>OGLK01000102.1_pt1 | contig 83896 bp, 68 predicted proteins | sample 1572811 | NCBI WGS metagenome assembly OGLK01 (sample SAMEA2581898, study PRJEB24529) | metagenome | biome: Human gut stool | place: China | collected 2011
GTTAGGCACGCCGCCAGCGTTCATCCTGAGCCAGGATCAAACTCTCATGTTTAAAGTTGATTCTTATTCAAGATTACTTAGCTTGGCTAATGTTATCTTAAACCGTTTTACTTGGTTTTTGTTCTGAATTTTCTCAAATCCTAAGGTCTAAACCAAACCTTTTGAATTGTTAGAATTTTCAGGGTTTTACATACTGTTTAATCTTCAATTTTCAAGGATCTTTGCTGTTGTTTCCTCAGCAGCAACTTTTATATCTTATCACAGTCGCTCGCGTTTGTCAACAACTTTTTTTATTTTTATTTTTTCGTTTTTGCCGATTGTCTCAGCGAGTATCAATGATATCACACTTAAGCGCTCATGTCAACCACTTTTTTAACAATTTTCAAAAACTTTTTTTAGGAAAATGGAGCGGAGAAAGAGGGATTTGAACCCTCGCGCCGGTTTCCCGACCTACACCCTTAGCAGGGGCGCCTCTTCGGCCTCTTGAGTATTTCTCCGAATTGATATTTTCCATATGATTGCTTCTTTTGACATGCTTGTCCTCAGACGCATTGACCATTATACTAAATAGATTTTAGCTTGTCAAGCCATTTTTGGTGAGATTTTTATTTATTTCTTCCTGTATCCTGTCATGCACAAGATGTGCTATTTCTGAGGTTTTCATTCCCATATATTGATCCGGAAGAATAGGTTCCATATAGTGAACCTGCACTTCTTCCCTTTTTAACGAGTTCATGTCAAAGGGACGGAAGGAATTAACCAGGGCCACAGGTACAATGGGGCAGCCTGCTTTTACAGCACTCTTAAATGTACCGCTCTTAAAATCCAGTATTTCATTTCCGTTGCGGCTCCGGTGGCCTTCTGCAAATATAACAAAGTTACGGCCTGACTTTACCCGTTTGGTAACTTCAGTTATAATGCGCACCTGGTCTTTTATATCATCCCTGTCCATAGCAAGACTTTTGGTTGCCCCCAATACCTGCTTTACCAGAATCCAGTTGGAGGCCTCTTTCTTTATTACAACAGACAGCGGTCTTGGGCAGGTTGAAAACAGGGCAAGCATATCGAACAGGCCCTGATGATTGGGAAACAGTATAAATCCGTCCTGAGACGGAATATGCTCTGTTCCCGTTGCAGTGACCGTAACCCTGCCCCTTCTGTTAATCCTCTTTACCATCTCCGATATATACCCATATTTTTCAGCAGCCGTCCTTGTATCTTCTTCTCTTGCCATACGCGAAATGGTGAAAAACCATATCGGTGCATGGAGTAAATTCATGAGTACCATATATATAATCCGCTTCATATCCCCTCGCTACAGAGTACAAAATTCCTTTACTGCTGTTTCATATAGATTATTACCAAGGGCATCCATCACCACAACCACCGGAAAATCCTGTATGGCCAGTCTGCGCACTGCCTCTGTGCCTAAATCTTCATATGCAACAATTTCGGATGAAAGAATGCATTTGGACAGAATGGCTCCTGCTCCTCCCACGGCGGCAAAATAAACAGCTCCGTTGCGCACAATGGCATCCATAACAACCTTGCTTCTCTTTCCCTTTCCTATCATGGCCCCCATACCCAGGTCCAAAAGGCGCGGCGTATACTTATCCATACGGCTGGCTGTGGTAGGACCGGCTGAGCCAATGGCTCTCCCCTCCCTGGCTGGGGACGGCCCCATGTAATATATGATGCTGCCCTCTATATCAAACGGCAGTGATTCCCCTCTGTCAAGAGCCTCGTCCATCCGCTTATGGGCGGCATCCCTGGCCGTATAAATGGTTCCCGTAAGATATACATAATCTCCTGCTTTTAAGGAGGCAGCTTCCTCTTTTGTCATTGGTACATTCATATGTCGATTCATCTGAACAGGACTCCTTTCTCATTTACAGTTTTACAGTACTCTGCGGGCATGACGGTTTACATGGCAGCATATGTTTACGGCAAGGGGAAGGCCGGCTATATGGGTGGCGAATGTCTCTATGTTCACGGCAAGGGCTGTTACCCTCCCTCCCAGTCCCCCGGGGCCGATGCCTGACTGATTGATCCGGTTTAACATATCCTCTTCCAGATCTCTGACCCACTGCTTCCCAGGCTTATCCTCTATATCCCTGGTCAGGGCGTGTTTTGCCATCTGGGTACATTTCTCAAAGGTCCCGCCAATTCCCACTCCCACCACCATGGGAGGACATGCATTGGGGCCTGCCTCTCTCACCGCCTGAAGGATGGATTCTTTTACCCCTTCCAGACCGTCTGCAGGCTTTAACATGAACACACGGCTCATATTCTCGCTTCCAAATCCCTTGGGAGCCACTGTTATGTCAATCTGTTCCCCATCAACAATTTCACAGTGAATGACAGCCGGAGTGTTGTCCTTTGTATTAATTCTCTCTATAGGATCCCCCACCACAGATTTACGGAGATATCCCTGTTCATATCCCTGACGTACGCCTTCATTGACAGCATCGGCCAGTCTTCCCCCTGTGATATGTACATCCTGTCCTATTTTCATAAATACCACAGCCATACCCGTATCCTGGCAGATAGGTATTTTATCCTCTCCTGCGATTTTCAGGTTCTCCTTAAGCTGGCCCAGAACCTGGCGGCCCAGAGGGGACTCCTCCTCCTCCACTGCTTTTTCAAAGACCTTTCTCATATCCGGGGCCAGTCCGTAATTGGCCTCAATACACATGTCCCTTATTGCTTCTGTAATGGTTGCTGCGGCTATCTCCCTCATCTTCGTTGTTCCTCCCATCCTTTTGCTACGGCAGCCCTGAATTCATCTTCAGGCATGGGCTTTCCGTAATAATATCCCTGGACACAATCCACGCCGAATTGTCTCAGTAATTCTATCTGTTCCTCTTCTTCCACGCCTTCTGCCACAATTTTCTGACCCATGGCATGGAATGTCTCCACCATACTCCTCACAAATACCTGGACCTTGCTGTCCCCGGGCAGACGTACCAAAAGGCTTCTGTCCAGCTTAATGTACTCAAAGGGAAGAGACAGGGCACAGGATATATTGGAGTATCCGGTACCGAAATCATCCAGATAAAACCCAAATCCTTCTCCTGTCATTTCCTCCATCATCCTTTTCATATAATCCATGTCCTGAAGCAGTACACGTTCCGTAACCTCAATCTTCAACTGATCCGGATTCAGCCCGCACCGGTTCAGGCATTCATGGATTCTCGCACAAAGGCTGCGGTCCTCGAACTGCTGCATGGAAAGGTTGATGGAGATAGAATCTATTTTGTCCCGCATCTGTCCAAGAAGCGTGCAGACCTCCTCCAGCACAATCCAGCTCAGGTCGTCTATAAGGCCGGTTTCTTCAGCCAACGGTATGAACTCCGACGGCGATACGGGTTCACCGTCATAATCCCTGAGACGAAGGAGGGCTTCTGCGGAAGAAAACCGGTTGGTTTTTAAGTTAAATACAGGCTGATACCATACCTTAAACCGCCTTTGGCGGATGGATGTCTCCATGATATCCAGAATCCGCTTTCTCCTGTTTAACTGTTCCAGCAGTTTTATATCAAACCGCCTCAGGCCTCCCGGTTCCTTTTTGGCATAGTGAATGCCCGATTCCAGATATTCTATAATCTGGGTGGCATTCCATTCCTGTCCCCTGTATATCACATCGGTGAAATAGGCCTGGATATAGCTTCCCACGGCTCCCAGTTCCCATCGTTCCTCAAAGCGTTCCTGTATCCTTTTAAGGCTTCCGGTTGATTCTTCTTCTGTTGCATAGGGCAGCAGCACTGCAAACTCCACATTTCCAAACCGGAATGCCTTGGCGCCGGGCAGTATGTGGTCCAGCTCCCTGGCAATATTATATAAAAACTCATCCCCTTTTTTGTAGCTGAATTTCTCATTCACAAGAGAAAACTGCTTCAGACACACAAGAACTACCTGGAAATACTGCCTGCTGGCTATTCTCAGGGACAGCTCCTCAAAAAAGCTGTTCCTGTTTCCGATAAAGGTAAGGCTGTCCACCTCACTTCGCCTGGTCTGGAAGCTGATGAATATAACCATATTGACAATGGCCATAAACATGCCATTTAACTGAAGGTCCTTATAAATATGCTGGAACACAATACAGATGGCTGCGATCACCGGCATGGTGCGGATTAACCTGACCACCGGCCTGCTGACGCTGCGCCGGTTGCGCATGTAGCACAGCACCAGCATAAGCATCTCAATTGCCATGACTAAATATCCAATCCTGTTTAAGGGACCTCTTATGTATATCTGGTTTTCATCAAAATAAAACAGCACGCCGCTTCTAAGATTCCAGATTACAATTCCCCAAAATATGATATTCAGTATAAGGACGATTCTGCCGGTTATTCTCAGGCAACGTTTATCATACACATGTTCCAGTGTCAGGGCAAACATGTAGACAGCCATAACAGAGCAGGTCAAAATACACAGAATGAAATACAGGCTGTTAAGCAGCATATTTACTCCATGGGAAACAACGGCGGGCTTCGTGACCATATGTACACAGACAATGTTCAAAAGGATGGTCAAGACGGAAATCCAAAGACACACCTGATAGATTTTCCGCCTGCTGTTGGATACCAGCCGCCGTTCGTGATAGTATAAAATGAGAATAATATGAATGATAAGTCCTAATAATTCTGCTGCCAATGACCACATTACCATATTGTTCGGTTCTCCTCTTTTGTCCGTAACCAGGTAAGGGAACAAAAACATCAATGACTATTTCATAATGACTATTTCATAAAAAGGCTGTCGCAACTGACAGCCTTTTCATGGAACTGAATCTTAAACCGTTTCATCTGAATCTACATCTGCTTCACTCTCTTCTTCAGAATCCCCGTTCTCTTCCTCGTAATACTCTTCATCAAATACATTGCTGTCCTTGGTAACGCTTTCCCTTACCTTGGCTATACTTGCCACCTTGATGTCAGAATCCTGATCAATGCTCATGAGCTTGACGCCGGAGGTGTTTCGTCCAATCACGGAGATATCGTCAACCGTCATGCGTATAATAATGCCTTCTGTTGTTATTATCATAATTTCCCGGCCGTCATTTACCAGCTTGGCACCTACCAGATAACCGGTCTTATCCGTACACTTGTAGCAGATAACACCCTTTCCGCCCCTGTTCTGGGCGCTGAACTCAGTAATCATAGTACGCTTGCCCATGCCGTTCTCGGAAACCACCAGAAGGCTGTCTCCCTGGCTCTGCATCTGCATTCCGATGACTTCGTCGTCATCCTCAAACCGCATTCCAATGACACCCATGGATACCCGGCCGGTCACCCTTACATCGGTCTCATTGAAACGGATACACATTCCCTTGCGTGTGACAAGCAGGATATCCTGGCTGTTATCTGTTGCCTTTACCTCAATCAGCTCATCGCCGTCCCGAAGCACAATTGCCTGCAGTCCGTTCTTGCGCACATGCTCATACTCCACCATAGGTGTTTTCTTGACCATGCCGTTTCTGGTAGCCATGAACAGATATTTGTCATCGTTAAATTCACGCATGGGGATAATGGCCGTAATCTTCTCCTCCGGCATCAGCTGAAGAAGGTTTATAATAGCCGTTCCCCTGGCTGTACGTCCTGCCTCCGGTATCTCATATGCCTTCAGACGGTACACGCGTCCGGTATTGGTAAAGAACATCATATAGTGATGGTTGGTGGTCATGAGAAGGTCCTCGATATAGTCCTCCTCAATGGTCTGCATGCCCTTGATTCCCTTGCCGCCTCTGTTCTGGCTCCTGAAATTATCTACATCCATACGCTTGATGTAGCCCAGATGGGTCATGGCAATGATGGTGTCCTCGTCCGGAATCAGGTCCTCCATGGACATATCATCGTCATATCCAATGGCTGTGCGGCGGTCATCCCCGTATTTATCAGAGATAATCATGATTTCATCCCGGATAACGGTAAGGAGCTTCTTCTCATCCGCAAGAATTGCCTTCAATTCCTCGATCTTTGCCTGAAGTTCCCTGTACTCATTCTCCAGCTTCTCACGTTCCAAACCAGTGAGAGCGCGGAGCCTCATATCCACGATAGCCTGTGACTGTGCATCGGAAAGCCCGAAGCGCTCCATCAACTGGTTCTTGGCATCCGCCACATTGGCGGCTCCGCGGATGATGCGGATTACCTCGTCAATGTTATCCAGGGCAATCAGCAATCCCTTTAATATATGGGCTCTTTCTTCTGCCTTGTTTAAATCATACTGGGTCCTTCTGGTAACTACCTCTTCCTGATGCTTTAAGTACTCCTCCAGCATCTGGTGCAGGTTCAGCACCTTTGGCTGGTTATTGATCAGGGCCAGCATAATAACACCGAAGGTGTCCTGCAGCTGGGTGTGCTTTAGCAGCTGGTTCAGGATTACATTGGCATTTACATCCCTGCGCAGCTCTATGTTGATCCGCATGCCTTCACGGTTGGACTCATCTCCAATGTAGGTAATGCCGTCAATTTTCTTTTCCTTGACAAGGTCGGCGATTTTCTCAATGAGACGTGCTTTATTAACCATGTAGGGAAGTTCCGTCACAATGATTCTGGATTTTCCGTTGGCCATGGTCTCTATGTTGGTCACGGCGCGGACCTTGATTTTGGCGCGTCCCGTGCGGTAAGCTTCCTCGATTCCCCTTCTGCCCAGAATGGTGGCGCCGGTGGGGAAATCAGGTCCCTTTACAATCTCCATGATTTCTTCCAGGGAGGTCTCACGGTCCTCCTCCACCCTGTTGTCAATCATCTTCACCACTGCTCCGATGATTTCCCTCAGGTTGTGGGGAGGAATATTGGTGGCCATACCAACGGCAATACCGGATGTGCCGTTTACCAGCAGGTTAGGATATCTGGATGGAAGGACAAGGGGCTCCCTCTCAGTTTCATCGAAGTTAGGTACGAAGTCCACGGTATCTTTATTGATATCTGCCAGCATTTCCATGGAAATCTTGCTTAAGCGGGCCTCAGTGTAACGCATGGCCGCAGCGCCGTCGCCGTCCACAGAACCAAAGTTTCCGTGGCCGTCCACCAGAGGATAACGGGTGGACCACTCCTGCGCCATGTTAACCAGCGCTCCGTAAATGGAACTGTCTCCATGGGGGTGGTACTTACCCATTGTATCACCGACGATACGGGCGCACTTACGATGGGGCTTATCCGGACCGTTGTTCAGCTCTATCATGGAATACAGCACACGCCGCTGTACAGGCTTAAGGCCGTCCCTGACATCAGGCAGGGCCCTGGCGCTGATAACACTCATGGCATAGTCGATATAGGACTGTTCCATGGTTTTCTTAAGGTCTACTTCATGAACCTTGTCAAATACATTTGGTTCCATATTCAATCTCCTTTATGTTTGCAGTCTAAAATCAGATATCTAAGTTCTTCACCTTTTTCGCATTGGCTTCAATGAATTCCCTTCTGGGCTCTACCTGGTCGCCCATAAGGGTGGTGAAGGTCAAATCTACTTCAGACGTGGTTTCCTCATCCATGGTGACACGCAGAAGTATCCTGCGTTCCGGATCCATGGTTGTCTCCCACAGCTGCTCCGCATCCATCTCTCCCAGACCTTTGTAACGCTGGATTTTATTGCTGTTGTCGCGTCCAATCTCCTTGAGGATGGAATTCAGCTCATCATCGCTGTACGCGTACCATACTTTTTTATTCTTCTCCACCTTATACAGAGGCGGCTGGGCCAGGTATACATATCCCTGTTTGATTAACTCCGGCATAAATCTGTAAATAAATGTAAGAAGGAGGGTGCTGATATGCGCTCCGTCCACATCGGCATCCGTCATGATGATGATTTTGTGGTAACGGAGTTTGGATATATCGAAATCGTCATGAATACCTGTTCCAAATGCAGTTATCATGGCCTTAATTTCCGCATTGCCGTAAATACGGTCCATTCTGGCCTTTTCCACATTGAGGATCTTGCCGCGCAGGGGCAGGATGGCCTGGGTGGCGCGTGAACGCGCTGTCTTTGCAGAACCGCCTGCGGAATCTCCCTCTACAATGTAAATCTCGCAGTTTTCCGGATTTTTGTCGGAACAGTCAGCCAGTTTGCCCGGAAGGGCCATGCCGTCAAGGGCTGATTTACGGCGTGTTAAGTCCCTGGCCTTTCTGGCCGCTGCACGGGCCCTCTGTGCCAGTATGGATTTCTCACACATGGACTTGGCCACAGCCGGATTCTGCTCCAGGAAATAGGTCAGCTGCTCGCTGACAATATTGTCCACTGCCGCACGGGCCTCGCTGTTTCCCAGCTTCTGTTTTGTCTGGCCCTCAAACTGGGGATCCTCGATTTTAACACTGATGATGGCTGTCAGGCCCTCACGTATATCCTCGCCGGACAGGTTATCCTCGCTGTCCTTTAATAGCTTTTTCTCCCTGGCATAGTCGTTGAAGGTCTTGGTCAGGGCGTTCTTAAAGCCGGTGAGATGGGTGCCTCCCTCAGGCGTATTGATATTGTTTACAAATGTGTAGATATTCTCGGTATAGGAATCATTGTGCTGCATGGAAACTTCCACATACACGCCTTCCCTGGTTCCCTCGCAGTAAATAACCTGATCGTAGATAGGGGTCTTGCCCTTGTTCAGGTATGTGACGAATTCCTTGATTCCGCCCTCATAGTGGAATACCTTTTCTTTCTTTTCGTCCCTGTCATCCTTGAGGATAATCTTCAGGTTTTTCGTCAGGAACGCCGTCTCCCTGAGCCGGATTTTGAGGGTATCATAATCATAGACTGTCTCTTCAAATATTTCCTTGTCAGGCAGAAAGGTAACTCTTGTGCCGTGCTGTTCCGGACCGCATTTGCCCACAATCTTTAAGGGGTATGTTACTTTCCCCCTTTCATACCGCTGTTGGTAAATATTTCCATCCTTATAGACCTGGACCTCCAGCCATTCAGACAATGCATTTACAACCGAAGCACCAACGCCATGAAGGCCGCCGGATACCTTATATCCGCCGTTGCCGAATTTACCGCCGGCATGGAGGATGGTAAATACAACTTCCACGGCAGGAAGACCTGCCTTTTTCTGGATGTCTACCGGAATACCGCGGCCGTCATCCATGACTGTGATGGAATTGTCCTCGTTAATGGTCACATCGATGGAATCACAATATCCCGCCAATGCTTCATCTACCGCATTATCTACAATCTCATACACCAGATGATGGAGACCTCTGGCAGATGTGCTGCCTATATACATGCCAGGCCGCTTCCTAACCGCCTCAAGTCCTTCCAAAATCTGAATCTGATCTGCTCCGTATTGCTCTCCCATGTTATATAATCATCCTTTCTTTCTAGTACGGCATTAATTCTCGTTGATGACAGTCCCGTCAATTACCTTGAATACCTTATCTATCTGGAACCTGTTATTGACAAAATCATCCAGACCTGTGCAGGTAATCATAGTCTGTATATGTTTGATGGCTGACAGCAGATGGTTCTGCCTGCTGCTGTCCAGCTCTGATAACACATCATCCAAAAGCAGGATTGGATCGTCATGGCTCAATTGTTTCACCAGCTGAAGCTCTGACAGCTTAAGGGACAGGGCCGCTGTGCGCTGCTGCCCCTGGGATCCGAACCTGCGTATATCAATACCATTTACAATAAAACTTATGTCATCCCTGTGTGGTCCCGACAATGTGGTCTTCTGCTTCATGTCCTGGGCCCGGTTCTTCTTAAGGATATCCTCCATCTGGTCTTCCCGGGTGTAGGGTTCATAGGAAATGGATATGTCCTCCCTGCCGCCTGTGAGACTCAGATGAATGGCGTGTATGATTTCATTGAGCTGCTTAATGAATTCTCTTCGGAACTTAATCACCTCACGTCCGTAATTCACCAGCTGCATATCCCACACATCCAGGGTCTCCTCATATTCCGGCCTGAAAAACAGTTCCTTTAACAGCTTGTTTCGCTGAAGAAGGACCTTATTGTACTGTACAAGGGAATGGACATAGAGTTTATTCAGCTGGCACAGTTCCATATCAATGAACCGCCTCCTCTCGGATGGCCCGTTCTTTATGATATTCAGATCCTCCGGCGAGAAGAATACCACATTGGCTATGCCGAACAGCTCACTGGCCTTGCGTATGGGAACCCCATTGATGGCAATGCCCTTTGGCTTGTTCTTTTTCAGATGCATGTCAATGCGGTAAGGGACATTGTTTTTCCTTATCTGCAATTTAATATGGGATTCATCCTGGTTGAACCGGATGATATCCCTGTCCTTGGCGCTTTTATGTGATTTGGACGTGCAGCACACATAGACTGCCTCCAGGATATTGGTCTTTCCCTGGGCATTGTCCCCATAAAGTATATTGGTTCCCTGATTAAACTCCATATGTAGTTCTTTGTAGTTGCGGTAATTTTTCAGTTCTATGGATTCTATAATCATGGATTTTCCTGCCAGTCTGCTACTTAGTGATTTTAATGGTTTCACCCTTATAGGTGACCACATCACCGTCCACCAGTTTTTTTCCGCGCTGATAAACAGTCTCGCCGTTTACGGATACGAGGCCGTCCTGGGCGGCATATTTGGCTTCTACGCCTGATTCTGCCAGGCCAGCCGCTTTTAACGCCTGACCCAGCTTTATATAGTCTTCCCTAAGTTTTATTATTTCCATACTTTTCCTCTCTTAGACAGTGGCAGCATTAAAATTAACAGGAAGAATCAGATAAATATAATTTTCCTCCTCGTCCTTGATAAAGCATGGGGACTTTGGATTCATCATATAAATATTGATTTCTTCATCGTCAATGACGCGCAGCGCGTCGATGAGGAACTTGGGGTTGAATCCAATCATGATGTCCTTACCGGTCTTGTGAATCATTAAATCTGCATTCATGGAGCCGAAACTGGAGTTCAGCTTCAGTTCCATGGAATTATCTCCGATATTGATAATCAGAGGCTTCTTGTCATTTTCACGGATCAGTATGGTGGCCCGCTCAATACAGTCCAGGAATTCCTTCTTGTTCACAGATACCTTTGTCTCATAATCGCTGGAAAGCATCTGGCTGATCCTGAAATATTCCCCCTCAATCAGACGGGATACTACGATGGTATTGTCAAATTCAAAGAGGATATGGTTTGTGCTGAAATAAATCAGCACCTCTTTTTCATTATCACCGCCTAATATTTTGCTGACCTCGCTTAAGGTCTTTCCAGGTACGATTACCTTTGTGTCCTCATAATGGTCTTTTAAACGTACTTTGCGGATGGAAATTCTGTGTCCGTCCAGAGATACCACTTTCAGCTGGTTTTCATTGACTTCAAACAGCTCCCCGGCCATCATCTTATTGCTGTCATTTGGTGAGATGGAGAAGATGGTCTGCTGGATAACCTCCTTTAAGGTGAACTGGGAGAGACAGATATACTTATCTTTTTCTATATAGGGAAGGTATGCAAATTCTTCCCCGTCCCGTCCCTGTATATTGAACACGGAGTTTTCACAGCTGATGGTTGTGTTGAACTTGTCATCTGATTCAATGGTAACGGATGCATTTTCACTGGAAAGCCTTCTGGTGATTTCAGAGAAAAGCTTGGCATCCAGCGCGATCTTGCCGTGTTCCAGTATGTCTCCCTCAACCCTTGTCTCGATTCCTAATTCCATATCATTGCCTGTAAGCTTGATTTCGTTGGTGCTGGCGTCAATGAGTATGCATTCAAGAATGGACATGGTGGTTTTGGAAGGTACAGCTTTCATTACAATATTAATTCCATTAACAATGGCGTCTTTTTGAAATCTTAACTTCATAATGTTGATAACTTCCTTTCAGAGTAATTGTGTGCCCGGTGTGTCATCTGTGAGTGAAGATATAGATAATTTTCGTAGAAACCGTAGTAGGGGCTGTGGGTTTGTGCAAAACTGTCTGAAGTCCTTGATAATTAAGGACAAGCACCTGTGGAGCAGGATGTGGAAACCATCCACTTTCATGAGGGAAAACTTAAAGTTTATCCACAGGTGGTTAAAAGTCATTCACAAGCCCTTCAGAAAAGATCAGTTATCAACAGCCCGTCCACATGGATTCCACTTCCTATTGTGGATTGATCTTCTTTTTCAGTATCTCTATGGTATTTCTCAACGTGTCATCCTTTGCCATGTCGCCGGTTATCTTCTCAGCGCCATGTATGATGGTGGTATGGTCCCTTCCTCCCAGGTAGCGTCCGATGGTCTGGAGAGGAGTGGCCGTCATATCCCTGCACAGGTACATGACGATTTGTCTTGGGTATACGATTTCCTTATTACGTTTCTGGGATGAAATATCCAGGGGGGTAAGGCCGAAATGATCGGAAACCACCTGGATAATCAGGTCAGGGGTCACTTCCCTCTGGGCATTGGGGGAAATGATGTCCTTTAATGCTTCCTCGGCCAGTTCCAGGGTGATGTCGCACTTGTTAAGCCTTGATAACGCAACGATTTTTGTCAGGGCTCCCTCCAGCTCACGGATATTGGATTTGATATTGGTAGCGATGTATTTGATTACCTCGTTATCTATATTATATCCTTCCATCTCCTCCTTTTTGCGCAGAATCGCCATTCTTGTCTCATAATCAGGAGACTGGATGTCCACGGTCAGGCCCCATTCAAAGCGGGATCGGAGACGTTCCTCCAGGGTCTCAATTTCTTTCGGCGGTTTATCTGAGGATATGATAATCTGTTTCTTTGATTCATATAATGTGTTAAAGGTATGGAAAAATTCCTCCTGTGTGCTTTCCTTACCTATGATGAACTGGATATCGTCGATGAGAAGGACATCGTTGTTCCTGTATTTTTCCCTGAATTCCGTGGTGGTTATGTTGTTCTTATTACGGATAGCGTCAATCAGCTCGTTGGTAAAGGTTTCCGAGGTGACGTACAGTATCTTGGATTTTGCGTTGTTCTTTAATATGAAGTGGGCGATGGCGTGCATCAGATGGGTTTTGCCAAGTCCCACGCCTCCATATATAAAGAGAGGATTGTATATCTCACCTGGGGATTCAGCCACAGCAAGGGCGGCTGCATGGGCCAGGTTGTTATTTCCGCCTACAACAAAGGTATCAAAGGTATACTTGGGATTTAAGTTAGCACTCTGTATGACATCGGGGCTGACAGATGCCTTGTTGTTTTTAATCAGCTGGGGCGCAGCCGGTTCCTCCGCCTCCACGATTTGCTCCTTAACTTTGAAATCCACCTCGCATTCCTTTTCAAGGAATTCCGAGATGGTTACCTTTAATAAAAATCCATATTTTTTATTTACATATTGTAAAAAGGTCTGTTCGGGAACAATGATGGTTACTGTGTTGTCTTTAAAAGAGTGCGGCTTTAAGGGTTCCAGCCAGGTACTGTAGGAGATATTGGATATTTCATGTTCTTCTTTTAAAGTAAGTAAGATTTTGTCCCAGTTTTCTTTGATTTTTTCGATCATTTTTTGTCTCCTAAAACTGTATTGCAGAATTGCCCAATCTAAATCTATTGTATACTAAAGTAAAAATTTTTTCAATGACAAGTGTAAAATATTGTGGATAACTTTGTGAATTGGGGGTGGATGCCCTGTGTAAGCAGTGTGGAAAGATCTTTTGTCCACAAAAATCGTGAAAAAGTTAACTGGAGTTTTACACATGGTGGAAATATTCATAAATTCTGGATTTTTTAGATCGGGCTGGGGAAAAAGCAGGCATTATCCCATACTTATCCACAACTTATCCACATTTTGTGGATAATGTTATGTTAATCTGGGATCCCATGTGAAAATAGTCTTGCATAGAAAGGGAAACATAAGCCTGAAATATTGACGCTGATGTGATTTTTACTTATAATTACGTTGTAGCATTGCATTGTATCTTTATCATAAGAACAGTAGCAGGAGGAAAAAATGAATACTTTATCCAAAACCCGTGACCTGGTATTGGCAGCAGTCATTGCAGCCATTATCGTAATCATGGCATTTGTGCCATTCTTAGGGTATATTCCGCTTGGATTCATGAATGCGACCACCGTTCATATCCCTGTGATTATCGGAGCCATTATTCTGGGACCGAAATACGGGGCATTCCTGGGGTTGACATTCGGTCTGACCAGTTTGTGGAAGAACACCTTCATGCCAAATCCCACGTCCTTTGTGTTTTCACCCTTTGTTACCATGGGACAGTTTCACGGAAATCTGGGAAGCCTGGTTATCTGCCTGGTTCCAAGAATACTGATTGGGGTTGTGGCCTATTATGTATACCGTCTGTTTATGAGAACGCTTAAGAACAGGAGGAATAAGCAGGGGACCGCATTGTTTGCGGCAGGCGTGGCCGGATCCCTGACCAACACCCTTCTGGTTATGAACCTGATTTATTTTTTGTTTGGGGATCAGTATGCGTCCGCTGCCAGCTGGACAGCCAAATGGGTATATGGAGTAATATTGGGAATTATCGGTATGCAGGGAGTGCCGGAAGCCCTGGTGGCCGGAATTATTGTGACGGCTGTAGCCGGAATCCTGCTGAAGCTGACGCCTGACATCAGAGGATAGCAGCGTATAGGAAGGAAAACGGATTTATACTAAATATAGTAATGTAGTTTTGCAATGCACACATTTTGTTGGGACAGTCTTTGGGACTGTCCTTTTTTGCCGGTTTTTTGTTGATTTTTTGAGAAAATCCGCTTGACGAAGGCGGATTTCTTCTATATAATTGAGAAGATGTTTAATTATACTAGTCTAAATGTGTGTTTTCACATTGCCACATAATTTTGATAGGAGGTGCCCGGATATGAAGATGACATTTCAGCCCAAGAAGAGACAGAGAGCGAAAGTTCATGGCTTTAGAGCAAGAATGAAGACTGCAGGCGGTAGAAAAGTTATTGCTGCCAGAAGAGCTAAAGGTAGAGCAAAATTATCTGCTTAATTGTTTCAAGCTTAAAGCAAAAGAACTACGGGCCACAGCATCATGTGGCCTTTTCTTTTCTTACCTTCCCGGAAAAAGGGGAGTGTTTTGACAACCTGATTGTAAGGAGTTTCGGATGAAACGATTTCCTTCCGTTAAGAAGAACAGTGAGTTCCAGGTGATATACAGGAATGGAACTTCCTATGCGAACAGACTGCTGGTGATGTATGTGATGAAAACCGGGGAAGATGAAAACCGCATTGGCATATCTGTGAGCAAAAAAGTGGGCAACAGTGTTGTCCGCCATCATATAACAAGGCTTTTAAGAGAGATTTTCCGTTTAAACAATAATAGAATAAAGACTGGGTTAAACATCATCCTGGTAGCCAGAGGCGCTGCCAGACAATCGGATTACAAACATTTGGAGGGTGCTTACCTGCACCTGTGCGGACTGCATCACATTTTAAAAGAATCGAAGTGAAGTGATTATGGCAAGATGTCTGATTTTGTTGGTAAGGGGATACCAGAAGTTTCTGTCGCCCCTTAAAGTAAGAACTCACTGTATTTACACACCTACATGCTCTCAATACGCCATTGAAGCATTAAAAAAGTATGGTGCGTTAAAGGGTACATGGTTGGCCTGCAAGAGGATACTCCGGTGTCACCCATTTGCAGAAGGCGGTTATGATCCAGTTCCGTAGATCGAAGGAGGTAGTGTATTGAACAGTATAGCTGGCGCAGTATTATTGACAAAAACAGGAGGTATTCTGGGGCCGATAGCTGATATCCTGGGGTGGATCATGGACTTATTGTTCCGTTTTACCAGTACCTTCGGAATATTAAATATCGGTTTATGTATCATTTTATTTACCCTGGTAACCAAGGTGCTGATGATACCTCTTACCATTAAGCAGCAGAAATCATCAAAACTCATGGCAGTCATGCAGCCCGAAATTACAGCCATTCAGAAGAAGTACAAGGGCAAGGAAAGCGACCAGAAGTACGCCATGATGATGCAGACTGAAATCAAGGCGGTTTATGAGAAGTACGGCACATCCATGACAGGCGGATGTCTTCCTCTTCTGATCCAGATGCCTATTATTTTCGCGTTGTACCGCGTCATATACAATATTCCTGCATATGTACAGTCCGTAAGGGTATATTATGAAGCAGTGGTAAGCAAGCTTCCCAGCGGATATGAAGCATCCCAGGCATTTACAGACCTGGCACAGGCCCACAAGATGGTGGGTGAGAGATTTGACTATACCAATGTAAACACAGTCATTGATTTATTATATAAGCTGACAGGACAGCAGTGGGATTCACTGGTCAATGCCTTTTCTTCCGTGGGACAGGCAGTTACGGAAACCGGCGTGAGAGTGGTGGATGCCATTGAGAATATGCAGAACTTCTTTGGTCTGAATATTGCATACACACCCCTGCAGGTTATCATGAACTATTTTAATAAGGTTGACAACACCACTCTGATGACTGCCTTTGCAGCACTGTGCATTCCGCTGTTAGCAGGTTTAAGCCAGTGGTACAGCACCAAGCTGATGACAGCCAACCAGCCCCAGCAGTCTGAAGATGCTCCGGGCGCAAACATGATGAAGAGCATGAATGTGACCATGCCTTTAATGTCCGTATTCTTCTGTTTCTCATTTGCATCCGGTATCGGACTTTACTGGGTTGCACAGAGTGTATTTACCATTATCCAGCAGGTGGGAATCAATTCTTATCTTAATAAGGTTGACATTGACGACCTGGTTCAGAAGAACATTGAAAAGACGAACAAGAAGCGCGCAAAGAAAGGCCTTCCTCCTACAAAAGTGGGCAATGTAGACGAGATGCTCAAGAAGATTGAGGCAAAGGAAGAAAAGGCAGAGCAGGCCCAGATGGCTAAGATCGCTAAGACCAAGTCTATTGTTGAGGAGTCTACCAAGTACTATAATGATAATGCCAAGCCCGGAAGTCTGGCGGCTAAGGCTAACATGGTTTCCAAGTATAATGAGAAGCATGAGAAGGGTAAAAAGTAGGAGGGTTTTGTATGGATATGATTACAGTTACTGCCAAGACAGTGGACGAAGCAGTTACAAAGGCGTTAATCGAACTTGAAACCACCAGCGACAAACTGGAATATGAAGTAGTTGATAAAGGAAGTACAGGATTCCTTGGTATCGGCGCAAAACCTGCCATTATTCGTGCTAAGAAAAAAGAGTCCATTGAGGATAAGGCCATGGATTTCCTGTCTCAGATTTTTGGGGCAATGAATATGCAGGTGAATATTACAGCTGCATATAACCAGGAGGAGCAGGAGCTGTCCTTAAACCTGGAAGGCGAGGACATGGGGATCCTCATTGGCAAGAGGGGGCAGACCCTGGATTCTCTCCAGTATCTGGTGAGCCTGATTGTGAACAAGGGAACAGAAGGATATCTCAGGGTGAAGCTGGATACTGAGAATTACCGTGAGAGAAGGAAGGAAACCCTGGAGACCCTGGCTAAGAACATTGCCTATAAGGTTAAGAGAACCAAGAGACCGGTATCCCTTGAACCTATGAATCCTTATGAGAGAAGAATCATTCATGCGGCTCTTCAGAATGATAAGTATGTTACCACCAGAAGCGAAGGGGAAGAGCCCTTCCGCCATGTGGTGATTGCCCTTAAGAAGGAGGCAGCGTCCGGCGACCGTAAAGGACGCTATGACAGAAATAAAGGGGGACGTTTTGAGCGTTCCGACCGTTCCGGCGGATATAGGAATAACCGCCGCACCAATGGAAACAGTGCATCTCAGACAGGTTCAGATGCATCAGCAGAGACTGCTGCCGGTGAAGAAGAATAAGCCCATCCGTGGTTGATCGGATGCAGGCAGTAATGAAACAGGTTAAGAGGCTGTTGCTGAAGCGACGGCCTTTTTGCTCTATTGTGAGGAGAGCCTATGAAGACAGATACGATAGCGGCTATAGCTACAGGTATGAGCAATTCAGGAATCGGAATCGTGAGAATCAGCGGAGAGCAGGCGTTTTCCGTGATTGATTCCATATTCCGGAACAGAAAGGGGGAGAGGGTCAGACTGAGCCTTTCCCAGTCCCACACAGTCCATTATGGGTATATATATGACGGTGATGAGAAGGTGGACGAGGCCCTGGTCATTATCATGAAGGGGCCCCACAGCTATACGGCTGAGGATACGGTGGAGATTGACTGCCACGGGGGAGTGCTTATGGTCAGGCGGATTCTGGAGACTGTTCTTCACGCAGGGGCCAGAACAGCGGAACCGGGAGAGTTTACAAAGAGGGCTTTCTTAAATGGAAGGTTGGATTTGTCCCAGGCCGAGGCGGTGGCAGATGTGATTCACGCCACCAATGAATATGCATTAAAAAGCTCTGTGAGCCAGCTGAGCGGTTCAGTGTCCGCTAAAATTAAGGAACTGCGCAGCCGGATACTGTATCAGATAGCTTTTATCGAATCAGCTCTGGATGATCCGGAACATATATCACTGGATGGATATGGGAGCCGGCTGATGGATGATCTGGTGCCTATGATTGGTGAGGTGAGGAAGCTGCTCCTGTCTGCGGATGACGGAAGGGTTATGTCCGAAGGGGTAAAGACAGTTATACTGGGTAAGCCCAATGCAGGTAAATCCTCTCTGATGAATGTGCTTTTGGGAGAGGAGAGGGCCATTGTTACTGAAATTGCGGGAACTACCAGGGATACCCTGGAAGAGCATATTTATTTGCAGGGAATCAGTCTTAATGTGGTGGATACGGCGGGAATCAGGGATACAGAGGATGTGGTGGAGAAAATCGGTGTGGACCGGGCGATGAAAGCAGCCAGGGACGCTGATTTAATTATCTATGTGGTGGATGGTTCCAGGCCCTTGGATGAAAGCGACAGGGAAATAATAGAATTTATCCGGGACAGAAAAACCATTGTATTGCTGAACAAATCGGATTTGGATTTGGAAGTGGGTACGGCCGAGCTGGAACAGATTTGCGGACATAAGGTGATCCCTGTTTCTGCTAAAGAAGAACAGGGAATCGAGCTGCTGGAGCAGGAAATCAAGAAGCTCTTTTATCACGGCGACCTGTCTTTTAACGACCAGGTTTATATTACAAATGCGCGTCATAAGGAAGCCCTGGAGCAGTGTCTGGAGAGTCTGCTGATGGTAAAGGGAAGCGTTGAGGACAGCATGCCAGAGGATTTTTATTCCATTGACCTGATGAATGCATATGAACAGCTGGGTTTCATTATCGGGGAGGCAGTGGATGATGATGTTGTCAATGAGATATTTGCAAAATTCTGTATGGGTAAATAGGGAAATTTAATATGGAAGAGGAACGCGGAATGATACCTTATTTAGAAGAAACATACGATGTGGTGATTGTCGGTGCCGGTCATGCAGGATGTGAGGCCGCTCTGGCCAGTGCAAGGCTGGGTATGGAAACGATTATGTTTACTGTCAGCGTGGACAGCATAGCGCTGATGCCCTGTAACCCTAACATAGGAGGAAGCTCCAAGGGGCATCTGGTCAGGGAGTTAGATGCGCTGGGCGGAGAGATGGGGAAGAATATAGACAAGACCTTCATACAGTCCAAGATGCTTAATGAATCCAAGGGACCGGCTGTTCATTCCCTGCGGGCTCAGGCTGACAAGCAGGATTACAGCAGGCATATGAGAAGGACCCTGGAAAACACAGATCATCTTACCATACGTCAGGCGGAAGTGTCTGAAATTATGGCGGAGGATGGTAAAATCAGGGGAGTAAAGACATTTTCCGGCGCAGTGTATTACGCAAAGGCCGTGATACTGTGTACGGGAACGTATCTGAAAGCCAGGTGTATCTATGGGGATGTGAGCAATCCTACAGGGCCTAACGGCCTTCAGGCAGCCAACCATCTTACGGATTCTTTGAGGGAACATGGAATTGAGATGTTCCGGTTCAAGACAGGGACGCCGGCCAGGGTGGATAAAAAAAGCATTGATTTTTCTAAAATGGAAGAGCAGTTTGGGGATCCCAGGGTTGTGCCGTTTTCATTTTCAACAAATCCGGATGAAATCCAGAAAGACCAGGTTTCCTGCTGGCTGACGTATACCAATGAAAATACCCATCGTATCATCAAGGATAATCTGGACCGTTCACCTCTGTTTTCAGGGGCCATTGAGGGAACCGGACCAAGGTATTGTCCTTCCATTGAGGATAAGGTGGTTAAATTCCCGGATAAGAACCGTCATCAGGTATTTGTGGAGCCGGAGGGCCTTTACACCAATGAGATGTATCTGGGAGGCATGAGCAGTTCACTGCCGGAGGATGTACAGTATGCAATGTACCGTACGGTTCCGGGACTTGAAAAGGTAAAGATAGTGAGAAATGCCTATGCCATTGAATATGACTGTATTAACGCTCTTCAGCTTAAGCCGACTCTGGAGTTTAAGAAGATTTCCGGTCTGTTTGCAGGCGGGCAGTTTAACGGAAGCTCAGGGTATGAGGAGGCGGCCGTCCAGGGGTTCATGGCTGGTGTGAATGCAGTAATGAAGATACGTGGACAGGAGGCTGTGGTTCTGGACCGTTCACAGGCATATATAGGGGTTCTGATTGATGATCTGGTAACAAAGGAAAACCATGAACCTTACCGGATGATGACTTCCAGGGCAGAGTACAGGCTTTTGCTGCGCCAGGACAATGCAGATATAAGACTCAGAAAAATCGGTCATGAAATCGGCCTGGTAAGTGATGAAGAGTATGAACATCTTTTAAGGAAGATGGATGATATACAGTCAGAGATCAAACGGCTGGAAAAGATTGTTATAGGTGTGAGTAATCGGGGGCAAATGTTTTTGGAGAAATATGGAAGCACCTTATTGAAGTCCGGAATAACGCTGGCAGAGCTGGTCAAGAGGCCGGAATTGGATTATGTTAAACTGGCGGAACTGGATGAAGGCAGGCCTGAACTTCCTGATGATGTCAGAGAACAGGTTAATATTGAGATTAAGTATGAAGGATATATAAAGCGTCAGATGCAGCAGGTGGCACAGTTTAAGAAGCTGGAGGATAAGAAACTGCCCGAGGACTTTGACTATTCAGAGGTAAACAGCCTTCGCAGGGAGGCAGTTCAGAAGCTGAACAAAGTGCAGCCGGCAACCATTGGACAGGCATCCCGTATATCAGGTGTATCACCGGCGGACATATCTGTTCTGCTGGTGCATTTTACAAGAAAGCAGTGAGAGGGTCTGATATGACAGATACATTTAGACAGCAGATGGACCGGGAGCTTGGCCTTCTGGGGATAAAATTAAGTGAGAAGCAATTGGAGCAGTTTTTTACTTATTATGAAATGCTGGTGGAAAAGAATAAGGTTATGAACCTGACAGCCATAACAGATGAGACAGGCGTAGTATCCAAACATTTTGGTGACAGCCTGTCACTATTTAGGGTGTTGAAACGGGTGATGGATTCCGGTGATGGGTGTGACGGCAGCAGAGTGTATGAGGAAGAACTGTTGGAGGGAAAGTCGGTTATTGACGTAGGAACAGGCGCAGGATTTCCAGGTATACCCCTTAAAATAGCTTTTCCGGGAATAAAACTCACCTTGCTGGATTCCTTGAATAAGAGAGTTAAATTTCTGGAGGAAGTCTGTGATGCATTGGAATTAAAAAACGTGGAATTTATTCATGGGAGAGCTGAGGATATAGGAAGGCAGAAAGAGCACAGGGAAATGTATGATTTGTGCGTGTCCAGGGCTGTGGCAAATTTGGCTTCTCTGTCTGAGTATTGTATGCCCTTTGTGAAGATTGGCGGTTTCTTTGTTCCTTATAAATCCGGCGAGATAGAAGATGAGCTGAAGTCTGCCGGCAGGGCGGTTGGAATATTGGGAGGAGAACTAGAATTTGTAGATAAATTTATGCTGCCCGGTACAGATGCTTCCAGATCTTTGGTGGTAATAAAAAAGGTGAAAGGGATTTCTAAAAAGTATCCAAGGAAGGCAGGAATGCCAACTAAGGAGCCTTTGGGATAGAAGTGGATGTGGGAATGTTTCACGTGAAACATTCCCTTTTTTCTTGACTGAATTTATTATTGTTATAAGCATGTATAGATTTAATTGTTTTTAATTTTAAGTGTAATAAAAACTCATAGATATTTTTTTGTTATTATATAGGGAATGAAAAATTGAAAAGATGGAAGAGCGTATATGAAGTAATAGAATTTACTAAGTTATATGATGCATTAATTTATATAATTTATTAGGTGACAAAATGTGAGAAGGAACTTATTGCGTTAAATAATATAAGGTGTTTTAGTCAGAATAATAAGTTATTCAGTATCATGGATTAGTCAGAGTAGTGAGTTATTCAGTATCATGGGTTAGTCAGAGTAGTGAGTTATTCAGTATCTTGGATTAGTCAGAATAATAGGTTAGTTAGTATAATTGTATAATTAACATAATGCATTAATCTATATGATTGGTTCCACATTACAATGAGTTATTGAGTATAATATATTGCGTAATATGATAGGACAGTCAACATAATACATTATTCATTATAATAAGTTATTCAGTATAATGCATTGGTTATATACTGAGTTATTCAGTATAATGCGTTGGGCATGTAATGTGTTATTTAATATAATGCATTGGGCTATGTAATGAGTTATTCAATATAATGCATTGGGCATGTAATGAGTTATTCAATATAATGCGTTGGGCATGTAATGAGTTATTCAATATAATGCATTGGGCATGTAATGAGTTATTCAATATAATGCGTTGGCCATGTAATGAGTTATTCAGTATAATGCATTGGGCATGTAATGAGTTATTTAGTATAATGCGTTGGGCCTATAATAGGTTATTAAACATAATGCATTATCCCACATAATAGGTTAGATAATGCTATATATTATGCGATAAAATGTATTAGTTAATACAATACATTAGTCAGCATGATACCGTAATTAATATAAATGTGTCATCTCACTTTTAATAGGCAATAAACATCTATTAATATTTAATATACATATAAAACTTTTAAATATAATTGAATATAAAAATAAGAAGGCAAAATACATCGTATGCCTTCTTATTACTTCATTTATATTTGTACATGAAGAAGTCACGCACTCAAAATATCTGATTAACTAGAGTTAATCTACCGCCTCACGCATCATTTGTATTTCATGTGCATATCCATCCAAATCATTAGGAGTCTCTAAAAAGAATGGAAGATGTCTCAATTCAGGATGTGTGACAATTCGTTTAAATATGTCTAATCCTATATATCCTTCACCTAATTTTGCATGTCTGTCTTTATGAGCGCCTATTGGGTTCTGGCTGTCGTTTAAGTGTATGGCCTTTAAACGTTTTAACCCGATTTTATTATCAAACTCTGTCAATATATCGTCTAAGTGATTGACTATATCATATCCCCCGTCCCATATATGACAGGTATCAAGACAAACACCCATATGACTTTCTAATTCAACTAAATCAAGAATCTGCCGCAATTCTTCAAAAGCCCCACCTACTTCACTGCCTTTTCCCGCCATTGTTTCCAGCAAAACAGTAGTGGTCTGTGCCGGAGAAAGAATTTCATTCAGCATTTCTGCAATAAATTGTATGCCAATTTCAGTTCCTTGTTTTACATGGCTTCCCGGATGAAAATTATACATATTTCCAGGTGTATACTCCATCCTAACTAAATCATCCGCCATGGTTCGTTTGGCAAAGTCTCTTAATTTAGGATCAGCCGAGCAGGCGTTTAGTGTGTAAGGTGCATGGGCTAATATTGGAGTAATGTCCAAAGAGTGGGCTTCCGTTAAAAAAACTTTTACATCGTTTTCATCTATGGCTTTTGCATTTCCTCCGCGTGGATTACGGGTAAAGAACTGAAATGTATTTGCATTTATCTTTTTTGCATCTTTTGCCATAGCTCGATATCCCTTTGATGAGGATAGATGACAACCAATTCGCAGCATATTGTATTTTCCTTTCTTATATATACAGTTAAATAATTTATTTTATTGGTGGTAGTAAAAACGGTTCGGAGTAGATGTCCGAACCGTATGTTTCACGTGAAACATTTTATATTTTAAGATAAATAGGTTTGAATCATATCAAATACTTCTGCAGGTTTTTCTAAATGAGGAAGTAACTTTGTGTTGGGGACAACAGCATATTCAACAGCAGGGTTGTATTCTTTATATTCTTCCATACATTCGCCTATGTCATCTATGGCACCTCCGCCTAACAGATATATACTGTTATCAATTTTCTTTAAAGCAGCTGCAATATTGCATTTAACATAATTACATTTTAAGCTGGCATAGACGGACTTGGGAGATTCTCCTAAATGGGCTGATTCGTGATATGCATCAATTACCCGGGTCTTTACTGAGTAAGGATTATAATAGTAATTAGTTAAAAATTCCTTTGTTATGAACTGTTTACTGCAGGCTATATTATATATTAAAGTTCCGGCAATCGGTAAATCCAAAATTATTTTATAAAGCTTTGCATTCTTACCGGGCACCTGACTGCAGGAGAGGAGGCTCTCTGGGTTTATAAATAACAGCTGATTGAATAATTCAGGACTGTTGCTGCAAGCCATGATACCCAATGCAGCAGAGGAACCACTGGCAATTATATCCGTCCTGTGTCCTATCTCTGATTTTATGAAATCAGAGAGAAGCTGCACATACAGATAATTGGTATAGGTAAGATTGGGTTTTTCTGATCGACCAAAACCAAGCAAGTCAATGGTATAAACAGTATAAGTTTCCGCAAGTTTACCTACCAGATTCTTCCATTCATACCCACTGGAAGCAGGAGCAAGGTCGTGTACCAACAGAATCGGTTTACCTGTTCCGGTCTTAGTATAATGTATATTTCCTAAACGCCACTTATAACACAATGCCTCTGGTTCTTCCAATACATTTCGGGACGTTGCCGAAAGTTTTATCGCTTTGTTAATCAGAGCAGTAGCAGCAGCAGCTCCGGATGACAGTATAAGTAAGGTCAGTAATTTATTCCTGGTTTTCATTCAATAGTCTCCTGAAATTACATATTATATAACCGGTTTTTTGATTCTTCTCCATTATAATACAAGCTGGGGGCTATTACAACGGTTAGAGGATTAAATTATTATTAAGACACTACAGGATTAGGATGCCCAATTTTCTGCCTTAAAAATGTTTCACGTGAAACATTTTTTTGTATAAAACATGAAAATTCTCCTTTTCTCCTAATTTTCCGTAGGAAAAGAATAGGACTTGTGTTATAATCGTAAAAGTAATCGAAGAAAGGTTTGTTTTTTCGAGAAAGGAATTTATACATATGGGACGAATCATAACAATAGCCAACCAGAAGGGCGGGGTAGGTAAGACTACTACGGCCATTAATCTTTCCGCCTGTTTGGCTGAAGCAGGACAACATGTTATGCTGGTGGATTTTGATCCCCAGGGAAATGCCAGCAGCGGTTTGGGGCTGGAACAGGAAGATTTTGATAAAACAGTTTATGATATGATGATTGAAGAGGCATCTGTAAATGAATGTATTATTAAGGAAATACAGCCAAATCTGGATGTGCTTCCATCTGATATGAACCTGGCAGGAGCGGAAATTGAATTTCAGGAAGTCGAGGATAAGGAAAAACTTCTGAGCAGCTGTCTAAATCAAGTTCGTGATACATATGATTTCATCATCATTGATTGTCCCCCATCTCTAAATATATTGACCATTAACGCACTGACGGCAGCAGATACTGTACTGGTTCCTATACAGTGTGAGTACTATGCCTTGGAGGGACTTAATCAGGTATTAAAAACAGTGGACCTGGTTAAAAGAAAGTTGAATCCGGAGTTGGAATTGGAAGGCGTGGTCTTTACCATGTATGATGCAAGGACAAATCTGTCACTGGAAGTAGTGGAAAGTGTTAAGAGCAGTTTGAACAGAACAATTTATAAAACCATTATACCGAGAAATGTACGTCTGGCTGAGGCACCCAGCCACGGTATGTCTATTAATCTTTACGATTCCAGATCAACGGGGGCTGAGAGCTACAGGATGCTTGCGGCAGAAGTAATGAGCAGAGGAGAAGAATTGTAATGGCTAAAAAAGGATTGGGTAAAGGATTGGGAGCCATCTTTGGAGAAGATGTTATAAAGGAAAGTGAAGAGGAGATTGCAAAAGCAAAAGCGGCTGTGACTGATAACGGGGATGGCAAAAGCGGTGAATTGATGGTAAAGATGGCTTTGATTGAACCTAATAGAGAACAGCCCAGAAAAGATTTCAATGAAGAACAGCTGGCTGAGCTGGCTGATTCCATCAAACGATACGGTATTTTGCAGCCCCTTTTAGTTCAGAAAAAGGGGACATTTTATGAGATTATCGCCGGGGAACGCAGGTGGCGTGCTGCCAAAATAGCCGGATTAAAGGAAATACCTGTTGTGTTACGGGAGTACAATAAGCAGGAAAGCATGGAGATAGCACTGATTGAAAATGTGCAGAGATCTGACCTGAATCCCATTGAAGAGGCATTGGCTTATCAGCGTCTGGTAACAGAATTCAAGTTGACTCAGGAGGAAATAGCAGCCAGAGTATCAAAGAACAGGGCTACCATTACCAATTCCATGCGTCTTTTAAAATTGGACGGACAGATACAGGAAATGCTGATTCAGAATCTTATTTCCAGCGGTCATGCAAGAGCTTTATTGTCTTTAGAGGATAAAGGACTTCAGCTGAAGGCAGCAAAGATGATATTGGACGAATCGCTTAGTGTCAGAGAAACAGAGCGCCTTGTAAAGCGCCTTGCAAAAGAAGCGGAGAACGGGGAAGAGAAGAAGGATAAAAATAAGGATGAAGCCCTGGCTTTGATATATCAGAGCTTGGAAGAACGTATGAAAAGCGTCATGGGTACAAAGGTCAGTATCCACAACAAGGATAAAAATAAAGGACGCATTGAAATTGAATATTATTCAGAAGCAGAATTAGAGCGGATTGTAGAAATGATAGAATCAATTCGCTAGGTACAAAGGAGAGATGGATATTATATGGAGAACAGCATCTTAAATCAAATTCCCTTTGATCCTGCATACATAATAGCGGGATTATTGATATTAGTGGTTCTGTTGCTGATATTGACGATTACAACAATGACAAAAGTGAGAAGGCTGGATCGCCAATATGACTATTTTATGAGAGGAAAAGATGCAGAAACTCTGGAAGATGTCATTCTGGACCAGATTGAAGAAATCAGGGATTTAAGGGCCGAAGACAGGTCAAATAAGGATTCCATCCGAACATTGAACCGGAATCAGAGAGCCTCATTCCAAAAATATGGGCTTGTCAAGTATAATGCCTTTAAAGGAATGGGAGGAAACTTAAGTTTTGCCTTTGCCATGTTAGATTATACAAACAGTGGATTCGTATTAAACTGTGTCCACAGCAGAGAAGGTTGTTATCTGTATATTAAGGTGGTGGATATGGGGCAGACTGATATTGTTCTGGGGAATGAGGAACAGGAGGCATTGGAACAGGCTCTTGGTTATATTAAGAAAAATTAAATCAATAACAATTGTAAAAGACTGGAAATTATCTGGTCTTTTATTTATTTTGGGAAAAAGGCGGAAAGTTGGCGCATAATGGATTTGGCCTGCATATGATATTGGTAAGAGAAAATTGGAAAAGGGAGAGTAGATGCAGGACATTGAATACCTGAAAAGCATGTATCCGTCAGGAATAAGAATTCTACAGGGGTATGTGGCAGAAGCTTGCGACAGATTGGATTATAAAAACAGCCCCATGTATGATGAGTATCCTGACCATATAATGATTAACCGGCTTTGTGATACAATTTGCGACACGGTGATTGCATCCGAAGGCGCGGAAAAGGTCAGAGGCATGTGGAACATATCAGAGCATGATAAAGCTGTGATGGAAATGGCAGAACTCAAAAAGGATATGAAACGTCTGGATGTAGATTTCTTTACAGAGGATGATGACCCGGTGATGGAGCAGGAGCAGAACATAGAAAATGTTCCGGCTGAAAACATAGGTAATGCTGAGGTTTTAACCACAGAAGAATCACTGGAGGAACAGTCTGTTTCCAATAGCCAGAATGAGTTCCTGGGTTATAGGGAATCAGTGGTGAACCCGTCCGGAATTATAATGGAGACTCAGGAAATGAGAGGGAGAGAACCTGGATTTTCGGGAAATGGAAGAATGGGTGGACGACCTAATATGGGTCCGGGCCCAGGAAGACCACCCATGGGAAATAATCCAGGCAGGCCGCCTATGGGTCCAGGTCCGGAACGTCCGCCTATGGGGCCAGGCCCGGAACGCCCTCCCATGGGGCTAGGGCCAGTGAGACCGCCGTCAGGACCTAATCAGGACAGACCACCAGTGGGAGGACCCGGACCAGTGAGACCGCCGCAGCCACCGAGGCCAACGCCACCTCCGCCAAGACCGCCGCAGCCGCCGAGGCCAACGCCTCCGCCCCCGAGACCGCCGCAGCCACCCAGGCCAACGCCGCCTCCGCCAAGACCGCCGCAGCCGCCGAGGCCAACGCCTCCGCCCCCGCCGAGACCGCCGAGGCCACAGCCACCCAGGCCAACACCTCCCCCTCCGAGACCGCCAATGCCGCCCAGACCAATGCCGCCCAGACCGGTTCCGCCACCTAAACCCGGAAACAGGCCATCCTGGCTTAGAGACATGGTCAAGGTACTTCTGCTGAATGAAATGTTCCACAGAAGGTGTGCCAGAGGTCTGTGTGCCTTATAGGAGCAGCAAAGATATTATTAATAAAATTCCGAAAAGATTAAGTTGTAGTTTTACTGGATATTATATAAAATAGAAATGATACAGAGCAACCAGTATAAAGGATAAAATCACATATGAAAAAAATATTGCAAAAAGCAGGGATTTTGTTCCTGATATTTATAGGAGCGCTGGTAGTTTATTTTATCAGTGCCAGAAACACGATGGAAAAAGAATCAGCTGTATATACATCTATGGAAGAACCGTCTTTGCCAGTGGTTTATACCCAGCTGGGCGGTCAGGAAATCAATTGCCTGCATGGATACATGCAGGATATGGGGAATCAGGCAGCCAGGGAGAGTATCTCTGTGCTGCCTGAAGACCGTGGGCTGAATATCCGGATTGAAGAGTATGGAAATACCATTACAGGCATCAGTTATGAAGTGAGAAATCTTACTCTGGACAGGCTGGTGGAGAGGACAGAAGTGGAAGACTGGGTAAGCGGGGACGGAAGCGTCAGCGCGGTGCTCCCGATTCAAAACCTGCTGGCCAGAAATGAGACATATCTCCTTTCAATTACCGTGTCCACAGGAGAAAAGGAGCTGCATTATTACACCAGAATCATGTGGCCGGATAACGCTTATGCGTCAGATATGGTCAGACTGGCCCAGGAGTTTACCAGGAAGAGTCTGGACTATAATCAGGCAAGAGATTTGGTATCCTATCTGGAAACCAATGACACAGAGGATAACAGCTCACTGGGACATGTTACCATCAGGGCCAGCTTCAGCCATTTAACATGGGACGGCCTGGATGTGGAGATGGTGGGAGAGCCTCTGATGACTCTCCAGGAGTTTGACGGCATTATGGGACAAATCCAGATTCGGTATCAGGTCGCCATTAATGAGGAAGACGGAACACGTTCCATGGTTGACGCAGAAGACAATTTTACCATGAAATGGAATGAGCAGAGAATCTACCTGATGAATTACGAACGCAATGCCAATGAAGTGTTTGACGGAGGTCACCAGTCATTTTCAGGTAAAAAGATTCTTCTTGGAATTACAAATGACAACAAAGTAAGAACCATGAAGAGTCCAAAATCCAAGTATGTGGCATTTAAAACAGGAGGAGATCTGTGGTGCTATGACTATGATGATAAGCAGGCGGTGTGCGTATTTTCGTTCAGAAGCAATTCGGACGACGGTGTGAGAAGCAATTATGACAGGTACGACATAAAGATATTGTCCATGCAGGATGACGGTTCTATGGATTTTCTGGTGTATGGATATATGAACCGGGGGAAGTACGAAGGACGGATGGGAGTGGTATATTACCACTATGATAAGGAACAGGATACGGTACAGGAAAAGTTCTTCCTGCCTGCATCTGAATCCTATGATATGGTGAAAGCAGACATTGATAAACTGTCCTATCTCAGCGAGAATGACATGATGTATATTATGCTTCAGGGTACTGTGTACGGTATCGATCTCAAGAGCAATGAATCCCTGGTAGTGGCCCAGGGGCTGACAGAGGGAAGCTATGCTGTCAGCGGCGATGCCAGCCGGTTTGCATGGCAGGAAGGCCAGAACCTCTATGAATCCGAAAAGGTCCATGTTATGGACTTTAATACTTCCCAGAAACAGGAAATCGTAGGGGAGGTAAATGATTATGTCAGAGTATTGGGATTTGTTGGAAATGATTTGATATATGGACTGAGCAGTTCCAAGGATAAGTGGATTGTCAATGGCCGCATGAAGGGTATGCCTATGTATGCAATGTACATTGTCGATACGCAGATGCAGGTGGAGAGTGAATACAGAAAGGACGGCATTTATATAACGGATGTAGTTGCACAGGATGGACGGATTCATCTGAAACGGCTTGTGCCATTGGGTGAGAACCAATATCTGTATCAGAATGAGGATACCATTGTATGCAACCAGAGGGTTGAGAAGGACCCCTTGGAGGGAATCGGCTGGTTTGCCTCCCAGGATAAGGGAAAGGTTTATTTTGTACAGGCAGATTCGGAAATACACGGAAATGAGGTCCGTACATCTGCGCCAAAGGCATTTTCTTATGAATATACAAGTGTTCTGGATACAGGAAGCAGTGCTTCCGCATCATCTGATAACAGCATGATATTCAGGGCATACGGAGGCGGACATTATTTAGGTTCATCCAGAACCTTCAGCCAGGCAGTGGAGATGGCCTATGGGCAGATGGGGTATGTGACGGACAGCAGCCAGCATATTGTGTGGGACAGAATCAACAGACAGCCCATACGCAATATCAAATCCCCGGTGGATGAGGCCAGGAAGGTGACAAAATATCTGGATTCATTTGACGGAAGCCGCGTCTATGAGGATGGACTTATTCTCATTGACGCAGGAGGATGCAGCCTGAGCCAGATACTGTACTATATTGACAAGGGTATTCCTGTGATTGCCTATGTGGAATCAGGCCAGTACGTGCTTTTATCCGGCTACGACCAGTACAATGTGACGCTCTATGACCCTCAGACCCAGGAGACACAGAAGATGGGGCTGAATGATGCCACAGAGTATTTCAAGAACCTGCAAAATGATTTCCTGTGTGCTTTGGCAGTGGAGTAGACAGTGTACTTTAGGGTGTGCATTTTCGTTTTACTTTACAAATCTGATTCTTATGGTATAATCTAAGAAGATGTAAATAAATTATGAACAAATTTTTAAAGATTTCTTTAGGAGTATTTTCCTTATATATTGGATTTGTTTAAATAAAAATCAGAGGTGTGGAATGGAACAATATATTATCAAAGGCGGGAATCCACTGGTGGGAGATGTGACCATAAGCGGAGCCAAGAATGCCGCACTGGGAATACTGGCTGCTTCTATCATGACTGACGATGATGTGGTGATTGATAATCTGCCGGATGTAAGGGATATCAATGTACTGTTAGAGGCGATTCAGGAAATCGGTGCAAGGGTTGACCGGATTGACCGACACACTGTAAAGATAAATGGAAGCAATATAAGCGAGGTATCTGTGGATGATGAGTATATCCGCCGGATACGTGCTTCTTACTATTTCATAGGAGCTCTTTTGGGCAAATATAAAAGCGCGCAGGTTCCCCTTCCCGGGGGATGTAATATCGGCAGCAGGCCCATTGACCAGCATATCAAGGGATTCAGGGCACTGGGGGCTGAGGTGACCATTGAGCGCGGGGCTGTCATTGCCCATGCCATCGACCTGGTGGCAAGCCACATTTACCTGGATGTGGTGTCAGTGGGAGCTACTATTAATATCATGATGGCCGCGGCCCTGGCAGAGGGACAGACCATCCTGGAGAACGCTGCCAAGGAACCCCATATTGTTGATGTTGCCAACTTCTTAAACAGCATGGGCGCCAATATAAAGGGAGCCGGTACGGATACAATTCGTATCAGGGGAGTGAACCGTCTTCACGGCACTGAGTATTCCATTATACCGGATCAGATTGAGGCAGGCACATTTATGTGCGCTGCAGCTGCCACCAGAGGCGATATCATGGTTAAGAACGTGATTCCCAAGCATCTGGAAGCCATTTCGGCCAAGCTGACGGAGATAGGCTGTGAGGTGATTGAATTTGATGACGCTGTACGCGTGGTGGGAAAACCTGCCCAGAGGCATACGGATATAAAGACCCTTCCCTATCCCGGCTTTCCTACGGACATGCAGCCTCAGATGTCGGTTGCCCTGGTCCTGGCAAACGGCACCAGTATGGTGACAGAGAGTATTTTTGAGAACAGATTCAAATATGTGGACGAGCTGGCCCGCATGGGCAGCAATATAAAGGTAGAGGGCAATGTGGCTGTCATAGACGGCGTAAAAGGCCTGACAGGAGCCCAGGTCAATGCACCGGACCTGAGGGCGGGAGCAGCCCTTGTGATTGCGGGATTGGCCGCTGACGGGTATACGGTGGTGGATGAAATCGGTTATATCCAGCGCGGATATGAGTGTTTTGAGGAAAAGCTTCAGGGATTGGGAGCTATGATTGAAAAAGTAGATTCCGACCGGGAAGTACAAAAGTTTAAATTAAGGGTTGGTTGATAACAGGAGAGAATACAAGGCAGGAGGATGTACCGGAAGGTGCATGGTTCCTGCCTTTTCTTTCAGAGGCAGGACAAACAGACTTAAGAAGGATATGTGGAACGAATATGAAACAAGAATTTTATTACCAGCAAATGAATAAAGCTCAGCAGAACGCCTATAGGGCCATGTTGGATGGATTTGAGTCACTGTCGCCGGAATTTCCGGTTCTGCGCTTGGATGGTAAGGAGCTGTCAGATATTTTTTTCCGGCTCCGCCTGGACCATCCGGCCATATTTTATGTGGAGGGCTTTCACTACAGGTTTGCCCAGAATTCAGAGTATGTACAGATGATTCCGGAATATATGTTTGAGAAGAAGAAAATAAAAGAGATGAAAACAGCCCTGGAGTCCAGGATAAGCCGGCTGGTCCGGCAGGCAGAGGGAATGGCGCCGGAGGAAAAGGAAAAGTACGTGCATGACTTCATCTGCTCCAATGTGACCTATGACAAGCTGAAAAAACAGTATTCCCATGAAATTATAGGGCCTCTCCAGCAGGGGATCGGCGTCTGCGAAGGCATTGCCAAGACCGTGAAAATACTGTGCGACAGGATGGGGCTGGAGTGCCTGATAGCCATAAGTGAATCAGCTCCTGACAGGGGAATCCGGTACCGCCACGCATGGAATCTGGTAAAATTGAAGAATACATGGTACCATCTGGATACGACCTTTGATAATTCCCTGGGGCGGTATGGACAGAGACGGTTTGATTATTTTAATCTGGACGACAAGATGATATTCAAGGACCATCAGCCCCTGGTGTATAAGGTGCCTGCGTGCACAGACGGGGGAAGGTTTTATTATAAAGAAAACAGGCTGTCCCTGACCAAGCTGGAGGACGTGGCGGGACGTTTTAAGGCTGTGCTGAGGAAGAAACAGCCCTATTATGTATTCCACTGGCGGGGAGGATATCTGACCAGGGATGTGCTGGAGCAGATTGCGGGGATTGCGTCTGAGGCAGCCAGGGAAAAAGGAAAATATGTCAGGATGTCCGTGAACTATTCCCAGGCCGTAATGGAGCTGGCTGTGACGGATTATAAGTCCGGGCAGGAGATATGCAGGGAAGAGGCGAATGAGGGCGAGCTGGCCTGTGAATAACCGAAATGCCGGAGGCAGAAATCAGGCGGCGGACTAAGGATACGCAAAAAATGGGGAAAGAATCCACAGGCAGGATGATTTCCCCATTTTATTATCAGAACCGTTATCAGCGTTTTTTACTTATCCGCTTAAATATGATATGATGGTGGCAGGAACCTTTGGAAAAAACATAATAAGGAGGAAAATCATGAAAAACAAGAGCTTCAAATGGCTGCGCAGCCTGTTTCTTGCAATTGTCCTGACCACTGTAACGGTGATGGGCCTGCCGCTCACAGGCGGTCCGGTCACGGCACTGGCAGCGGACAAGGATATCGTGGTGCTGTACACCAATGATGTCCACTGCGGAGTGGATGACAACATCGGCTATGCAGGTCTGGCATTGTATAAGAAGGAGATGCAGCAGCAGACGCCGTATGTAACCCTGGTGGATACAGGGGACGCCATTCAGGGAGCGCCCATTGGCACGCTTTCAGACGGCGGGTATCTTATTGATATCATGAACTATGTGGGATATGATTTTGCAGTTCCTGGAAACCATGAGTTTGACTATGGCATGTCCAGATTTCTGGAGCTGGCCGGGAAATTAAATTGTGGGTATTATTCCTGCAATTTTATAGACAGTGCCACAGGCGCGCCTGTTTTTGCGCCCTATAAGATGTTTACATATGGGGCTACTCAGGTGGCTTTTGTAGGCGTTACCACGCCTGAGAGCTTTACAAAATCCACACCGGCATATTTCCAGGACAGCCAGGGCAATTATATTTATTCCTTCTGTGAGGACGAGAGCGGCCAAAAGCTGTACGATCAGGTGCAGGCCAACGTGGATGCAGCCAGGACAGCGGGAGCTGATTATGTGATTCTGGCGGGACACCTTGGGGAAAACGGCATTACCCAGAAATGGTCCTCCGCCAGTGTGATTGCCAATACCACGGGAATTGACGCGTGTATTGACGGTCATTCCCATGAGACGGTCCCGTCGGAGAACGTAAAGAATAAAAACGGACAGAATGTGGTTCTGACCCAGACGGGTACCAAGCTGAATCATATCGGAAAGCTGACCATATCTGCCGATGGATCCATACGCACAGAGCTGGTATCAGAGGTGCCTGCTGCGGACCTGGACAGGGAGTATACGGTACAGGAACATGATTCCTTAAGTAGGATTGCGAAGAGGGAATTGGGCAGCTATAACCGCTGGATCGATATTTACAACAGCAATCTGGATAAGATAAAGAATGCGGACGTGATTCCTGTGGGTCTTAATATTGTGATTCCCGGCAAAAGCTATATTAATCCTGACGGAAAGGCCTCAGACTATGGGACCTATCAGTTTATCCAGTCTATCGAGAACCAGTACAATGAGACATTAAAGACAGTTCTGGGTACCACGCCATATGAGCTGACAGTCAATGATCCTGCCACGGGGAATCGTATTATCAGAAACGCTGAGACGAATCTGGGAGATTTGACGGCAGATGCTTACCGTGCGGAGCTGGGTGCTGATATCGGGCTCAGCAATGGAGGCGGAATCCGAAGCGTTATTAAGCCGGGAAACATTACCTATAACGACACCCTGGCCGTGTTCCCTTATGGGAATATGGGATGTGTCATAGAGGCCACGGGACAGCAGATTAAGGATGCGCTGGAGATGGCGTCCAGGAATTGTCCTGAGGAGAGCGGCGGTTTCCTTCAGGTTTCCGGTCTGACCTACACCATCGACACATCTGTTAAGTCCGGCGTTCAGACGGATGACAAGGGGAATTTCACCGGTGTGTCCGGTGCTTACAGGGTAATGGACATTAAAGTGGGAGGAGAACCCATTGACCTTAACAAGACGTATACCGTAGCGTCCCATAATTATATGCTGAAACAGGGAGGCGACGGCATGACCATGTTTAAAGGATGTAATGTAATCCGGGATGAGGTTATGGTGGATGTGGATATATTGTCTTCCTATATCAGAAGGATGGGAGGTTCCGTGACATCTGAGTATGCAAATCCCGGGGGACAGGGAAGGATTTCCATAAGGTAGGATAGGAAATGATGGATTTTAGTATTGACATATATATATAATTGCTATAAGATATGGAAGGTAACACATTTTACAATTAAAGAGTTCGTAAATATCCCTTATTCAGAGTGATGGAGGTACAAAGGACCTGTGAAGTCACGGCAACCCCGGTTGAGTATATCAGCAAGATATGCGAAAGGGCCGGAAGGTGCCAGCCTGAGCGAGGAGTATGCTATGGAGCATACTTGGTCGAGCAATAAGAGGATTTGAAGATTTAATGATATTTTCAAGTCCGCAATTGCTGCGGACTTTGTTTTTTGTAAATGGTTGATGTTACAGCTGCTATTAATCATTTATCTGAAAGAAGGAGAGATTAAAATGGAGAGAAGACTTTTTACATCTGAGTCCGTAACAGAAGGGCATCCGGACAAAATGTGCGATGCTATATCCGACGCGATCCTGGATGCTCTGATGGAGCAGGATCCAATGAGCCGCGTGGCATGTGAGACAGCCACCACAACAGGACTAGTTCTGGTTATGGGAGAGATAACCACCAACGCTTATGTGGACATCCAGAAGCTGGTGCGCGAAACGGTGCGTGAGATTGGCTATGACCGTGCCAAATACGGCTTTGACTGCGATACCTGCGGTGTTATCACAGCCATTGACGAGCAGTCCCAGGATATTGCGCTGGGAGTGAATAAGGCGTTAGAGGCAAAGGAAAACAAGATGTCTGACCAGGAACTGGATGCTATCGGAGCAGGGGATCAGGGCATGATGTTCGGTTTTGCCACCAATGAGACAGAAGAATTTATGCCGTATCCCATTTCCCTGGCCCACAAGCTGGCTAAGCGTCTTACGGAAGTCCGCAAGAACGGTACGCTTAAGTACCTGCGTCCGGACGGCAAGAGCCAGGTAACCGTGGAGTATGATGAAAATGACAAGCCGGTCCGTCTGGATGCTGTGGTATTGTCCACACAGCATGATGAGAGCGTGACCCAGGAACAGATTCATGCGGATGTGAAAAAATACATCTTTGACGAGATACTTCCTCAGCATATGATTGATGGGAACACAAAGTTTTTCATCAACCCTACAGGACGTTTTGTTATCGGCGGACCTCAGGGAGACAGCGGTCTGACAGGACGTAAAATAATCGTTGATACCTACGGCGGTTATGCGCGCCACGGCGGCGGCGCATTCTCCGGAAAGGACTGCACCAAGGTAGACAGATCTGCTGCATATGCTGCCCGCTATGTTGCTAAGAACATCGTGGCGGCCGGTCTGGCTGACAAGTGCGAGATTCAGCTGTCCTATGCCATTGGTGTTGCTCACCCCACCTCCATCATGGTGGATACCTACGGAACCGGTAAATTGAGCAATGAGAAGCTGGTGGACATTATCCGTTCCAATTTTGATCTCCGTCCGGCCGGAATCATTAAGATGCTGGACCTGCGCCGCCCGATTTATAAGCAGACAGCTGCTTATGGTCACTTTGGCCGCAATGATTTGGACCTGCCTTGGGAGAGACTGGATAAGGTTGAATTGTTAAAAAGTTATCTATAGGAAGGCGCTTAAGATTTGACTGAACCCCCTATTTTAATAAGTAATTAAAGGATTTCGGTTGAGTCAATGATTAGAGCTTCGGAATATGTTTGATTTTTAGTTACAGCTATCTTCTATGGCAATAGGGGATAGCTGTTTTCTTGTCTGAGGATTGCCCTGGTTTCCCTCCAAAAAAAAATTATAAAATCTTTCATTTACATATTGACATTTTTTTAACGAAGGTTTATAATGCAAACAGTGAGATTGTTAATTAATTATCAATAGCAATTGAGTAACAATTTAAAATGACTTGACAGGCAGGTACAGCCTAAATGTACTGATTCAAACACAAGGAAAATGGAGGATAAGGAAATGGCAAAGAAAATCGAGCAGGTTGTTCCGGAAATCATTGACAGCGTAGACGGACTGAATGCAAAAATGAATGCAATGCGCGAAGCGCAGAAAGCTTTTTCTACCTTTACACAGGAGCAGGTAGACAAAATCTTTTTTGCAGCAGCAAGCGCAGCCGACAAGATGCGTCTTCCACTTGCAAAGATGGCAGTAGAAGAGACCGGCATGGGCGTGGTTGAAGATAAGGTCATCAAAAACAACTACGCTGCAGAGTATATCTATAACGCATACAAGGATACCAAGACAGTTGGTGTGATTGAGGAAGATAAGGAATACGGCATTAAGAAAATTGCCGAGCCAATCGGTCTGATTGCAGCTGTTATTCCTACCACTAATCCTACTTCCACAGCTATCTTTAAGACACTGATTGCCTTAAAGACACGGAACGCAATCATCATTTCCCCACATCCCCGTGCTAAGAACTGTACTATCGCAGCGGCCAAGGTGGTTCTGGACGCGGCAGTGAAGGCCGGCGCACCGGAGGGCATTATCGGATGGATTGATGTTCCTTCACTGGAACTGACCAATGAGGTTATGAGGGATGCGGATCTGATTCTGGCAACAGGCGGTCCCGGCATGGTTAAGGCTGCTTATTCTTCAGGAAAGCCTGCTCTGGGCGTTGGCGCCGGCAATACACCGGTTATCATCGACGACACAGCAGATATTAAGATGGCGGTTAACTCCATCATTCATTCCAAGACATTTGACAACGGTATGATTTGTGCTTCCGAGCAGTCCGTGACAGTCATGGAATCCATTTACAGCGAAGTAAGAAAAGAATTTGAATACAGAGGCTGCTATTTCTTAAAGCCGGGCGAGATTGATAAGGTCCGCAAGACCATCATTGTAAACGGCGCCCTGAACGCCAAGATTGTGGGACAGAAGGCGGCAACCATTGCCAAGCTGGCAGGCGTTGAGGTTCCGGAGGATACCAAGATTCTGATTGGCGAAGTTGAGTCTGTGGATATCAGCGAAGAGTTTGCCCATGAGAAACTGTCTCCTGTACTGGCTATGTACAAGGCTAAGACGTTTGACGAGGCTCTGGATAAGGCAGAGCGTCTGGTGGCAGACGGAGGCTACGGCCATACCTCATCCCTGTATGTGAATGTAAATGAAGAAGAGAAGATTTTAAAGCATGCAGCAAGAATGAAGACCTGCCGTATCGTAATCAACACTCCTTCTTCCCACGGCGGTATCGGTGACCTGTATAACTTCAAGTTAGCTCCGTCCTTAACACTGGGCTGCGGTTCCTGGGGCGGCAACTCCGTATCTGAGAACGTTGGAGTTAAGCACTTACTGAATATTAAGACTGTTGCTGAAAGGAGAGAGAACATGCTGTGGTTCCGTGCACCTGAGAAGGTTTACTTTAAGAAAGGCTGTCTGCCTGTAGCATTACAAGAGCTGAAGGATGTTTTAGGCAAGAAGAGGGCGTTCATCGTAACAGACTCCTTCCTGTATAAGAACGGATACACCCATGCCATTACAGACCGTCTCAATGAAATGGGAATCACATATACTGTATTCTCCGATGTACAGCCTGACCCAACACTGGCTAATGCACAGGCCGGCGCCAAGCTTATGAGAGAATTTGAGCCGGATGTAATCCTGGCCATGGGCGGCGGTTCTGCTATGGACGCAGGTAAGATTATGTGGGTGCTGTATGAGCATCCGGAAGTGGATTTCATGGATATGGCTATGCGTTTCATTGATATCAGGAAACGTGTATATACCTTCCCGAAGATGGGCGAGAAAGCATATTTCATCGCTGTTCCTACTTCTTCCGGTACAGGTTCCGAGGTTACTCCTTTCGCCGTTATCACAGACCAGGAGACTGGTATCAAGTATCCTCTGGCAGATTACGCGCTGCTGCCTAATATGGCAATTGTTGATACTGACAATATGATGAGCCAGCCAAGAGGACTGACCAGCGCATCCGGCGTTGACGTACTGACCCATGCACTGGAGGCATATGCATCCGTCATGGCAACCGACTATACAGACGGCCTTGCGCTTAAGGCCATGAAGAACGTATTTGATTACCTTCCAACCGCTTACAATGAGCCTACAAATGTTGAGGCACGTCAGAAGATGGCAGATGCTTCCTGTATGGCTGGTATGGCATTTGCCAATGCATTCCTGGGCGTATGCCACTCCATGGCTCATAAGCTGGGCGCATTCCATCACCTGCCACACGGTGTTGCCAATGCTCTGCTGATTTCCCTGGTGGTTGATTTTAACGCAGCTGAGAATCCACGTAAGATGGGTACTTTCTCCCAGTATCAGTATCCACATACCCGTGAAAGGTATGCGGAGTGCGCAAGGTTCTGCGGAATCCAGGCCAAGGATGATGCTGAGGCAGTTCAGAAGCTGATTGTTAAGATTGAGGAGCTTAAGAGGACTGTTGGTATCAAGTCATGCATCAAGGATTACGGCGTTGATGAAAAAGACTTCTTAGACAGGCTGGATGATATGGTAGAGCAGGCATTTGATGACCAGTGTACCGGCGCTAACCCAAGATATCCGCTTATGAGTGAGATTAAAGAAATGTATTTAAAAGCATACTACGGTAAATAATTCGTACCCATTGCGGGTAAATACCTTTATCCTTTGTGTTTGGAACAGGCCGTCTGTCGTTTGACAGGCGGCCTGTTCATATTGTTTTGTTATTGTTTATCCCTGTGGTTCAGCATGATACCATCAAAAAAAGATTCATAATTGATGTTAAATATTTCCTTCATGGCTGCCAGCTCGGAGATTCGTATATTATATGTGCCGCTTTCTATCTGGGAATATATGCTGCGTGAAATATTAATCCCCATCAGCTGCATCTTTGCAGTGACCTGATCCTGGGTGAGATGTGACTGCATGCGGTATTTTCGGATGTTTGGCCCTATCCTTAAATCCTGCTTTAATTTTTGATCCATGGCTTCCTCCGGAATATGCAAGAAATAGGTTGCATTTCCTTGATTTTACGACAAATGTCATATATAATTGCAATGTATAGATTGCACAGGAGAAATTGGAAATATACATGCAGAAAGAAGAATAGGAGTTTTATATGATGCCAGATAAATCCCAGGGGGGGCTGTTGGCCAGATTGCAGGATCTCTCCGGCTGTCAGTACCTTTCGGACCTCCACAGTCCGTTTTATATAGAGGATATTATATATGCCGTGCGCACGGTAAGCATGTCATCCTATTCCATGAGCGAGTGGGAGGAGGCTTTCCGGTATATTACTGGCGTCAGGACGGAATTTAAGAGTAAGGAAGAGCTTGTTAAGAATCTGATTCTCAGATTAGAGGAAAATAAGGAACTATAGATAAATAAAGATGCTGTATGGCTGGCTGTCCGGATGTATTATAGTATATCCGGACAGCCATACAGCATCTTTTTCATTTATCCTGTTTTTTTCCTGTTTTTATGCGGAGCGTATTTTTGTGCGGAGCGCAGTCCTGTCCTGTGCTGGGCAGGGGGCGCTGGGGCAGGAGGTGCTGGGGCAGGGGGAGCTGGGGCAGGAAGCGCTGCTGTGGTTTCTGCAGTCACCCGGCGTACCCTATGTAATCTCGCTGTAAAACAGCTCATGCTGCCTTTTTACCCGTTTGCGGATCTGCCGTACAAAGGACGAAGGGCCAAGTACCCGGACCACAGGGCCAAAGGACAGAATATCTATGAGAAGTTCTGTCTCATCTGCCAAATCATAGTGGATGGAACAGATCCAGCATTTCATTTCCGCGTCATATTCCGTATGCTTTTCATAGTTGGCAAAATGCAGCATGCACCGTTCCAGGGAGTTGCGTTCCCCGCTGATTTTAAGAACCACTGGTTCCGAGGCCTTTTGGATGGGTTCAAAACAGCGGGATTCAAGGTCTGGTGGGCATGACTTTGAGGTTACGTGGCAGTCCTTTATGCGTGCCAGATTAAGTATGGTGCTGCGGCTGAACGTATTCCGGTGGAGCTGGAGACAGCAGAGCCGGAATTTGTCATCCTTGGAGGAATACTGAAGCTGGTAAGGCGCGGTCTCAAAGGAGTGGACACGGCCGTGTTTTCCCTCATAGGCAACCAGAAGAACGCGTTCCTCCCGAATTGCTTTAAGTATAGCCTGAAAATGCTTCCTGTAGGAGGGGGAATCATAGGAATCCCCGTCCCTGTAGCGGTCATAGTAGTAAAAGTCGTCCTCATGGTAAAGGGAGGGCAGACCGTCCCATTCCCCGGCCAGAAGTTCTAACTGCCTGTCTGTGAAAAACAGTTGGAAACGGGGGTCCTGTATCAGGGATTTCAGCCATGCTTTCTGGAGGTTCGTGAGAGGGAGCGCAGGAACAGCATGGCCCAGACGGGACGTAAAGGTATGTTTGTCCTGTTCTTCCAGAAGGGCCCATGTGCTGTCCGTCAGTTTGGGGATGATGGACAGGGCGCTTTCCTGGAAACCGTAAGCGCGGCATATATCCTCCATATCCTGCCTGGTTATGGGGCTGTGACCTGCTTCATCCAGTATGTGGCGGACCACATTGTAATAACAGCTGTATATTTTGTGAAATAATTCCATGGCATCCTACTCCTCATTCCCGCAGTACATCTCATACATCTTCTCCCAATCCCGGGTTACCTTGGCTATAGAAAAAATATTTGTGCCCTGTATGTCCATGATACGGCCTGTAAAGGTTTTGACCCAGGACAGCATTTCATTGGTATCGAAAAATGTACCTGTGTAGAGAAACTGGTTCTCACGTATCTTCATAATTTCCCCGCCCCTTCCTTCACGGTAAAGACGGTTCAGAATGTAGGGTTCCTTTTCCTCGTCTATATAGAGCTTGATGCAGACCTCCTCCATACGGCTTGTACCGCTTCCAAAGGACACGCCCCAGCATTTCTCCTTATTCTTTTCCAAATCACGGAGTACTTCCTCATAAAATGCACATGGCTCCAGAAGGGTCACCCGGGTAATGGAGTCCAGGCGGGAGTTGCTGAAGCGGCGGCGCTCCGGCAGATACAGGCACAGATACCTGCGCCCGGTCTGGGTGCTGACAAATATCTTCAGGGGCACTCCTGACAGGGTGGAAACCTGTCCGCTGCGGCTGCTTTTGTTCTCAAACCGAATCATGCGTTTCTCACGGACAGCGGTCAGTATGTCGGCCAGTATGCCGTCCTCCAGTGTATGTACGATAAAATGGTGCTTGAACTGGAACAGGTCATTGCATTCATCCTGACGGTCCAGGATGGTGCTGCCTATGCAGCCAAAGGGGGCGGCTTCCTGGAAGTATTTCACGGCTGTCATGAGGCACTGCCACAGGTTCTGTTCCCCTTCCTCAGTCCCATCCGGTTCCATGTAACCGGAATTTACACACTGCGGTGCTGTTTCCATGGGCATGAGAGGAGCAAGCGCGTAGGACAGGGTCTTGCCGTCCTTATGGGATACCAGTATACCGAGGGTTTCGTATTCCTTCAGCTTCAGTCGCACGGTCTGGGTGTCGAAAACCACCCCGTAGTTGTGGGATATAAGGTCGGTCACTGTGTTGGATGACATGCCCTCCGGACAGTCCCATAAAAGGTCCAGGATGAAGAAATGGAGCATCAGGTCGTTGTCTGTAAAGCTTTTGGACTTCCAGGCAGCGTACAGGGGATTCTGGGGAATGGTCTTGCTGTCCACATTGATGTAGACATGCTTTCCCTTGGAGGTGTAATCGGACTTTGTATACCGGGAGAGCCAGCTCTCAATACGCCGGCGCTCATTGTCGTAGGTTCTGGCGCTCTTTTCGCTGAAATCATTTCTTACCTTGAACCCATATACGTAAAACTGGCGCATATAGTCCCGGATGCGGTCAAAATTCTTGATTAGTTCCTGGAATTCAGCCATATATGTCCCCTCCTGTCCGTGGATTTCCGACTGTTTTATCTATCATTTTAATGTAATGTTCTATTTTGTCAAGCTGACACACCTGTTCTTACAGCATACGTTCAATTTAAACGTTAGTATAGATATTATAGTAAATAATGGAAGTTCGCAACTTTTTTTAAATGATAACCATGTTAAAATTGAGTATTATAAGCATGTAGTTAAGATACATACGCAAATATATGAACGGTAAGACAGATTACCACGGCGCCGGCAGGGCGGGATTCATCCCAATCATCCATTGACGGCGTACAGAGTGAAGAAGAAAGGATGTGAGATATATGTTTGTGATGTATGAAAAAGAAAAGATGAAGGTTCCTGTAAGGGTATGGCTGAAGGAACGAGAGGATTTGGAAGGAAGCTGTCTGGAACAGGCATATCATCTTTCACAGCTGCCTTTCCTTCATAAGTGGGTCAGTCTGATGCCGGATACACACGCCGGAATGGGAATGCCCATTGGAGGTGTTATTGCAGCAGACGGCGTGGTGATTCCCAATGCAGTGGGTGTGGACATCGGCTGTGGTATGGCTTATACCGAGACCAACATTAAGGTGGCTGATATCAGGGAGGTTATCACGGGCAACGGCTCCCTCCTCCAGGCTGTCATAGGTGATATCATGCGCAACGTGCCGGTGGGATTTGCACACCATAAGACCATGATGCCCAGCTATACCATGGACGGTGCTTTGGAGGAAATGGACCGGTATGAGGAGGATGGGGAGCTCTTAGGACAGCTGGAGGCGGGATATTACCAAATTGGTACGCTGGGAGGCGGGAATCATTTCATTGAGCTCCAGGAGGATGACGACGGTTATCTGGCTGTAATGATTCACTCGGGAAGCCGTCACTTCGGAAAGTCTGTCTGCGATTACTTCCACTATAAGGCAAGACAGCTAAACCAGAAATGGTTCAGCGCTGTGCCCGATGAATACAGGCTGGCCTTCCTGCCGGTGGATACCAGAGAGGGCAAACAATACCTTAACTGGATGCAGCTTTCCATGGATTTTGCCAAAGAGAACAGGGAAAAGATGATGTTAGCCGTGAAGGCCATTCTGGAAAAATGGATTGGAAAGTATACCGAACTTTCACTGGAGTTTTCCCACGACATAAACTGCCACCACAATTACGCTTCCTTTGAAAACCACTATGGGAAGGATGTGTGGGTCCACAGGAAGGGCGCTGTCAGCGCTCAGAACGGAGAATTAGCCGTTATTCCGGGGGCCATGGGTTCTTACAGCTATGTGGTTATGGGAAAGGGAAACCAGGAGAGCTTCTGCTCTTCATCCCATGGAGCCGGGCGGCAGTATTCAAGAAAAGGTGCCATGGCGGCATTTTCCTGTGAGGAAGTCATTCTGGATTTACAGAAACAGGGTGTGATTCTGGGTAAAAAGGGAAAGGCCGATGTGGCGGAGGAGAGCCGGTTTGCCTATAAGAATATCGAGGAGGTCATGGATAACCAGCAGGATCTGGTGGTGCCTGTGAAGCGCCTTAAGACAATAGGCGTGGTGAAAGGATAGAAGGCCGCGGCAGTATGCCGGGGCCGGGGAAAAACAAGCAGGCGCCCGTCAGAGGGACGGGAGGCCTGTCCTACATAAATATCGGCAGTTTGCCTTAAGAGGCGGAGTTTACTTCCTGGGACTCCCCGGTGCCCGGCCTGTGGTTCAAGGGTATGCCGGCAATCTGCAGCCTTTTAGGATGATGTGTCGCGGGTTCGACTCCCGCCGTGTATGATAACACGTAGCTAAGTGGGTATAGCAATCATTAAAAATGATGACATAACCAAATGTCTCCAGGAAGGAGAAGGGATGCCTTCGCTCCTGCCGAACCTGTTTAAAACAGGGAAAGGCAGTTCTTCTGCGGCCCAGCGCGGCTGCGGATACCGCACAAAATGGGCCGGGCCAGAAATACGGTCAATCCGGATAGGCCGGATGATAAAGTGTTTCCCGTTCGGATGGAGCCTGTACGGAATGCGTGTCAGCGCATTACGGATCGGATCCGGGTAGGGCCGTAACGCCCAGCCCTTCCAGGATGTGCTTAAGCAGAAGCCCGCAGCAGGAGGATGGAGCCGGGCATCCGCCTTTTCCATCAAACAAATTTTACAGATTCATAATAATGAGGGATTCAGATATGATGATAAAGAAATATATAATCAAAGAGCAGGAATGCGGCTACCTGATGAAGGATGGCCGGTTCGTGGAACTGCTGACAGCAGGCAGGTATTCTTACCTGAACATGTTGGGATATGAGGTACAGACAGTGCCTATGACAGGGGAAGTCAAAACATGCGGAATACCGGAGGAAATCCTCATGAAGGATGAAAAGTTTGCCTCCAGGGTAGTGAAGGCAGTGCTGCCGGATGAGTGCATAGCTCTCCGGTTTGTGAATAAGGCATACAGGGAAGTAATCACAAAGCCTGAGACATTGTACTGGAATGTATTTGAGAAAAATGAATTCCGGCTCATCGACATAACACAGCCTTATATGGAGGATACCCTTCCCCGGATGTATATGGATCTGATGCCATCCAAGTACTATAAGAAAATAGTTATAAAGGACGGAGAGACAGGTCTTTTGTATTTTGACAACCGCTATGAAAAGAAACTGGACACAGGAACCTATTACTTCTGGAATTACGGAAGGGAGGTTACCTGCAAAGTTTTCAACATGAAGATCCAGCAGCTTGACATCTCCGGCCAGGAAATCCTTACCGCAGATAAGGTGGCTGTGCGGTTAAATATAATCTGCAATTACCGGATTACCAATCCGGAGAAGCTGGTTCAGACCGTAGAGGGGGTGGCTTCCCAGCTCTATACCTATGTCCAGCTGAAACTGCGGGAGTATGTGGGGCGGTACAGGCTGGATGAGCTCCTGGAACAGAAGGAGGAAATCGGAAGGTTTGTGCTGGATAAGCTAAAGGAGTATCAGGAGGAATACTGCGTGGAGATAACCGGGGCAGGTATCAAGGACATTATCCTTCCGGGAGAGATAAGGGAAATCATGAATACCGTGCTGATGGCAGAAAAAAAGGCCCAGGCCAATGTCATCATGCGGCGGGAGGAAGTGGCTTCCACCAGAAGCCTTTTGAACACTGCCAGGCTTATGGATGAAAACCGCACCCTGTTCAAGCTGAAGGAAATGGAGTATCTGGAGAAGATCTGCGACAAGGTGGGCAATATATCCCTTAACGGCGGTAAAGGCGTGCTGGAGCAGCTGGCAGAGCTGGCCGGGGTGCAGGATTAACGGTATACAGGGATAATGGTGTACAGGAATGAGAATGCCGGGTTAATTTAAAAATAATGCAAATCTGCCCAGGTCCATATGCTATAGTACTGACATAAGAGAACGGAGGCCTCCCCGGCCTCCCTCCATAAGCGCCGGTATGCAAATGGCTGAAGCAAGCGGTCTGTAAAACCGTGACCCAGGTGGTGAACATTGTTGGCTCGAATCCAACCCGGCGCATCAGGACTGTTAACAGACAGGTTCCGGGCGCGCCCATACCGGGATAAGGTATGGGCGCACAATCAGCAGATGTGGCAGAGTGGTCGAATGCGGCTCCCCGCTAAGGAGCAGGCCGGCAGTAACCGGTCCGGAGGTCCGAATCCTCCCATCTGCGTTGACAAATTTGGAAGAAAAAGTGTATACTCATAATCGGAAGGAGAGCATTATGGCAGAAGCAGTGTTTATAAAGGTAAGGTTATATAGTTATGGGAAGTCCGGTGCCGGCAGTTATTCATGCTATGGCAGCGGACGGATTGGTGTAACTGAAAACAGGAACTGCCAAAGCCCGGGATAAGACGAAACGATTCATAAATACGTTTTATGAACTTTTAGCGAACATGGTACAAAGGGCCCCAGGCAGGCCCTTTTTTGATGCGGAAAGCGAGGAAGATTCACATGCATCAGACCATGTTTCCATTATTGATTGTTAATATCCTGGAGAATCATGCCACAAAGGAAAGACCTCTTTCCGTTACGGAGATAACAGAGTTTGTCAACAGGGAGTTCGGACCCTTTGCCATGGAAAAGGAACAGCTTATGAACCGGTCCACGGTGACGCGGATTCTGGATGCCATGGAGTTCTGGACCGAGGAAGGAAACCTGCTTAATTTTAAGGTGACGCAGTGCGGTTCAGAGAATAAGAAGCTGTTCTGTCTGGAGCGGCCAAAGGGGTGAAGTGGAGTTCCGGACCGATTTCAGGTGGTAAATGATGAAACATCCGGTAAAACCGCGGAAAATCCGGCTGCAGTGATTTTGAAAATCGGTTTACATACTTCTTGACTTTAACATATTAACTTGTTATACTTTTCCTAAAGTGTGTGCCGGACCCACTGCCGGCACAGCATCCCCACACTTCACAAACAAAAATCCAGGAGGTCGATTGAAATGTCATACGTTGATGAGATTTATGAGAGAGTAGTAGCACAGAACCCGGGTGAGCCGGAGTTTCATCAGGCTGTCAAGGAAGTACTGGATTCCTTAAAGCTGGTCATTGATGCCAATGAGGAAAAATACCGCAGGGAAGGTATTCTTGAACGTTTCACGGAGCCGGAAAGAATTGTATCTTTCAGGGTACCGTGGGTAGATGACAATGGAGCTGTCCAGGTGAACAAGGGATACAGGATCCAGTTCAACAGCGCCATAGGACCATATAAGGGCGGCCTGCGTTTCCATCCATCTGTAAACCAGAGCATCCTCAAGTTTCTCGGTTTTGAGCAGACACTTAAAAACTCCCTGACAGGCCTTCCCATGGGCGGAGGCAAGGGCGGTTCCAACTTCGATCCCAAAGGCAAATCAGACCGCGAGGTCATGGCTTTCTGCCAGAGCTTCATGACAGAGCTGTACCGCCACATTGGCAAGGATACGGATATCCCGGCCGGAGATATCGGTGTAGGCGGCAGGGAAGTGGGATACCTCTTTGGACAGTATAAGAGAATCACAGGATTGTATGAGGGCGTACTTACAGGCAAGGGACTTACCTTTGGCGGTTCCCTGGCCAGGACACAGGCAACCGGATATGGCCTGGTATACATTCTGGATGAGATGTTAAAGCACAACGGCAAGGATATGGCAGGCAAAACCATCGTTGTATCCGGTTCCGGCAATGTGGCCATCTACGCAACTGAGAAGGCACAGCAGCTGGGAGCAAAGGTAGTGGCTTTAAGCGATTCCAACGGTTATATCTATGACAAGGACGGCATTCAGCTGGATATTGTGAAGGAAATCAAGGAAGTACGCAGAGGACGTATCAAGGAGTATGTAGATGAGGTCCCAACCGCAGTGTATACAGAGGGAAGAGGAATCTGGAGCATCCCATGTGATATCGCTCTTCCCTGCGCAACCCAGAATGAGCTGAATCTGGAAGATGCCCAGACACTTCTCGCCAACGGATGCTTTGCAGTGGCAGAGGGCGCTAACATGCCGTCCACCAGGGAAGCCACAGATTTGTTTGTGGAGAAGAAGATTCTCTTTATGCCGGGTAAGGCTGCCAATGCAGGCGGCGTGGCAACTTCCGGTCTGGAGCAGAGCCAGAACGCCTTAAGAATGTCATGGTCCTTTGAGGAAGTGGACGATAAGCTTCACACCATCATGGTAAATATTTTTGCAAAGGTATCAGAGGCAGCAGAGCGTTACCAGGTTGCGGGCAACTATGTGGCTGGTGCTAATATCGCCGGATTTGAGAAGGTGGTTGAGGCTATGCTGGGACAGGGCATCGTGTAGTCTGCACTGTATCGCGCAGACGGAATATATAATGTGCGGATTGGATCCCGCAGTCAGGCCATATTGGCTTGTCTGCGGGATTTTTTTACTTTTTTTGGAATGTGGGTATGGAAAAGAGACAGGACAGGTCTGGTTTATCTTGAAAATCAACAGAAACTGGAAATAATGCATAAAAAACATAGTTTTTACTTTTGTATATTGAATATTTTTAAAACTTGTGTTAATATAATGCTAATACGGATTGTTGACAATCCACAATCCACAATTTACAATCATCAATATATGAAAGGTGAAGAGGAAAAAAAGATGGAAGCACTTATTACACGTACCGAAGGCCTGATATTCGTGATTTTAATCATGGTAGCATTTGCGCTTTGGTTACAGAGATTCAAAGCATTTAAGTCACTGGGGCCGGTTTTGACAGTAGTGGTATTGGGAATTATTCTTTCTAACACCCATGTGGTGCCGATTTCACATGATTTTTACAGTGCGTTGTCTACATACTGCGTGACGCCCGCCATATCTATCTGCCTGCTCAGCATGAATATGCGTGAGCTGAAGAAGCTGAACAGGGAGCCGGTTATTGCTTTGGTATCTGCTATTTTTTCCGTATGTTTTATTGCCATCATACTGGGATTATTCTTTGCCCCAAGAATTACTGAGGGCTGGAAGTGCGCCGGCATGTTTGTAGGCACCTACACAGGCGGAACACCTAACCTGACAGCTATCGCAACCGGTCTGGACTGTTCAAGGGAAACCCTTGCGGCCGCCAATGCAGCTGACTACGTGGTGTCCACCCCCTTAATGGTATTTCTATTCGCGGCTCCGGCTATCTTAAAGGCGTCCAAACGCTGGAACAAGCTGTGGCCTTACCAGTTTACAAAAGAGGAGCTGGACGACGGAGAGGACGAGCCTCTGATGTCCGATAAGAGATGGTCTATCCGGGATATTGCATGGCTTTTGACCATTGGTTTCGGTGTTTCCTTTGTATGTACTGTGATTGCACAGTCCATTTTTCCGGATACCTTCTGGAAAGCGGGAAGGCTGCTGATTCTTACCACGGTATCCATTGGCCTGGCACAGTTAAAGCCTGTCCAGAAGCTGCGCGGAAATCTTGACCTGGGTCTGTTTATTTCCCTGACCTTCCTTGCAACCATTGGATTTGCTGTGGATTTACAGCAGTTTATCGGTTCCGCGCTAATGATGACACTGTATGTACTGTTTATGCTGATTGGATGTATCGTACTGCACCTTATTATCTGCCGCATATTTAAGATTAAGTATGAGTATGTAATCCTGTCCATGGTGGGATGTATTGTAGACGGGCCAACCTCATCCCTGACCGCGGCGGGCGCAGACTGGAAATCCCTGATTAACGTCGGCTTAATCATGGGTGTAATAGCCGGAGCCTGCGGAAACTATGTGGGCATCTTTGTATCCTATGTCATCAAGGGTATATGCGGCCTGTAAACATGATGAAAGGCGAAAGCCTCAGACAAACTCCGGCGCTTGTGATCCAAGGTGCCGGAGTTTTGCCATTTTTTCAGACAATATGTTTACCGTGGGATTTTCTTATGATACTATTATTTTGTGACAGAATACACTGGAATTGTTGTGGGATTATGAAAAGGAATTGCTTTTATGGGAAAATTAACGTATCAGACACTGCGTGAAAATGTGGTGGACGTCATTCGTATGAAAATATTCAACCACGAGCTGGCGCCGGGAATGAGAATTATTGAACAGGATATTTCGGACGAACTTGGGGTGAGCCGCGGGCCGATCCGGGAGGCTTTAAGACAGCTGGAACAGGAAGGCCTGGTGGAATATGTGAGAAATGTGGGGTGTTCGGTGAAAAATATCACCCTGGAGGACATTTACGAGATTTATCTGCTGAGGGCCACCTATGAGATTTTGGCAGTAAAGCTGTGCAGGGGAGTGTTTTCAGAGACTGCCTTTGCCGAGATGGATGCTGCATTGGAATCCATGAAGGACTTAAAGGAAACGGATTATAACAAATCCATTGCCTGTGATAACATGCTTCATGAGGCCATCATACGTTCCACCGGCTTACCGCGGCTGATTAAGGGATGGACGGACTTAAACTATGGAAATGCCATCAATTATTATGCGGGCAACCCTGACAGCCGGGCCATGATAGAACGCCAGTACCCCATCCACAAGGAACTGGTGGACGTGTGCCGCACCGGAAATACGGAGGAAATATGCAGGGCCATATCAAACCATTATATGAAGACAATCAGACGGCGGCTGAAGGAGCAGGGTATGCCGGAAGACCATTTTAAGTTTTCAATTGATGTGATTGATGGCTGGGTGTGAGGCTGGGAGAGAAGATTGGACAGCCGCAGAAAACAGAAGAAAGGGAGAATCCTGATGACGGTTTGAGAAGTACCTGTCATCAGGATTTTTTTGTGGAACAATAAGAAGGTGTATTCTGCCCTGTGATTTGGCAAACCATGTTGTTGTAAATAGTGACATGGTATCCGGGTGAAACAGGGAAAATAAGGCACAATTATGTATAAAATAATTGCGCATCACAGGAATGAGCATCATATTGCACAAAATATGGGCCCTATTTGAATTGAAATACACATGTCCGGCCTTTATAATGCAGGTATGGAGAAGATACATGAGCGCGCGTGTAACTTTAATATTAATTAATGAGGAGTACCAAATCATGACGGGAGATATTGTATACAAGGACCTGATTCAGCTGGATTTGGATGTGAGAAACACAGACGAATTATTTGAAGTAATGTCCGGGCGGCTTATGGAATTGGGATATGTGACAGGGGATTTTCTTGAAAGCATAAAGGAAAGAGAGAAGGAATATCCCACGGCCCTTCCCATAGAGCCATATGCAGTGGCTATACCCCATACAGACCCGGAATGCATTAAGAATGCATTTATTGCCTGTATCCGCCTGAAGGAACCGATTCCATGGAGGGAGATGGCTGCCAACGAGGTAGTCCATATGGTGCGGTTTGTATTTCTGCTTGGTTTTAAGCAGGAGGCGGTGGGGGATGCCCATGTGGAACTGCTTCAGATACTGGTAAACAATTGCCAGAGACCTGATTTTATGGAAAGGCTGAGGCAGGCTGCTAATATAGAAGCATATTTTAATCTGGTATTATCAATGGAAGGTATAGGGTGAACATATGAAGAGAATTATAGTTGCATGTGCAAATGGAGTTGCCACGTCACAGGCTGTTGCCAGTAAGGTAAACCGTCTGCTTAAAGAGAGAAAGGTGGACGCGGTGGTGGACGCGGTTAATATCAAGTCCCTGGACAGGGATATAAAAGACTGTGTGGCTTATATAACCATCACAAAGACGGTAAAGGAATATCCGGTACCTGTTATCAACGGAATCGCGTTCCTGACAGGGGTCAGGCAGGAAGATGAACTGAAAAAGCTCATTGATGCGGTCAACAAAAGCTGATAGGGAGAAGGAGGGGAAAGTATGCAGGTATTAACAAATGTTGTTAATTTCTTTTTGGGATTAGGGGCTCCCATATTTGTACCGATTATAATGATTGTCGGCAGTATAATGGTGGGGATGAAGATAAAGGACGCGATTTCATCCGGCATCACACTTGGTGTGGCATTTACGGGCATGAATCTTCTCATATCCTTTATGAAGGACAGCATAACCCCGGCCGCCCAGGCCATCATGACCTCTACGGGAATCTCGCTGCCCATTGTTGACGGCGGATGGAGCACCATGGCTACCATATCATGGGCATGGCCCTATGCATTTCTCATGTTTCCGCTTTTGATAGCAGTCAATGTAGTGATGATACTTCTCAACAAGACAAATACCATCAACGCAGATTTATGGAATGTATGGCTTAAGATATTTACGGCAGTTGCCGTGGTATCCATTACTCATAGTGTGATTCTGGCCTTTGTGATTGCGGCGGTTCAGATTATACTGGAACTTAAATCTTCGGACGCACATCAGCACCGAATTGAAAAGCTTACAGGAATTCCGGGTGTGTCAGTGACCCATGCTACGTTATTCTTTGGAGCTATTTTATACCCGATTGCCCTTGTTTTAAGAAAAATTCCGGGACTTAACAGGGAATTTGACACGGATATGTTAAAAGACAAGGTTGGTATTTTTGCGGAAAACCATGTGATGGGATTTATATTGGGCTGCCTGTTTGGAATTCTCGCAAAGTATTCCCTGGCCCAGATTCTTACCACAGGAATCAAGGCTGCAGCTGCCATGACGCTGTTCCCGGTGGTGGCCAAATATTTCATGCAGGCCTTGTCTCCCATTTCTGAGGCGGTCAGCGCTTTCATGAATAAAAAGTTTGAAGGAAAGACTCTGATTGTAGGTCTGGACTGGCCTATCCTTGGCGGCTGTAATGAGATATGGCTGGCTATCCTTTGGAGCATACCGTTTATGCTGATTTATTCCATGGTGCTGCCGGGCAATGAAATCCTTCCCTTTGCAGGTCTTATGAGCGCATCCCTGGCATTGCCGGCGTTTCTGGTGACAAGAGGAAACCTGCTTCAAATGTCTATCCTCTGCGTCATCGGCGCTCCGGTGTTCCTGTGGGTGGGGACTGCCTTTGCTCCATTCATGACAGAGTTAGCCATCGCAACAGGCAGTATTGACCTTCAGGCGGGAGAGCTGATCAGCAACAGCCTGATTAATGGTCCTGTATTTACGTATTCTATTTCCCATCTGTTTATGTTTTTAAAAGGTAATTTCATGCCTTTGATTATATTTGCAGTCTGGCTGGCAGGGTTTATTTTATATTACCGTGATTTAATGCGTGAGGCCAGGGAAGACGCGGCTCTGGAGGCTGGGAATGCCAAGGCGGGACAGTAAGCAATCGAATTGACGAGGTGATATCGTGTATCTGGATAGCAGAAGTTATATGATTTTTCAGGAGATTGTAGATAATTCATCAGCTACAGGCAAGGGGCTGGAGGAAAAGTTCCATCTTACGAGAAAGCAGCTCAGCTATAGCTTTGACAAAATCAATGACTATCTTAGGGATAACGGCCATCCGGAGATTAAGCGGCTGAAGACCGGGTACTTTATGGTGCCCGGTCCGGTGGCTGAGCATTATTCCGCCAAAGAAGCAGCAATCACCAAGTCCTCCTATACCTATTCGGACGAGGAGCGGGCATATTGGATTGAGCTACGGCTGCTCTGCCACGAGGATGAGCTTTCCACCTATCATTTTACAGAGGAGCTTCAAATCAGTAAAAACACGCTGCTCAGTGACTTCAAGAAGGTACAGGAACGGGTAAACAGATTCAGTTTGGAGCTGGCATATAACAGGAAGGAAGGGTACCGCCTTTACGGAAGTGAATATCACAAAAGAGAGCTTTTGACACATGCCCTCAGAAAGCTTCTGAACATGCCGGGCGGTGAGGAGAACCTGAACCGTATATACGGAATCAGGGAGGAAGGGGTAAAGGAGCTCAGGGCAAATATCGAGGAGATAGAAAATAAGCTTCAGCTTCAATTTACAGATGAACGTCTGAAGGAGCTTCTGTATATTTTTTATTTTACACTGATTCGGATTAAAAATGAAAAGACCGTGGAAGCCATGGACCGGTACCGCCTGGTAACCACCACCAAAGAATATTCCGTGGTGGCTGCCTTTGCAGATAAGTACAGGATAAAGGATGAAAATGAGATCGTAAATTTTGCAGTTCAGATACAAATTTCAAAGGTCCATAACAGGGTCTATGAAGATATAGGGAATCTGGAGCTGCTCAGGGACGCGGGCATGCACATGCTGGAACGTTTTGAGTCCATCAGCTGTGTACGGCTGGACGGAAGGGCGGAATTTTTGGAAATCCTTTATCAGCACATGAAGCCTGCCGTGTACCGGATCTGGTATGGATATCATGTGGAACCGGATATCACGGACATGATACTGCCAAAATACCAGTATCTTCATGAAATCGTGAGAAAGGCCGTAAGGCCCTATGAAGTGTATCTCACATGTACTTTTCCGGACCCTGAGCTTGTGTATATTACGGTTCTCTTTGCATCATGGCTTCATAAGGAGGGAAAACTGATTCAGGTCCAGGAAAAAGAGAGGGCCGTGGTGGTGTGTACCAATGGACTCACCGTATCGCAGTATCTCTTTGTGTCTCTGTCAGAGCTTCTGCCTGAGATTGAATTTTTAGAGTGCCTGTCCTTAAGGGATTTTTATGAATATGATAAGGATTTTCAGATAGTGTTCTCCACCGTAAGGCTGGAGACAGATAAAAAACAGTTTGTGGTGTTTCCTTTTGCCAATGATATTGCCAAGAAATCATTCAGGGAAAAGGTATTGGATAACATACGGGTTTCGGAGGGAGAGGTAAAGCTTCAGAGCCGTCTGCCCTTCCTGCTGCCGGACGAGAGGATTCAGATTACCCGGGAAATGCCCGACTGGCAGAATGCAATCCGTATGGCATCCGCACCGCTGCTGGACAATGGTTTTATTAACAGGAATTATATTGAAAAAGCCATTGATATGGTGGAAACGGATAAACGGTTCATCATGATTGCAGACGGCGTGATTATCGCCCATGCAGGTGTGGATGACGGTGTTTACAGCATGGGAATGTCGTTTCTTAAGCTTCCTGAAAAACTGTCCTTTAACGGATATATGGATGCTGATATCATCGTTGTGCTGGCCACACCGGATAAGACCAGACACTTGCCCGCACTCTACCAGCTGTTCGATTTGCTGGAGGACGAGGGTAATATAAGCGCCATGCGGAGGGCGCAGGACGCACATGAGATTGCCAGGCTGATACGAAAATATATTTGAATTAACAGCCATTAAAATAATAGGAACCAAAGAGGGGAGAAAATCATATGTCACAGGAAACAATACAAAGAGCAATACAAAAAGCAAAAGAGCAGGTCATGTGGGGATGCAGGACCATGGTGGACAAGGGGTATGCATTGGGTACAGCCGGCAATATCAGCGCCAGGGTGGAGGGAGAACCATTGTTTGTCATTACCCCGTCAGCCAGACCGTATCTCACGATGAAGCCGGAGGACCTGGCTGTGGGGGATATGGATGGAAATGTGGTGTCGGGACCCTATAAGCCTTCCATTGAATTTTCCATGCATCTGGGTATTTATAAGGAAAGACCGGAGGTTAACTGCATCGTGCACACACACTCCAAATTTGCCACGGCTGTCAGCGCCATGGACGGTGTTGAGAAGGTGCCGGTCATTGACATTGAGGGCGTGGTGTATCTGGGCGGGGAGATACTGGTGGCCCCGTTTGCACCTCCAGGATCCGGTGAGCTGGCAGCGCATGTAAGGAATACCATTGGGACAAACGCAGGCCTGCTCATGGCCAGCCATGGCGCCATCGGCACAGGTCTTACCATGGAAGATGCCATGATATCCAGCGACAATGTGGAGAGGGCCTGTGAAATGTATCTGGCAATCCTGGGGGCAGGGCGCCAGGTAAGGAAACTGCCTGAGGATTATATGGAAATGGCAAAGAAAAAGTCGCTGGTAAGAAGAAATGTAGTTTTATAGAATCAGGAGGGGCATATGGAAAGAAAGGTTGCGGTAATCCATACCACAGTTGTTACCTGCGACGGCATCAACAGCAGGCTTAAGGCGCTGGTACCGGACGCCGAGGTGATGAACATTGTGGATGATAGTCTTTTAAATGATGTGAAAAAGGAAGGAATGCTGACAAAGGAGGTTACCAGGCGGCTTTTAACATATGCTCTTGAGGCACAGGACTGGGGAGCAGAGCTGATTCTTAACGCCTGTTCCTCGGTGGGGGAGGGAGTGGATGTCATAAGACCCCTTTTAAAGATTCCTTACCTTAAAATTGATGAACCAATGGCCCGCAGTGCAGTGGAAAAGGGTGAAAAAATAGCTGTATACGGCACGGTGAAAACCACGCTGGAGCCAAGTGCGAGGCTCATAAGCCATATTGCAGAAGCAGAGAAAAAGAAGGTTGTGGTGGATTCCTATTTGGCTTCCGATGCGTTTGAAGCGCTGACAGTGGAGAAGAATCAGGAAAAGCATAATCAGATACTGGAAGCGCTGATTCGGGATACGGGGAAACAGTATGATGTTCTGGTCCTGGCACAGGCCAGCATGAGCGTATTGATTCCATGTCTGGCAGATATCACAAAACCAATCCTGAGCAGCATGGATTCAGGTGTGGAGGCAGCCGCCAAGGCGTTAAAGGGTTGATAAGAGAGGTTAAAGTATGATATTAGGATGTGTGGCAGATGATTTCACAGGGGCCAGCGATGCCGCCTCCTTTCTTCAGGCAGGAGGCGCAAATGTGATACTCAGCAACGGGATACCTGAGAGGGAGGATGAGGATATCTTGGAAGCCCAGGCAGTGGTCATAGCACTGAAAACCAGAACCTGTCCTCCCGGCGAGGCGGTGGACCGGAGCATGGCTGCCTTTTCCTGGCTGAAGGCCCATGGGGCACGTATGCTGTATTTTAAATATTGTTCCACCTTTGATTCCACGGAAAATGGAAACATAGGCCCGGTTCTGGATGCAGCCCTAGAACGGTGGGACATACCGTACACGCTTTTATGCCCTGCTCTGCTGGAAAATGGAAGAAGCGTGAAGGATGGTAAGCTGTATGTCAATGGAGTACTGCTGGAAGATAGTCCGATGAAGGATCACCCTCTGAACCCAATGAGGGATTCCAGGCTAAAGTACCTGATGGAGAGGCAGAGCCGCTACCCCTGCTTTAACCTGGGGGCAGGTGAACTGGAACGGGGGTTCAGGCCTTACGAGAAACCAGGGCATTATTACCTGATCTCGGATTATTATGAAGAGAAGCACGGGAGAATGATTGCTAAACAATACGGGAATCTTCCGCTTTTGTCAGGCGGATCCGGTCTGCTCAGGATGATTGCCCGTACATGGGAACCGGATGAGGAGAGGAGTGTTCTCACACCGTCCCGTTGTGCGGCTCCTGTCATACTGGCTGGAAGCTGTTCTGAGGCTACCAGGACACAAATCAGGTATTATGAGTCAAAGGGCGGTGCTTCTTTGCGTATCCATCCCCTCCGGTTTGTGCAGGGCATCCAGACAATGGAACACATCAGGGCATTCCTGGAAGAAAATAAAGATCAGGCAGCGCTGGTGTACACTTCAGCGCCGCCTGATGAGGTAAATCGTATAAAAGCAGAGTGGAGGGAGTCATATCCGCCACTGGAACATTATAACGAGGAACTATTGGCCGGAACAGCCGCCTATGCCTTGGAATCTGGAAGAAAAAGAATCATAGCAGCAGGAGGGGAGACGTCAGGCGCCGTTATGCAGAAGCTGGAAATGCACACCTTTCATATCGGACGGTCCATTGCTCCGGGGGTTCCGGTTATGTATCCTGCGGAACAGGAAGGGATGGAGCTGATTCTTAAGTCCGGCAATTTCGGCCAGGAGGATTTCTTTATCCGGGCTGCAAGGGACATCTGAGCCGCCCTTAATGCGTCAGGCCGCCAATCTGTCAGGCTGCCAATTCGTCAGGCCGCCAATTCGTCAGGCCGCCAATCCGTCAGGCCGCCAATCCGTCAGGCTGCGATTAGTCCGCCATCTCCGCCCCGCAGTTCATCTCTTCTTCCATACCCCGCATTCTGCGGAGCTCCCTGGTAACAAATACCAGGGCCAGGAGGGCAGCCATTAAATCAGCAACCGGTGCAGAGTACATCACGCCCTCAATGCCGAGGAACATGGGAAGGACCACAATCAGGGGCAGAAGGAAGATAATCTGCCTGGTAAGGGAGATGAAGATACCCTTTGCCGCCTTTCCGATGGACGTAAAGTAATTAGCCGTGATAGGCTGGAGCCCGTTTAAAAATGTGAAGAACAGGAATATGCGGAAGTATTGTTCCGCAAAGTGAAAGTATTCCTCGCTGCCTGAGCCAAAGATGCCGATGATTTGCCTGGGTATCAGCTGGAAGCACAGGAAGGACAGGGTGGAAATCATGGTTGCGATGAGCACAGCTTTCAGATAAGCCTCTCGGACCCGCCTGAATTTCCTGGCGCCGTAGTTAAAGCTGACAATAGGCTGTAATCCCTGGGACAGACCGATGACCAGGGAGAAGAATATCATGTTCACCTTGGTTATGATGCCTGCGCAGGCCAGGGGAATCTCACTTCCATAGTGGGATTGGGCTCCGTAATAGCGAAGGATGTTGTTCATTACAATCTGTACCACCATCATGGCCATCTGGTTAAAGAAGGGGGCCATACCCAGGGCGGCAATGGCCTTCATATGGGATGGAACAGGCACAAGAGAGCCCAGGGACAGGCGCACTGTCTTAAACCGGGTCAGGTATACAATGACCATGATGCCGGATATGATCTGCCCGATGATGGTAGCCAGTGCGGCCCCCGCCATCCCCATGTGGAAGCCGAAGATAAACAACGGGTCCAGTATGGTATTGAGGACGGCGCCCGTGAGAGTACACATCATGGAAAAACGGGGACTGCCGTCTGCGCGGATCAGGTTGGAGCCGCCTGTGGTCAGGATAAGGAATGGAAATCCAAGGGACGTGATGCCGGTATAGGTCAGTGAATAGTCCAGAACATCCGGAGTGGCCCCAAATACAATCATAAGCGGTTTCAGGAAAAGCCTGACCGTGAGACATAGGAGGATTCCAATGGCAGCCAGCATAAATACAGCGTTGCCTGCATAGCGTGTGGCTTCCTCTTTTTCGCCGCTGCCAAGGGACAGATTAAAATTGGCAGCCCCGCCGATGCCGCACATCAGGGAGATGGCAGTACAGGTGATGGTAAGGGGAAAGGCCACGTTGGTGGCAGCATTTCCCAGCATACCCACGCTTCTTCCTATGTAAAACTGGTCTACAATGTTATACAGGGCGCTGACCAGCATGGCTATGATGCTGGGTATGGCAAACCGGGCCAAAAGCTGGTTCACGGGCAGAATACCCAGTGGATTTTCTTGAGTTGATGAAGATTTCATAAGCTACCTCGTCTTTCGTAAATAAAAGAAGACTCCCTGTCAGTTTGCGAATGACAGGGAATCACATGTATCATTGGTATAATTATACTACCCGATTCCTCCAAATACAATTCCCAAAACAAAGACCGCCGCCGTTAAACCGCAGAACAGATAGGATGTCATGAAAGAAAACCAGGGTCCTATGGGACGCAGACGGCCTTTTTCCACTTCTTTTTTCGCATAGTCCGATCCAAATACCCAGAAAAACATGATACCGGCCAAACCTGCTCCAAGAGGGCAGATATAGATGGATACAAAATCCATCCACCCGGATACAATGCCCTGGATGCACAGTCCGATGGCCAGGGCGGCAGCCGTTATTACGGAGACAGATGTCCTGCGGCTGAGTTTAAACTGCTGCTGTAAAGCGGCAATGGGGGCCTCGAACAGATTAATCAGGGAGGAGATCCCGGCAAACAGTACGGCTGTGAAGAACACGATAACCAGGACACGGCTTCCGGGCATGGATTTAAAAAGGTTGGGAAGGTAAATGAAAATCAGTCCGGGTCCGCCTTCATCCAGCCCGGAACCCGCAGTTGCCATGGCCGGGATGATGACAAGAGCAGCAAGCAGGGCTGCCAGGGTGTCAAAAAGGGCTACCTTCCATGCTGCATTGGTCACATCCTCCCGGTCATCCAGATAGGAGCCGTAGATTAAGGTGCCGTTTCCTGCCAGTGACAGTGAGAAGAACGCCTGTCCCAGGGCGAATACCCATGTCATGGGATCTGCCAGGCCTTTAAGGTCAATCCGGAAGATATAGCGGTATCCATCCGCGGCAGAGGGCTGGAACGCCATGTAGACAGCCAGTCCCAGGAACAAGAGGAAGAATAGGGGCATGATTATTTTGTTGATTTTTTCAATACCGCCGGATATGCCCAGTACCATGATGATAAAGGTGATAACCAGTCCAACAGTCTGCCAGAAATTATTTCCGAAGGATCCGGCCATGGAACTAAAAGCAAGGGCAAAGCCGTCCACATCGCCGGGAGCCAGTGTAGTGCCGGTCAGAGAACCCGCGCTGTAGCGGAGGATCCAGCCCACGATGACAGAGTATCCGATAGCCAGGGACAGGGAGCCCAGAACCGGGATATATCCGATGGCTTCTCCCAGACGCCGTCCTTTTCCCCTGCTGGCCATGGCCTGGCCAAAGGCGCCTATAGGTCCGGAGCGGGCGGCGCGGCCGAATGCCATTTCCCCGATAACGCCGGAAAGGCCTATCATAATGACAAAGAGGAAATAGGGAAGCAGAAAGGTTCCGCCGCCGTATTTGGAGACTCTGGCGGGAAACATCCATATATTGCCCATTCCAACGGCGGAACCGATGCAGGACAGGATAAATCCCCAATTTGTTTTCCAGGAATCCCTTTGAGTGTCAGTTGAGTTAATCACGTAAAACCTCCAAAGTTGGTGTATGTAGTCCGCTGCTCCGCATACAGTTCAGCATGCGAGGCAGCGTCGTGTTTTATCTTTTATTTCTGGTTCTGTACAAACTGCTTATCAAACTCAGGATTGAAGTAGTAAAAATTCTTTTCATCCAGCTTGGACTTTATCTTTTCCAGCGCCTCCCCGAAACGCTGGAAATGCACGACTTCCCTGGCCCGGAGGAATTTAAGGGGTTCTCTTACCTCCGGGTTTTCAATGATGCGGATCAGGTTGTCATACGTGGTCCTGGCCTTCTGTTCTGCCGCCAGGTCCTCATGAAGGTCTGTGATGGCATCGCCTTTGGACTGGAATTCGCAGGCATTAAAGGGAACACCTGCAGCAGCCGTAGGCCAAAGAGCCGTGGTGTGGTCGATATAATAGGCGTCAAAGCCTGCTGTCTTGGCCTGTTCCGGGGTCAGATTCTTGGTCAGCTGATAGATAATGGCGCAGATCATTTCCAGATGGGCAAGCTCTTCTGTGCCAATATCTGTCAGCAGTCCGCCCACTTCCTTGCATGGCATAGTGTAACGCTGGGAAAGATAACGCATGGAAGCAGCTAATTCGCCGTCAGGACCGCCGAACTGGCTGATAATCAGGGACGCTGTCTTGGGACAGGTCTGGGTAATTTTTACGGGAAATTGTAACCGTTTTTCATAAGTCCACATGGTCAGACACCTCCTTATTTTAATGTTCCGGGCAGTCCCATGGCAGAGGTCCGTCTGACCAGGTAAAATGCTTCTGGCCGGGATACTTGGTATGGGATTCGGACTTGTTATTGGTTTCAGGGCAGACACAGTTCAGGGTAAGGGGTTCATATTCCTTGGCAAAGGAATCCAGAAGCTGTTTTCTCTGGGCCATGGCCTGGCTGAACGCGTCTAATGCCTGGCCGTCTGTTGGGTGGGTATCCAGATACAGGTTCAGGTCATTGACAACAAAACTTATCTCATTAATCTGCTGAAGCAGCTGGCAGCGGTCAGGCATTTTTTTCACCTCCTACTATAAAAAACGGCAGATCCAGGCAGGGAAAAATAGTTCCCTGTTTCAGGGCTTTGGATGGCTCATAAGGTGTTTCCCAGGGCTGCATGGGAACAGTGGCAATGGCCAGCTGTACTCCTGGTCCGGGAGCGGGAAGCTCTTTGCTGCACCCGCATTGTGATGCAGGAACTTTGGCGTCGCAATTGCATAAATTCATATGATTCACTCCTTTCTGTTGATTGGCCTTGTACAGGCTTCATGATTAGTATGAGCCTGATGCGTTTTTTTAGGTTATTTAAAAACTGTCAGTATATCCAGAAATCGTCGGAGTGTTTTTAAATGGGATTTTTTGCTGAATCCGTATTTCTAAAGTTGAACGTGCAGTATGTTTTTCCGGTTGTATCGGCAGCAGAAAGATAGAGTGAATCCTGATTTAGAATTGATTAAGAACAAGCGCAGAAGCAAGAATTTCTAATACTGGCAGTAAATGAATGTTTGATTGTCCCTGCCTTTCAACATAAAATTTTTAAAAATTAGGCTATGTTAAAGTAGTTCGGTGCCCGGACTTGCGTCCTGAGCACCGATGTATCTGCAGTCTGACATGATACAGGTATCATGTCTCATGTTTCCCGCCTGCTGTATGGGGCGCTGTATTCCCCTTACCGCTCGGCAGTCTGCTGTTCCCCGCGTATCCGGCACACCGCACGGCCCTCCTGGGCATCCAGGGTCAGTGTGGCACCGGACCGGCTTACATCATGGATCTTTACAATGTCAGCCAGTTCCTGGGATTCGCCGGGCAGAATATCCTTCAGCACCTCAGGATATCTGGTGAGGAGTTCAGGGCGGTACAGCCTGGTCTTGCTGTTGTCATTGATGGCGCCGTAATACACATCTGCCTCCACCATGTCCTGGAACATGTGGCTGCCGTAGGAAAGATCCGGGTGGTAGCCTGCCTTTCCGTAAGCCACCTCGCAGATGGCGCTGAACTGGCTGATTTCCGCATAGACCACGGGTACGCCTAATTCAGGGGACGAGGTTCCGATGCGGCCGGGCACCAGCAGCATCAGCTTCTTATCCGTATCCTCAAAATGCTGGTTGATGCGGCTGATTAAACGGGCCACGTCCGGCTTCTTGGCATATTCGTATTCATAGTATTTCTGGGGATCCACCCACACAATGTAGTCGATGGGTTCCTCCTTGGACCGGCGCATGGACGTTCTGCGCACGTCAAAGAGAAATTCGTGGTCCACGCCGTCCGGTATATGTACCTGCTCAGATTTGGCGGTCTGAAGGGGACGGCATTGCAGCAGGTTCAGCCTCCACATGCCTTCCTCCGGACTGGTGACAGCAAACTCCACATCCACCGGGCGTTCATATTCTTTCTCCAGCATCTTCATGAGGGTGCGCATCATCCGTATGAATTCCAGATTGTCCACCAGGCCCTGGCAGTCCCCAAAATAGATGGTTCTGTATATATGGCGCTCGGCCAGCATGTCCTCGGCATCCGTATCCCTGCTCAGCACCATTTTCTTCTGCCATTTGGGAAAAAGGTCCAGTATTTTTTCCAGGGACTTGGTGCAGAGAGACTTGGTTCCAAAATCCAGGACATCCACCTTGCGCTGGGAAAATTTGTGGCGTTCAGCCAGGGTGGTCCTTAAGTTGGCCTGCGCCCTGTCAAGGCCGATAAGACGGGGGTAATCGCCGGGCGTCCTCTCCACAGCCCTGGTCCCCAGCCCCATGACCATGCGCAGCATTCCTGCTTCCGGGTTCAGGTGCTCCATCCATTTATAAGGGTTATAGGAACAGCCCATACCGGCAGCCACCGGCATATAGAGGTCGCCGTACTGCTGCCCGGCCACCTGCTGAATCAGCAGGGCCATCTGTTCATCCACATCCAGCAGGTGGCGTTTCCTGCGGTATTCAATGGCCTGTTCGTTCATGGTGCTGGCGTATACGCGGCGGATGGCTTCCTCCAGTTCCTCCATCCGTTCCTCCTTGGTGCCCTGGTTCATACAGAAGATGGATTCGTATTTGCCGGAGAATGCATTGCCGTATCCGTCCTCCATGATGCTGCTGGAACGGACAATGATAGGGGTGGTCCCGTAGTGGTCCAGCATATCGCTCAGCTCTTCACGTATATCTTCGGGCAGGGAACCGCCCCGCAGCCGTTTGGTCAGTTCCTCGGTCTCCTTAAAATGTTCCTTTTCCAGACGGTGTCTGGCCTTTAACTCCGCACAGCGGTTATATACCAGATACCGGTAGAAAACATCCGTGCCGATGAAAAAGGAGTTATGGGGTTCCACATGCCCTGCGTACTCCGGCATGTTGAGTTCAATCAGCTTCCTGGCAACCAGCAGGCCGCAGGCCTTGCCTCCAATTACGCCCCCGCCGATTTTGCGCATCCAGACCCTGCGGAAATCCTCCTCTGTGAAATGCTTCAGTATCAGCTGTTCCATGTGGCTCTCCGTGGTCATGAGCCGGTTGCAGATACATTTTTTTTCTTCCCTTGTCAGGTTTTCCTTTTTAAGGATTTCTGGCCATCCAACCATTTTTCTTACCCCCTTCTGTATTTTTATTTGCTGAAAAAATGACACTTATAACACTTATAAGCATATGATTATACATACTTCTCCGAGTTTTTCTCAATGCCCGGAATTGCCATTTTGATAAATTCAATCATGCTCCGGGTCAGGTATTTATTTTTTTTATAATACAGGTAAACATCTCTTACTGCCTCGGGGTCGTCAATCTTATAATATATGATATCCGGGTTTTCCGGAAGGCATTTGACCACGGTGTCGCTGACAAATGAGGCGCCCATGCCGTACTCTGTCAGGTGATAGGTGGTTAAGAGCTGGTTCAGCTTTAAGGTATAGTTTAACTGGATTCCTGCCCGGCCAAGTATGGCGTCCACACGTTCCCTGGTATCATTGTGGGACCGCAGCATGACAAAGGGCTCATCCTTGAACTTCTTTAGGGATACGGCCGGAAAGGTATCGTTCTGGTGAAGGCAGCGCTTTATGTCGGAAGCCTTAAGCTGGTATTTTACCGCTCTCCGGTTGCTGTCAAAGGAGGAGGGAACAGCCAGCAGCAGGCGTTCCTCCATGAAGCGCTCCTTTTCGTAGATGCCCGCGTCCAGCAGATAGTTGTCTATGATAATGTCCAGTTCTCCGGCAAAGAGCTTTTGCTCCAGCAGCGGGGTGTGTCCCTCAAACAGGTTCAGCTTCACGTGAGGGTAGGCCCTGCGGAACTTATCAATGATGGGTGGAAAAATGAAAGATGAAAAGAGATAGGTCCCGCCCACGGACAGACGGCCTGTTTTCAGTTCCTGGAGATTGCCCACATAGTAGGCGAACTCATTTTCCAGGTCCATGATTTTCTCGGCGGTCTTGATGTATTTCTTGCCGCATTCCGTCAGCTGGATGGGGCTGGTGCTCCGGTCAAAGAGGGGCATGCCTATCTTTGTCTCAATCTTCTTAATCATGGAACTGAGGGCCGGCTGGGATATGTAAAGGTTCTCAGCAGCCTTGGAAAAGCTCTGTTCCTTATAGACTTCGTATACGTAATTCATCCCGCTGAACATAGCTGCACCTCCTATAAGTTTTTGATTATATGTTTTATTCAAATATAAATATTTGTTTTTATTCTAGGATATTTTTATAATAAAGGCAAGAACAAATATATCTGACTAATGTTTGATGCGGAGGCCATGAATGAGACATGTAACGGAATATTCCAAACAGGAACTGAATGATATGTTAAAAGAGCTTACCATACAGTTCCAGGAAGCCAGGAAATTGAATTTGAAACTGAATATGGCCAGGGGAAAACCCGCAGCAGCCCAGTTGGATATGAACATGGGCCTGTTGGAGTTTCCAGAGGGCTGTACGCTGGAGGACGGTACAGATGCAAGGAATTACGGCGTTTTAGAAGGGATTCCTGAATGCAGGCGTCTGTTGGGCCAGCTTTTGGGCCTGAAGCCGGACCAGATTATAATAGGGGGTAATTCCAGCCTGAATCTGATGTTTGACACCATGGCGTTCCACTGTCTTTTCGGAACACAGGGAGAAAAGCCATGGAGCTTCTATGCATATGAGGGCAGTCCTGTGAAATTCCTTTGTCCGGTCCCGGGGTACGACAGGCATTTCCAGATTTGCGAGGAGCTGGGAATCCAGATGATTCCGGTCCCGCTTCTGGAGGACGGACCTGACATGGAGATGGTGGAAGCCATGGTAAGGGAGGATGCTTCCATCAAGGGAATCTGGTGCGTTCCCCTTCATTCCAATCCTCAAGGGGTATGCTACAGCGACCGGGTGGTGGACCGCCTGGCGTCTATGGAGACGGCTGCCCCGGATTTCAGGATATTCTGGGACAATGCCTACGGTGTGCACCATATTTATCAGGAAGTGCCCCTCAAAAATATCCTGGATGCATGTGAGGCCGGCGGCCATCCAAACAGGGCTTACTATTTCTTCTCAACCTCCAAGATAACATTTCCGGGGGCAGGTATTTCCCTTATTGCTTCAGGACCGGACAACATGAAGGAGTTTAAGGGCCATATGTCCTCACAGACCATTGGACATGACAAGCTGAACCAGCTAAGGCACGTGCAGTATTTCAAAACGCCGGAAAATATCCGCGCTCATATGGCGGATCTGGCAGAGGTGCTGAGGCCCAAATTTGATATGGTGTTAAACCGTCTGGAGGAGGAACTGGAAGGCAGCGGACTGGCAGTGTGGAGCCGTCCGAAGGGAGGCTATTTCATCTCCCTGGACACGCTTGCAGGATGTGCAAAGCGCACCGTGCAGCTGGCTAAGGAGGCAGGTGTCACGCTCACAGGCGCAGGCGCAACCTATCCCTACAAGAGGGATCCGCAGGACAGAAATATCCGCATTGCTCCCACCTATCCCACGCCGGAGGAGTTAAAGTCCGCCATGGACATATTTATTCTGTGCGTTAAGATAGCGGGAATCGAGTCAGTGGTGAATCAGGGGAACTAAGTATTGGGATACTATAAACAGGCAGCAGCCGGGCAGAAAAGGAGAACAGGTATGGAGAAACTATATAATCCTTATGACAATGTGTTAAAGGTAGTAAAGGAAGCAGCCGATATACTGGGCTATACGGACAGTGACATAGAGGCCATTAAGTACCCGGAGAGGGAACTTAAGGTTGCGATTCCGGTGCGGATGGACGATGGGACAACGAAGGTATTTGAGGGATACAGGGTGCAGCACTCCACATCCCGCGGACCGGCCAAGGGCGGAGTGCGTTTCCATCCTGCGGTAAATCCTGACGAGGTCAGGGCCCTGGCAGCCTGGATGACATTCAAGTGCGCAGTGGTGAATATTCCTTACGGCGGCGGCAAGGGCGGCGTTGTCTGCGACCCCAATGAGCTGTCTGAAAATGAAATCCGGGCAATCACCAGAAGATACACGGCAGCCATTGCTCCCCTTATTGGGCCGGAACAGGATATCCCGGCTCCTGATGTAGGTACCAATGCGGCTGTTATGGGCTGGATGATGGATACCTACAGCATGCTGAAGGGCCACTGCATCCACGGCGTGGTTACAGGCAAGCCAATCTGCCTGGGAGGCGCCCTTGGAAGAAATGAAGCCACGGGACGGGGCGTCATGTATACCACAAAAAATATACTGAATAAAATGGGAATTCCGGTTCAGGGAACCACGGTAGCCATTCAGGGAATGGGAAATGTGGGCAGCATCACAGCCAAGCTGCTTCACAGGGAAGGAATGAAGATCATAGCGGTCAGCGATGTATCCGGTGGAATCTGTAATCCGGAAGGACTTAACGTACCGGCTATCCTGGAATACCTCTCCCTTAACAGAAAGAATCTGTTAAAGGATTACAATGAAGAGGGAATGAGCCGCATTACCAATGAGGAACTGCTGGAGATGGATGCCAGGGTACTGGTGCCGGCAGCCCTTGAAAATCAGATTAACGCTTCCAATGCACATAAAATCCGTGCGGAAATCATCGTGGAGGCTGCAAACGGCCCGGTGGCCGCAGACGCTGACGGGATACTCCAGGAAAGAGGCATTACTGTTGTGCCTGATATCCTGGCCAATGCAGGCGGCGTAGTTGTTTCTTATTTTGAATGGGTTCAGAATATACAATCCGTGAGCTGGACCGAGGAAGAAGTCAACGAGAAGCTGAAGGATATCATGGATCCTGCTTTTGAGGCTGTATGGGATATTGCAAAGAGACAGAACGCCACACTGCGCACCGGCGCTTACCTGATTGCCGTGAAGCGGGTAGTGGAGGCCAAGGCGGCAAGGGCAATCTGGCCATAAAGCGAATCACAGAAAAAATCATAGAATTTCCGAATAGCAGCAGTTACACAAAGACCAGGCACTGGGGATGCCTGGTCTTTTACTGTGTATAAAGGGGGATAAAATGTGTGAAAGGGGGAGGGCCCTTTCGGTTTTTGCAACAATTTATTTGCTGTGTTTTTCTTGCTTACAGGACACATTATAATACAGGTATATTGCAAAAACCATTGTCAGAAGACAAAGAAATATTGCAATTAGCACAAGCTGTGTTAGAATAGGGTTAAACGCACCGGCGGCTTGCGGCCGCGCAGGGCAGGGATGGCTGGGAATAGCCGGTATTTTTAAGGAGGAGATCCATGTACCAGGAAGAAAGTTTTAAGACGCAGAGGGTGGTATATGCCCATACGCGCAGCGATGAAGGGGATATGGAGTATAAAATGCACTGCCATGATGTATATGAGGTTTATTACATGATTTCAGGCAACGCAGAGTATCTGCTGGAGGGCAGGACCTACACACCCAGGCCCGGAAGCCTGATTATCATACCGCCGGGCTGTTTTCACGGGTTAAGGGTGCTGGATTCGGATGAATATAACCGGATACGTCTGCACTTTGCCGCCGAACTTCTGCAGGAAGAGGAACAGGCTCTTTTGCTGGAGCCTTTTGGAACCGGATGGTGCTGCTATGAGGAACAGTTTCAGCTGGAGTGGTATTTTCACTCCCTGGAGGAGTGTGGAAACTATGGAAAAGATTTACAGGATATTGCAATCCGCACACGGGTTCTGTCTCTTTTGACCAAGATTTTTGCAATATATAGGGAGGCTTCAGGAACTTCCAGGGGAAAGGAAGGACAGGTCCAGGAAATCATCCGCTATATCAACCAGAATCTGTCCGCTCCGCTGAGCCTGGAAGGTCTGGCACAGACCTTCTATATGAGCAAAAATCATCTCACAGCTGTATTTAAGAGGGCCACGGGAACCACGGTGGCCCGGTACATCCTATATAAGCGCATGGCCATTGTGAGAAAAGAGCTGTCAATGGGGGTGCCGGCAGCAGAGGCAGCGTCCAGAGCGGGATTTGGAGACTACTCCAGTTTTTTCAGGGCTTACAAAAAAATGTTTGGATGCGCGCCCTCTGATAAAAGCGCGCCGGGAATGCCTGAGATGGATAAGGGAAGTATGGTTTGAGAATGCGCGGGGACTCAAAAATAAGGTTTAAGAATGTACGTAAATAAATTCTTGACAGGAAAAAAATACCATGATATTATCAATTAAACCTATAGAAATAGTAGGAATTAAGAGACGGAGGACAATATCATGGGAGAGAAGCGTAAGAGATCAGACAGACATTTTAAATTTGAGACAACCCAGCTTCACGGAGGTCAGGAGCAGCCCGACCCTTCAACAGGGGCAAGGTCGGTACCGATTTACCAGACATCATCGTATGTATTTGATAACTGCGACCACGCGGCGGCACGGTTCAATCTCAGCGACCCGGGAAATATATACAGCCGTCTTACCAATCCTACCCTGGATGTATTTGAACAGAGAATGGCGCAGCTGGAAGGCGGCGTGGCAGCCCTGGCCACGGCTTCCGGGGCAGCGGCCCTGTCCTATACCTTCCAGAACCTGACACGGGCAGGGGATCATATTGTGTCTTCCGGCCATATATACGGCGGCACCTACAATTACCTGGCCCACACCTTTCCGGAATACGGGGTGGAGACTACATTTGTGGATCCGGCTGATTTAGAGGCGGTAGAGGCAGCTATCAGGGATAATACAAAGGCTGTCTTTATAGAGACACTGGGAAACCCTAATTCCGATATTGCTGATATAGAAAAAATTGCTTCTATTGCACACCGGCATCAGATTCCTTTGGTAATAGATAATACCTTTGCAACGCCGTATCTTGTCCGTCCCATTGAGTACGGTGCTGACATCGTGGTACATTCAGCCACAAAGTTCATCGGCGGTCATGGAACTGCGGTGGGCGGCGTGATTGTGGACGGCGGAAGGTTTGACTGGGCTGCTTCTAAAAAATTCCCGGGACTTTCAGAGCCAAATGCCAGCTACCACGGAATCCGTTTTGCCCAGGATGTGGGAGCGGCTGCCTTTGTCACCCGGATACGGGCCATTCTTCTAAGGGATACAGGGGCGACCCTCTCACCCTTCCACGGCTTTTTGTTTTTACAGGGGCTGGAGACACTTTCCCTGCGGGTGGAACGCCATGTGGAAAACGCGCTTAAGGTGGTGGAATATCTGAATGCGCATCCCCAGGTGGAGGCGGTCCATCATCCCAGTGTGTGCCGGGATCCGGTCCAGCAGCAGCTTTACAAAACGTATTTCCCCAGGGGAGGCGGCTCTATTTTTACGTTTGAAATAAGGGGCGGGGCTGAGAATGCCAGGAAATTCATCGACAACCTGGAACTGTTCTCCCTTCTTGCCAATGTGGCGGATGTAAAGTCACTGGTGATCCACCCGGCCTCCACCACCCATTCCCAGATGCATGAGAAGGAGCTTCTGGAACAGGGAATCCGTCCCGGTACCATCCGGCTGTCCATCGGGACAGAACACATTGACGATATTTTGGAGGATTTGGAGGAAGCGTTCCGGTCCGTATAGCATTCCGGTTCATTTCGTATTCCGGTCCATTTCGTACTCCGATCCGTTTAGCAAAGGTGGTTCAGATTAAATCCATGGGTACGACCGGGGCTGCGTGCAGGGAAAAAATCAGCAGGTGAAAAACAGCAATACAGATTGAAACGCCGCGGGAATAAGGCTATAATGGATAGAAAATACACCGCTAAGGAGAAGGACATGGATTACAGGACATATTTGAAAAATTATCCGGATAAGGACGGCCGTTTCGGCGCTTACGGAGGCGCTTATCTTACAGAGGAGCTGATACCGGCTTTTGAGGAGATCGCGGATGCATACCAGACCATCTGCCATTCTTCCCAGTTTATCAATGAGCTGAGACGGATTCGCAAGGAATTCCAGGGAAGGCCCACTCCTGTTTACCACTGCGAACGCCTGTCCGGGAAAATAGGAAATTGCCAGATATATCTGAAACGGGAGGATTTAAACCACACAGGAGCCCACAAGCTGAACCACTGTATGGGGGAAGGACTTCTTGCAAAATTCATGGGTAAGAAACGCCTCATTGCAGAAACCGGAGCAGGGCAGCACGGGGTGGCCCTGGCCACGGCAGCCGCGTTTTTCGGTCTGGAGTGCGAGATTCATATGGGCGAGGTGGACATAGCAAAACAGGCGCCCAATGTCACCAGGATGAAGATTCTGGGGGCAAAGGTAGTGCCGGTTACCCATGGCCTTAAGACACTGAAGGAGGCAGTTGACTCAGCCTTTGAGTCCTATGCCAGAAATTACAAGGATTCCATCTACTGTATCGGATCTGCCCTGGGCCCCCATCCCTTCCCGCTTATGGTCAGGGATTTCCAGTCTGTTGTGGGATATGAGGCAAGGGAACAGTTCCTTGAAATGACAGGCATGATGCCGGACGAGGTCTGCGCCTGCGTGGGCGGAGGCAGCAATTCCATCGGTATGTTCATACCTTTCCTGGATGACCCGGTGGATATCACAGGGGTGGAGCCGTTGGGAAGAGGCGAGACGCTGGGAGATCATGCAGCTTCCATGAAATTCGGTGAAAAGGGAATTATGCATGGATTTGAGAGCATTATGCTGAAGGATGAAAAGGGAGAGCCTGCTCCTGTATACTCCATTGCCAGCGGACTGGATTATCCGTCTGTGGGGCCGGAGCATGCATTCCTTCACGATCTGGGCCGGGTTAAATACGATACGGTAAGCGACGAGGAGGCCATGGAGGCATTTTTCAAACTTTCCAGATATGAGGGAATCATACCGGCAGTGGAAAGCTCCCACGCGGTGGCATATGCCATGCGCAGGGCAAAGGAGATGCGGCAGGGATCCATTTTGGTGTGCTTAAGCGGCAGAGGCGATAAGGATATCGACTATGTGGTGGAGCACTATGGTTATGGGGATCAGTTTATGGATTAATTTGGCGGGGAGGCCGGAGGGCCTCCCTTTTTTGGCTGAAGGCGGCTTTAGAATGATGGTTATTCCGCCTATTACCAAGCAATATAGGATTTTAGTGTATAATTGGAATATAGGCTGCCTTTAGATAGCCTTCTTCCGGCATCTTTTTTATTGTATCCAAGTAATCCTCTAATTGGTCAAAGCGGTGTGTAATCAGCTTTTCAAATGGAATTTCCTTATATTTCTTTAATAGGCGGAATGCACTGTCAAAGGTAGAAGGTGTATTGGCAATTAAACCACAGATACGAGCATTACTCTCAAAAAGAAGCTTGGGAAGACATACCGTCACCTCATGCGTATTTAACATACTCATAGGCAATCCGACTTCTATGTAAGTTCCTAACTTTTTAACCATCTGCAGACCTTGAATGGTAGCGCTCCAGTGGTTTGCACATTGGAGAACCACATCCGCACCGCCGTCAGTGGCTTCGATAACAGCCTTTATGCATTCCTGCTCCGACATACCTGAAAGGTTAATAGCCACATCAACCTGAGCCAATTCTTTTGCTTTTTCCAGTTTGGATTCTATCATATCGGTAATAGTTAACTGTTCCACCCCCATATGACGCAGAATCATAGAAGCAATGATTCCAATTGGTCCAGCACCAATTACTAAGGCATGGGTTTTGGTGGTGATGCCCTCCTGAAGGGTGCCGCTTTCTGTCATGGCCATTTCAATGGCGCGCATGGCTACAGCCACCGGGTCCATAAGGGCGGCAATCTCGCTGGGCATGTCATCCGGGATTTTCCATACAAAGGTTTCCGGGTATATGTAAACATATTCCCCAAACCCGCCCTTAAAATGAGGATATAATTCAGGGTTTGTGTTAGGTACATCAGGATTATTCTGATGTGGGGAAGGCCCGCCATAGATGAAATCGTCATCACATACTCCGCATACACCCGAGCCATGTGACATGCAGCTGGGGCATTTTCCACAGGTGATATGCGGATACACGGCAATTCTGTCTCCCAGCTTTAAATCACCGCCGTAGCAGTGTATGAACCGGTTGGCATTTTTTCCAATACTGACAATCCGGCCCGCAAATTCGTGTCCATCACAAAATGGGGATTCGGGATTAACCTTTATAAAGTGTCCATCTGAGCCGCAAATGAGAGCGGCTTCTACCTGAATTACCATTCCGTCATCTGCGGCCTCCGGTACAGGATACTCTTTGATGTCTACCTCATAAGCACCTGTAATAACGAGCGTTTTTCCTGTTTTCATTCTTGTTACCTCCTTATTGTTTTGTAATAAAAAAAGCCTTTATACGCACAAATTGCGTATAAAGGCAAATCATAACCTTTTTGTTAGTGGGAAACAACCAGCCGTAAGTTGGTACCCAAAACCAATATTATGTCTATAATATATAGTAAACAATTTCAAAAGTCAATTCTTTTCTGAAAAATTAATATCTAATCCTCCTCCAACAGCCATTCCAGAGGTACATTCAGTACTTTAGCTAACACTTTAACCTCATAGTCCGCAACGAAGCGGGTTCCTATCTCAATACGGCTGATACTGTCCTGTTCTATTAATATACCCTGGGTCTGTAATCTGGCAGCAAGATCATATTGGGAAAGACGCTGTCTTAAACGCGCCTCCCTGATTCGGTTTCCGCATAGATTTTTCTTACCATTGTAATCGTAAATCTTCATCTATATGGCTCCTTTGCCGAATAATCATCAGTAATTTTCTTGACTTTAACATATATAGAACGTAGAATTATGTTAAAGGTCAGTGAATGAGGCAACAATTTCCAAAAAAAACATGATTATGCACAATTATTAAAGCCGGACAATCTGTGTTATTGGTAAAAAAGGGGTGAATTTTGTGAGGAAAAGTAGTCGTATAAAAATTTATATTGCAGAAGATGAGTCAATCATACTTATGAATTTCAAGATGATTTTGCAGCAATTGGGTTATGAGGTAGTCGGCAGTTCTGTAAACGGGGAAAAAGCATTAAAAGATATACTGGAATTAAAACCGGATTTACTTTTATTGGATATCAATATGCCACGGCTGGATGGTATCTCTTTGTTCGAATCAGTATCGAAGGCATATGATGCAGCCTGTATTTTTATTACAGGCCATTTTTCAGAGGCATTCGTCGAAAAGGCAAAAAAAGCAGGGGCATTAGGATATTTAATTAAACCAGTTGATGAGAAGCAGCTGAAGGCATCCATCGAGGTTGCGGTAGCACGTTTTGATGAGCGTTGTATTCTCAGGGACGAGACTGAAAAGCTAAGGGCAGACCTGTCGGACAGGAAGTATATCGAACGTGCCAAAGGCATACTGATGGATTCCTTTGGGCTGAAGGAGGGGGAGGCGATGGCAAGGCTGCAGAAGCTTAGCAGGGATAAAAATAAAAAGCTGGCTGTCATTGCCAGGGAACTGATTGAGAAAGAAAAAATCATGATGAGATAGATACCAGGGAGAGGCAGAGGATATTTTGGCTTGTGTAGAAATCAGAAAGCTATATGGCGGACAGCGGGGAACCAGAGTTAGGGGATTTGATCTTGTAATACAAAATCCGGAGATACATGTAATATTGTGTACCAGCATATCGGCATTGGATGAACTGGTTCATATTATGTACGGGACAGCTCTCTATAAATCCGGGACTTTTAAATTGAATGGAAAAGATGCCATAGGGCTTAGGAAAAAAGAGATACAATATATAACTATGGATACATACCTGTTTCCTGGATTTACGGTAATGGATAATATTTATATGGCATCTCCTGAATATGGATTCATGACCAGGAAAATAATACAGAAGCGGTTTGACAGTCTCATGAAGGAGGCGGATTGTTATATACCAAATGTGAGAGTGGAGAACCTTACAGCAGAACAGAAGAAAATGGTAGAGGTGATTCGATGTTATGAGGAGCATCCTCAGCTGTTGATTGTTCATGAATTGGCTGGCAGTCTGTCTTACCGAAATTTGATGTGGGCTAATACCTTGTTTACAAAATTAAAAAACAGCGGGACGACAGTATTATATTTGACAAGCAAATGGGAGGACATGCTGAAAATAGGTGACAAGGTATCTGTACTGCGTTCTGGTAAGAATCTGGGGACATTTAGCAAGGAGGAAGTACTGAGTACCCCTCAGAAGACATATTATCTGATGCTGGGGGGACAGACTATGGCGTCTCTTCTTGAACCCATGAATGAAGATGAAAATCAGGATTTTGTACATACAATAGTATCCGGAGTAAAACTTTTGTCACAGGACAGTGACAGCGAAAACGTATTGAAGTTTTTTATGCGTCAGGTAAGTAAAAGTCTAAAGGCGGTCAACAGTATTGTATATTTTTCGGATAGAAATTCTTCAAAAGTACGTTTTATATCAGGTGTGGATTACCATGGAGATGAACTTCCGCTTATTAAACCTGATATTGTAAAGCAGATATCTTCTACGGAAGAGCTTTTTTACACCAATTATCTGGATGTTCATCTGGGAGATTTGCTGAATGACCGAATGAACACACATCTGATACATACTATGATATGTATTCCTGTTAAATTCGGTGATAATTACCTGGGGCTTCTGCAGGTGTATTTTGATGATGATTATGCATATACACAGACAGACAAAGATTATCTGTTGGCAATTGCCAATGAACTGGCATTTGCCATCGAATCATTTCGGCTAAAGGGAAAGTCTGTCCTGATTCAGGAGAGCCACCACAGAATAAAAAACAACCTGCAGATGATTATATCCTTGATGGAATTACAAAAATACAGGTTATTACGTACCGGAACTGATGTGTCATCGGTACAGGTTTCAGAAGCGTGGGAAACAGTGGTAAAGCAGGTAAAGAGTATAGCATCAATTCATGACATGCTTTCGAAGGAGGAAGAGACAGACAGTATTATGGGGGTTGATGTCATCATTAGGGCTATCAAGGAGTTTTATTCCAATGATGCAGATATACAAACGGATATTGTAAGATGCATCATACCTCATACGAGAGCTACTTCTCTGGCTCTTTTGGTAAATGAGCTGATTAGTAATGGTGTGAAGCATGCGGAAAGAAAAGAGGGAAGGCTTACCATATGTATGTCACTAAGACGGGAAGAAGACAATTACTTTTTTATTTATGAGGATAATGGGATTGGCTTTCCGGATGGTTTTGAACCGTGGAAAAGCACCGGAATTGGGATGACCATTATGCAGTCTATTGTTGAGCAGGAATTTGAGGGAAGCTTTTTGTGCAGGAATCATCATGGTGGAGCACGTATAGAGATAACCATACCATATCAAAATTTTGTATAAATTCAGTAGCTTATAAATAATAATTAAATTATAAAGATGAATAGGTGAAATAATGAAAAAATTACTTGACGAAACAAAAGGGTTATGATAGTATGTACCCATAGGATAGTAAAAAACTTATGGTTGGTTTTTTACTTACATAAAAGATTGGTTATGATTGCCAACACGAATATTTTTCGTGTTGGCTTTTTTGCGTCTCAAATTCAAAATAATTAAAGGAAGGAGATAAAAAAATATGTCACTGGTAGGATTGAGGGAGGTTTTAAGAGATTCAATAAAGGGGAAATATGCAGTGGGGGCATTCGACGCAACAGACCATCTGTTTGCCGAGTCAATACTCCTGGCGGCAGAAGAAACCAGAACCCCCGTAATACTGATGGTAGGGGATTTTCCCGCACCTGTGGATTACGACAATTTTTATCCGTACTTGGTGGATCGAATCAGCCGGACGCAGGTTCCGGTATGCCTTCATTTTGATCATGGCGCAAGTTTTGAGGCATGTGCCCTGGCGGTTAAAAGAGGCTGCACTTCAATCATGATTGACGGCTCTGCCCTTCCGTTTGAAGAGAATGTTGCTCTTACAAAAAAAGTGGTAGAGATGGCTCATGCATGTAATGTTGAGGTAGAGGGAGAGATTGGATCTGTTGGCAGAAATGAAAGTCTGGAAGGAGAAAATGCGGTTTCCCTTTATACAGAACCGGAGGATGCAGTGGAATTTGCGAGGCTGACAGGTGTGGATGCCCTGGCAGTATCAATAGGAACAGTCCATGGTGTGTACAAAAAAGCACCTAAAATGGATTTTGAGAGATTGGCAAAAATCCGTTCCATGATAGAGATCCCTCTGGTCATGCACGGAGGGTCAGGATTGTCGGTAGAAGATTTCCATGCGGCGGTCAGCAACGGGATGAATAAAATTAATGCTTTTACAAATTTATCCATTGCAGTTGCAGACAAAATCGTGGAAGTGTCTAAGTCACTTCCGCCGAAGACAATTACTGGACCCATATATGAAGCTGCAATAGAAACAGGAAAACAGCAGGTAATCCAACATATCAGACTGTTTGGCACAAGGTCCATTGACAGTTGAGGCAATTAACAAGAGAGGAGATAGATATGAAAAAGAGACATTTGAGAGCATTGTCATTTATTATGAGCGCAATCTTATTGGTTGGATGTACAACCACTCCTACAGTGGGAACCGGGACCCAGGAAGCGGCCCAAGCATCTGAGACCGGAATGCCGGAAGCTGCGGAAGATGGGTCCGCAGGAGGAGAAACAAAGGAGACTGAAGCAGCTGCATCACAGCAGGAGTTTCCGCCGTTAAAGGTGGCAAAGGACCGTCCTCTAAAGGTTGGATATCTGTACTCCAATCTGGAGGCGGAATCCTGTACCCGTTCTTACAATCAGATTCGGATCGAGGCGCCGCACAGGGGATGGGAGCTTACAGAAGTATATTTTAATGCACAGAAACCGGAGGAGGCCCGGACCGGAATGCAGACACTTATTACCCAGGATGTCGATGCAGTGGTTATTTACAATATGGAAATTGTAGGTATTGCGGATTTGATTTTACAGGCCCGTCAGAATGGTATCGGCGTATATAATGTGGATAACCAGCTGGTTCCCGGCGTAGTGGCCAATTCCTGCCAGCCCAATGGTGTGGCTGCAGCTGAGTTTGCATACTACATGGGTGAGAAATATCTTTGGAATGCCAATTATGCCATCATTACCGCCCCTTCTCTTCAGGTCCACGTAGAACGAACCGATCCCATTAAGGCTATCTATGACCAGTATCCCGGCATGAAACTTTTGGGGGAAGAATCTCTTAACCCATCAGGCAGCGAGTCCATGGGGCAGCAGTCCTATAACTTTACTAAGAGATTTATAGAGAAATATGGGAACGAACTGGATATTTTAGTTACAAGCTATGATGGAGCAGCTGTCACGGCAGATGAGGCTGCAGCTCAGGCTATTGGTGGTACAGATGTGGCCATTATTGGTGTGGATGGCGGATCTGAGACATGGTCACACATGCGTAAGGGCGGTAACTTCAAGTATTCCTACGCACAACCCACCGAGCTTTACTGTCATAAGATCTGTAACCTTGTGGAAGAACTTCAGGTACAGGGACTTAAACCCGGTGACGAAGGATGCAGTATCACTGCCTTTGGTGAAACCATCTATTCCAACGGAAAAATTATAGATCAGGATCATGTACCTGCACCGAATCAGAGTATACATTCTGTATTTGATTTTTATGGGGGTGACCCTGAAGATCCGGAAGCATGGTACAACTGGAATGACGGACCTGGAATTTATATGATTGCAGATAAATAATAGGATATAGCGACGGTTAGATGCCGGGAGGAATTCCTCCCGGCATGATAACAGGCCACTGCACTAAGCAGCCAAAAGACCACTGCTCAGTGCTTACAGCGAGGAGGAGGGAAACACTTTGGCAGGCAATACAGATATAGTATTGGAAACAAGAGGGCTTTATAAAGCGTTTCCCGGCACGATTGCGACAAATAATGTAAGCTTTGATGTACACAGACAAGAAGTACATGCAATCATCGGGGAAAATGGTGCAGGAAAAAGCACACTTTGCAAGCTGCTGACAGGGCTATACCAGCCGGATCGGGGAGACATTATCTTCATGGGGAATAAGGTTAGTTACAGGACTACAACAGAGGCCATGGCAGCTGGCATTAATATGGTATATCAGGAGAGAAACCTTATCCCCCATCTTACAGGTGCGCAGAATATCATGCTGGGAAATGAGATTACCAAAATGGGTGTCATCCTGGATGAAAAGGAGATACGGGCCACTGCTTATAAAATCAGAGATGAATTAGGTATTGATATTCCTCTGGATATGCCGGTAGGGCATCTCAGCGCGGGCGTGCAGCAGTCTATCGAAATAGTGAGGGCATTTTCTACGAATCCCAAGCTTCTGATTTTGGATGAACCTACAGCTTCTTTGGGAGAGAAGGAAATAAAGCCGTTTTTAAATTTCATAACAAAGATAAAAAAGTCCATGGATATATCCATCATATTTATTTCCCATAAATTAGACGAAGTATTTCAGGTGGCGGACAGGATTACTGTCTTTACAGAAGGCGTAAAGGTAATGACAGTCAGGAAGGATGAGACTACAAAAGAAGAATGTATACGTGCAATGCTTAAGAATGGAAATGTAGAGCCGATTCAAATTAAAGATAAGCCGCAGGATTGTAAAACCATACTCAGGGTAGGGGACTGTACATACGATGGCGCAAAACATCATTTAAATTTCCGGGTTGATTCAGGTGAAGTAGTGGGATTTTATGGATTGGTAGGTTCTGGAAGAACTGAATGTGCCAACGCAATTTTTGGTATTAGTCCCATGGAGTCTGGTGATGTGGAGCTGCATGGTAAAAAAGTTGAAAATATAACGACTCATGGGATGATTAGAAAAGGACTAATCATGACGCCTGAGGCTAGGGCCCATGGTATGTTTAAAACCTACAGTCTGATTGATAACATTGAGATTCTTTTTTTGAACAAATTTTCAAATAAGTTTGGAATTGTCAATGATAAAAGTGCTTATGAGTTTTCCAGCAGAGTCCTGGAAGCCAACGGAGTGAGATATTCCAGTAAAGATCAGATGATAAGTCAGTTGAGTGGGGGTAATATACAAAAGATTATAATTGGACGTTCCATTGCAGTTGAGAATTGTTCCTTGATTATTTTAGATGAGCCTACAAATGGTCTGGATTTGGGTGCGAAACATGATGTATATCTGAAAGCCAGGGATTTGGCAGAAAAACATCAGAAAGGGGTTATTTTCATCACCTCTGAAATAGACGAGCTGTTCAGTGTATGTAACCGGGTCTACGTCTTTGCATTTGGTGATATTGTTGAAGAATTTACAAGAGACCAGTTTGACAAGCAGAAAATATTGGAGGCTGCTTTCAGAACTTCAGGAGGAAATGAAAATGGAGAATAAAAAGAAAAAATCCACAAATTCTTTTGAAAAAGCCATGATGCTGGAGGTTATGGGAAAATACTTTCTGCTGATTGCAACCATACTTGTTTCAGTTATGTTTGCAATTGCATCTCCCAGCTTCCTAAAGGTGACCAATATCCTGGATATTTTCAGGGCGGCTTCCATCATTGGCATTATGGGAATAGGACTGACTATTGTCCAGTCAACAGGTGACTTTGATTTTGCCATAGGTGCAGAGGCGACCGTAGGGGCCTGCGCCATAGCTAAGATCATGGTCGAATTAATACCGAATTTTTATATTGCATTTCTGCTTACCATGATAGTGGTGGCCTGTATCGGTCTGTTTAATTCATACATAGTAATTAACATAGGAATGCAGGCATTTGTTGCTACGTTTGGCGTATCTACTTTGATGGTAGGAATATGTAAATTTCTTACAGGCGGCGGACAATATTACTCTACCAGCTGGCCTTCAGGGTTTTCTATCCTGGGACAGGGATTTGTATTGGGAATCATCCCGGTTTCAGTTATATTGTTAGCTTTATGCACAATCATAGCCTTTGTATTTATGGAAAAGACTAAAACCGGCCGTTACATCTATGCAGTAGGGGCCAACCCTGTAGCAGCACAGCATGTGGGAATTAATATAAGACGTAACCGCAGGATTGCATTTGTGGTATGTTCGATGTTTGCAGGCTTTGCGGGTATCATTCAGGCATCCATGCTGAGCAATGTGACTCCTTCTATGGGAGATTCCAACTTTTTGCCGGCTATGAGTACATGTATGCTGGGAGCGACCTTTTTAAGGCCCGGAGTATTTAACATACTGGGCACCATATTGGGTTCCATTCTTCTGGCAGTAATATCCAATGGACTGACTATGGTTGGCGCGTCCTTTTTCCTCAAGGATATTATCCAGGGTGCAGTGTTAATTTTTGCAGTTGGATTTGTGGCAGTTATCAGACATAAGCGTTAATTTGAGAAGGAGACCAATAGAATGAACAAAAAGAGAGTATTGATAATACAGGATTTTTCCATGGACGAGGAGGCAGTTAGAAAATATGATTTTCTGAAGGAATACGATGTGGAGCTTGATGTAGTTCAGGATGCCCACGATATCAGCAAGGATGAATTTATGAACCGTTTTCTGACATTTGAGACTAAAGGGCCGGATGCTCTTCCTGTTAATGAAGAAATGGTACGCAAAATGAAGGATGCGGATATTGTAATCAGCCATTTTTCCCCTATCAGCACAAAGGCAATTGAGGGAGCCCGGCATCTGGAAACCATCTGTGTTCTACGAAGCGGTGTGGAAAATGTCAATCTGTTATCAGCTTCAAAAAAAGGTGTGAAGGTGTCCAATGCGCCAGGAAGACTGGCAGTTGTGGTATCTGAATTCACGGTAGGCATGATATGCGCGGAGACAAAGAATATTGCCAGGTCCCATGCAAATATGATGAAGGGGATTTGGGAAAATCGTTATTATAATTCAGACTATGCCACAACCTTGGGCAAACGGAATATTGGACTGGTTGGTTATGGAACCATTGGAACCAGGGTAGCTAAAATGATGGCAGGTTTTGGAGCAAATATCCTGGTTTACGACCCCTATACTCCGGATGATAAAATAAGAGGCGATGGTTATATTCCCATGGAACTAAATGAGTTATGCGAACAGTCTGATGTAATATCAATCCATTACCGCCTTACTCCGGAAACCAAGAATATGATTGGGAGAGAACAGTTTGCAAGGATGAAACCCCATGCATTTTTAGTTAACACTGCAAGGGCCGGTCTTGTGGATGAGTCCTGCCTTCTGGATGCTCTTGAGAATCACAAAATCGGGGGAGCAGCGTTGGATGTATTCCATGAGGAACCGTTAGGCCCGGACAGTCCATATCTGAAAATGGATAATGTTACACTTACACCCCATATTGCAGGAACAGCATCTAATTCCGATGAACTGACATTTGATATTATGGAACACACATTAAGGCATTATTTTACGACCGGCCAGTGGCTTCACGTGGTGAATTAGAGGGGGGATAAAATGAAACGGGATTCAATTCTGGTAGTTGATTTCGGCACTTCCAATGTTCATGTAAATGTAGTACATGTTTGGGACGGTCAGATACTGTACTCCAAATCCCGCAAATACGCAATGCTTTCACCAAAGGATGGGTATACGGAAATTAATCCCCATGAATTGTGGCAGGCTTCTGTACAGTGTGTTAAGGAGGTCCTGGACATTATGGAAAATGTAGAGCTTCATGCCATTACATTTTCTTACTTTGGAGATAATATTATGCTGGCAGACAGCCACGGAGCACCACTAACCAATATTATCCTGGCATTTGATGTGAGAGGTACTGAAGAGGCGTTGGGGGAATTTGGGAGCCGCTTTACGGATGAAGAATTTATTGGCATCACCGGCTGAACCTGCGTTACATTT
>OGLK01000103.1_pt1 | contig 83207 bp, 59 predicted proteins | sample 1572811 | NCBI WGS metagenome assembly OGLK01 (sample SAMEA2581898, study PRJEB24529) | metagenome | biome: Human gut stool | place: China | collected 2011
AAAGATAAGCATGTAGAACGCTTATGATTTCCTCGTTTGGACGAGGGTTCGAATCCCTCCAGCTCCACTTTATGACAAAAAGGTCCTCCTGAACTTATAAATTCAGGGGGACTTTTTGGGTTAATAAGATCCCAATTGTCCGGGTTATAAAGTTCTTCTCTAACGTAAGTTGTTGAAATATATTGGATTAACTTCATTTTATCCCCAATTATTTGTCCGGGTAATTTATTTTGTTTTTTAAAATAAACACTCTACATTTGGCTTCGGAGTAATTTGTCATAGAGAATCGACAAATGAAAAACAATCTGATTCCAAGTCTGGTTAAGGAAATTATTGTCTACCCATATTTGTTCCTAATTCATATTCTGGAAAATGCCCCGTTAATCTGTCTTTTTTTTATTAGAAACCATATTTGGAAAACAAATTGAATATTATCCCGTTCTAATGTAGATCAGATTGATTTTTCATGTAAGTCACCTCTCTCAATGTCTTGTTACTAATAAATAAACTATGTGAACATCTCATTGCTGTTATTTTGTTAATATCCACTACGATAACTGAGAGGGATTTAAAGCGTGTAGGAGCGCTACAAATCCGATCACCTCCTTACGTGACGTGAAGAAGGTAGTATTTCTTTTCCCCCCCTCGCTACCTCTTGTTTGATTCTTGCTTTTTATAAACTACTCCATTTAAATTATAACAAACAAATAGAATGAAATATATTATATACTTCATGATGATGTTGTATGGTTCATTATGTCATGCCATCGTTTGCAAACACATTGTAGAAAGAAGTGAAACGAATACTCGTAAAGTGTATCAGATCCAAAGGGATGCTCTGGGTTATATGTGGTTTATGAACCATGCCGGAATCAGTCGGTTTGATGGGACCAAGCTAAAACACTATAAACTGCCGGCCGAAGGGCGAACCATGGATTATTATATGGACAATTGCCGGTTGCTTACAGATAATCGGAATGGGTTGTGGGTAGTCACCCGTAATGGATATTTATGGATGTACAATCCATCATTGGATAAATTCGAATGCAGGAATCATCTGGTTATTCCGAATGATGTTTCCCTTCATTTTCTCTGCGTAGATAACAGTAGTCATATCTGGTTTTCTGTCGGAAACCGGTTGATAGCCTATCAAATACTATCTAATACTTTTCATCGGGTGGATCATAGCCTGGCAACGATTTCCTGTATGGTAGAGGTGGCTCCGGGAGAGTATTTTGTAGGTTCGGATGAAGGGCTGTTCGGAATTACAATAAAGAATTATGCCGTCGACAGGCAAACCGGAGAATTGTCCGGTAAAAGATATAGCCGGATACATGAAATACTTTTTCATCCTTATACCCAAAGATTGGTTATGTTTGATTATTCGGAAGGATTAGGGGTATGGGATATGAAGTCGGAGCAATTGGTTGGTACTTGGAACCGATTGTTGAATAGTCGGGTCAGTGGTCTGAGGATATGGGATGACCGGACTGTTTTGGTAGCTACAGATGGTGAGGGAATATTTCGTATGGATATCGTTAATCCGGATATTACATCTTTTATACAAACTGATTTTGAGAATGATAATTCAATTCGTACCAACCGGATTGCTGACGTGTTTGTAGATGATCAGAAACTTATCTGGGTGGCGGATTATCCGGAAGGCGTATCAATGATCGATGTGGAATCTCCTGATGATTATAAATGGTACAGGGCACGGTCCGGGGACAGTCATTCACTGACCAACAATCGGGTAAATGCGGTTCTGCATGATTCGGATGGGGATGTCTGGTTTGCAACGGATCACGGTATCAGTTGTTTTCATCCCTCGACAGGTTTATGGAACCGGATTGTTACGCCTCTTCCTTGTCAGATGTATACTGCATTGTGTGAAGTAAAGCCGGGAGAGATATGTGCCGGGAACTATGTACACGGTTTGTTCTTCATCCGAAAGCAAAGTAATTATTCGGTTACACCGTATGTACGTATTTCGGGAGTAAACGCATTGTGTCGTAAGGATAAAGACGGTTTTTGGATTGGAACGGATGAAGGGGTGTTTTTTTATTGTCCGGAAAACGATAGTATCGTGGAGGTAAAACGCTTGTCCGGTTTACACATTCATGCTTTGCATCAGTCCGATGATTGTCTTTATATTGGGACTGAAGGAAACGGATTAATGGTCTATCATCCGGAGCATGAGCAGATGGATACGGTTGCTGCTTTAGGAACCGGTAATGTATATGCTGTTTGGTCGGATGATAGCAGGCGGTTAATGGGAAGCAGTGATGGGTTTGCTTTCTCGCTCGATCTTGTCCAACATTCATATCACAGGTTTCTGAGTAAAGGAATTCGGATTACATCGGGTACTTTCTTAGGTAATGGAAGATACATTTTGGGCACCTATCAAGGCGCAATTGAGTATGATAAACAAGAGGCTCGACCGCTGCGTAAAGCTTGTTTGGGATTTTACTTGGACGAACTTCGGGTTTTGGACAAAGAGGTGACCGTCGAAACGGAGAATTCTCCATTGAAGAAAGCTCTGAACTGTACAGCTACGTTACAGTTGGAGCACAATGAAAATACTTTTTCGTTTACGGCTACTGCCATTCGCTATACTGAAAAGCAGGACATAGCTTACAGTTGGAAACTTGATCATACGGATTGGAGTGCTCCGTCTGTAGATAATAGAATTCGTTTTTCGAACCTTCCTCCGGGTGAATATATCTTTTCTGTGCGGGCGTTATCCATTGATAACGGTCGGCCGTTTGCGCAAAGAAATATGCACATCATCATTCGTCAACCCCTTTGGAAGACAGGTGGAGCTTTCCTTTGTTACGGTCTTTTGGCACTTATGTTGGGCTCTCTGGCCGTACGTTCATGGTTCGTATGGCAAGACAGAAACCTTTCAAGAGAACAAGTACGGTTGTTTGCGAATACGACACGTAACCTTTGTCTGCCACTTACACTGATAAAAGTTCCTTTGGAATATCTTTATGAAAAGTCATCTTCCGAACTTGTTAGTAACGTATTGCAACAGATAAAGGGAGTGAACAATTTATTGGCTGAGCTGGAAAATATCAGTCGTGTTTCTGCTGCTCCGGGGCGTCTGTCGCTTGCCGACTATGAGTTATCCATATTCTTGAAAGAGACAGTAGCCCGAATTAGAGATTATATCAGCGAGAAGGACATTATGCTCCGTTGGACGGAGGAGCCTGCCTTTGCTACCGTATGCCTCGATAAGGATAAGATGTCTGCCATTCTTAGAAACCTGTTAATGGCTTTTACAGACAGTATGGATCGAGGTGGCGAAATTCTTCTGAGTACTTCGTGTAACAATCAAAAGTGGGAGTTGAGGCTGGAATCTGAGGATAACGGGTTTCTTAAAAAAAAATTCTAAATTATAAAGGGTTCGTTTCGGGAGGTTCTTCCGAGACAATGAGTTGGTTATTTATACGTAAATTAATCTGTTTGCATAAAGGTAAAATCAAATTTGCTTATAAAGAAGAACAAAAACTGGTGCTTATTTTAATTTTTCCTATTGTCATCCGGCAATCGGAAAGAGTTTCTGAATTCTCCGGGATATTATCCGTACCGGAGCTCTCCACAGGGAATAGTGAGTTGTTGTCGGTTACCGGAATGCTGCCGACAGTGAAAACTTCTGAGCAGAAACGTCCGGATAAGAAAAAAGAGAAACATTCTTTGGTATTGGTTGAAAGGAATAAGGATTTGTGCAATTATCTTGTGCAAATCCTGATGAAGGAGTATAAGATTGTGTCTGTTTGTGATGTGGAAGCGGCCTTTGAGACTGTGTGTGAACAATGTCCGGATGCAGTACTGGCTTCTTCTGTTCTTACCCGTATTTCGGGTGAGGAACTTGCCGTTCGGATTAAATCGGATGACAGAGTAGCACATATTCCGGTAATATTGTTAGTGAAACCGGGAGAAGATGACCGGTACATTCAACGGAATGCCGATCTTTATGTGTGGATGCCTTTTGCCATATCATCTTTAAAGACTGAGATTGCAGCTTTGATTGCTAACCGGGAAATGATCCGTAAGAGGTATATTCGTTTGGCCTTGGGGGGTGAGGCCTCGGACCCTATCGATAAAGAGGTAGAGTCATCAGAAGGTGATCAGGAGTTTATTCGTCAGGTGAGAAGTCTGATTGAAGAGAGGATGACCGATTCCGGATTTAAGATTGGTGAACTGAGCGACTGCATGAATATGAGTCGTTCGAGTTTTTATAATAAGATTAAGGAGATAACCGGACATGCTCCTGCGGACTATGTTCGTAATGTGCGGCTCAACAGAGCATTGGTTTTGTTAATGAGCAGAAAGTATACGGTGGCTGAGGTTGCGGATATGACGGGTTTCAGTGATCCTAAATACTTCGGGATCGTGTTTAAGAAATATTATGGGGGCTCACCGACGAAGTATATAAACAATTTATAGACCGACAGAAGACCGGTAAGGGAGCCACCTTGCCGGTCTTCATTTTATTAACTAATCCGGTCGACTGGATTGAGAGAATTACTCTTATCTTTGCTATCCGAAAGGAGAACTGCGATGCAGAAGGATTGCAGAGATGAATGAACGTAAAATTATACATATCGATATGGATGCCTTTTATGCTTCTGTGGAGCAAAGGGATCATCCTGAATTGCGTGGTAAACCGCTTGCCGTGGGGCATGCCGAGGAGCGGGGAGTAGTAGCGGCAGCAAGTTATGAAGCTCGTCGTTATGGAGTTCGTTCGGCTATGTCGTCACAAAAGGCGAAACGTCTGTGTCCGCAATTGATTTTTGTTCCCGGACGGATGGAAGTGTATAAATCCGTTTCCCGTCAGGTACACGAAATATTTCATGAGTATACCGATCTGATTGAACCTCTGTCATTGGATGAAGCGTTTCTTGATGTGACGGAGAATAAGCAGGGGATCTTGCTGGCTGTGGATATAGCTAAAGCTATCAAGCAACGTATCCGTGAAGAACTGAGCCTGGTGGCATCGGCAGGCGTGTCGTATAATAAATTTCTGGCTAAAATAGCTTCGGACTTTCGTAAACCCGACGGACTTTGTACTATTCATCCTGATCAGGCAATCGATTTCATTGCCCGTTTGCCTATTGAGTCATTTTGGGGAGTAGGGCCGGTGACTGCCCGGAAGATGCATTTACTGGGGATACACAATGGACTTCAGTTACGGGAGTGTTCGTCTGAAATGCTGGTACGTCAGTTTGGTAAAGTGGGACTGCTTTATTATGATTTTGCACGTGGAGTCGATCTTCGACCGGTAGAAGCAGTGAGAATACGTAAATCAATCGGATGTGAGCATACATTGGAGAAAGACATCCATGTAAGATCGTCTGTGATTATAGAGCTTTATCACGTAGCTACGGAGCTTGTAGAGCGATTGCAGCAGAAAGAGTTCCGGGGAAATACACTAACTCTGAAGATCAAGTTTCATGATTTTAGCCAGATAACACGAAGCATGACACAGGCACAGGAACTTACGAATCTTGAGAGAATCTTGCCCCTTGCCAAACAATTGCTGAAAGAGGTGGAGTATGAGCAGCATCCCATTCGCTTGATCGGGCTTTCGGTATCGAATCCGAGAGAAGAAGCGGATGAACATCGGGGAGTATGGGAACAACTGAGTTTTGAATTTAGTGATTGGGGAAAATAGTTAAAGGTGGAATCCTAAGAAAAAAATAGTTGCATGATCGTATTTGTCCGGCATTATTTTTATATATTTGGAAGTAATATCATATTGAGAACTAATAAATTATAAGGAACTATGAGCTTGCATAAATATTCGATTGTTTTATTGGCATTATTGGCGTTACTCTGCAGTTGCCATGATGAAGATAAAGGAGATATCCCACAGTCCGATGAGCGAACCGCAGATTTTATTGTGAAATATAAGGATGATTTCGGAATACATACGGATTATAAAGCTAAGGTATATATCTATTATGGAATATATTCAATGGATATTGTAGGCTTTCATTATCTTCCGGACGGGGTGCTGGATCATGAAGGGAAAGAAATAACTCCTGACATTCGTCTATCTGCTGATGGAAAAGAAGATATAACCTTGTTATTGGATAATGCTGAAAAGGTAACGGTTATTGTTGAAAGCTCCTATTATGAGGGAAGAGTGGGAATAACAAGTTACTCTCCGGGCGACACACCTATAAAAGGGATATTTACGTTTGGGGAATAGTGAACGGTATGGAGGGAATCTTTGATGTCTGTTTCTATTTCATGATATATTAAAAAAGGAAGAAGTCTGAACTTCTTCCTTTTTTAATGGAGGATATGTTTCAGGCAAGTGCCCGTTTTATTCTATAATCCATGGATTACTTTCATTAACTGTTCGCCCAATCCGATGGTATAACCTTGTGACACGAAGACTACCCGGTTGAATGTATCACCGATAATAAACATGGGCAGGATGGTGCTGTTTGGCAACTTCATCGATTCGGCAATTTGTTTCTGGATCGCTCCATCTACGTCGATACCATAGGTAATGGTTGAAGGCAATCCGGGGAATTCTGACGGGCGGAACTTTTTGTACTGTTCTTCACTAGGGAAGAGCAACACCATTTTGCGTCCCCATTTTTCAAATTCACCGCTTAAAGCTGCAATATCCCGAAGGGCATGGTTAGTGGGTTCTTGTCCGGCTCCCAGCACTGCTACAACGTAGTATCCCCGGCCACAAGTCTGAAGAATACTTTGCGGTTCGGAGGTTCCTATAGGCAGATAAGTCGATTCGGAATTAAAATTACCAATTACTTGTACCTGGTCTTTGCTTTCGCGCATGACCAGATCGACAGTTGTTGTCTTTCCCTCTTCAATGGTGAAGAAAGTCACATTAGCCAATACAGCTCCGCTTGCCATGCGAGTACCGGTTACCATCATATAGTATCCTGTGTCCAGGCGTGCACCATTCTTCAGCAAGTTCGACCAGGTGGCTCCTCCACCCATATCTACGTCACCTTCGTCATAGTTGAGGAGTTGGAAGGTTCCATTGCGGAACTTTGAGAGGGTGAAGTGTGAATAGTATTTTGGATCACTCAACGAAGGGATCGGCCGGTAGCGGGCTACGAGCGTTCCGGTTGGTGCCTGCGTTTGCTGTGCGGCTTCAAAATCGACATCATAGACCTTGCCGTTCTTGAGGTTGTTGTCATTGAAAGTCCGATATTGAATCTTGCCGGTCACTTCATCTATCCAGGCAGGAATCCCCAGGCTACGGGCCATGGATACAAAGAAAATGTTACGGGATTTCTCGTCTGCTACCCGGGCTTTCCATACACCCATTGGTGACATTGGTATACGTTGTGAGTTTAATTCGTTATTGATTGTGATCTCTTTTTTACACCATTCTACCAAAGCTTGTGGATTTTTGCGGAAGGCTTCTGCTTCACTTGCCGGAATCTCTTTCCGGAAGAATGCTTTGTAAGGAGTGATCATTTCATTGGCTACACGCGGGTTCAGTACGTTGCTACAGAAATCTTCAGAAGCGGGCAGGCCGGAGTTATTCAGATGGTCGTTCAATACTTCCGGGCTTACGTCTCTCAGGTCTTTGGCCGAGATTACTTTCAGCAGGCTGATAGCCTGACCGGCCTTATCGGCTTTTACAGCATCAGAAAGGAAATCGGTTAAAGTCTGGTGGTTACCTCTGGAAGCTATCAGTAAGCGTACTGTTTCGGTTTCATCCAGCTTATTCTCTTTGGCAAAAGTCCGAGCTTGCTCTTCGGTAATGAAAGTGGCTACGTATGCGTTGCGGATAGAATCTTCCTGTGCCATGCGCCGATCATTTTCAGTACGTTGTTCCGGAGTCACTTCGGGCAGGTTGGCGCCTTCGGCAGGAGGAACGATATCCAGTGGAAGCGAATAGGTTTCACCGGCGTTTTTGTCCAGTGTGATCTTCAGTTCATTGTCTTTGCCGAATGATAGTTTAGAATAACCGAACCGTCCGTCTTTGGAGGCCCATACCAACATATCACCCTTGCCGGCAGTCAATGATGCATGCCCGCTCCGGTCTGTATGTTTGGTGGCCACCGTATAAAATTCAGCGTAGTTATAGACCTTGAACTCTACGGTAGCATCGGCTACCGGCTGACCTTCGGCATCTGTCACGAGTACGGAACCTTTGGCAGTCGGAGCATAATTGTCAATCACGTTGATCTCTGTATAATTCGGAGTTTCGTACATGATTTCTTCTTGTCCGGTATAGCGTCCGAATACCTTTGTATGCATCAGCATACCACGACTGGCGGGAGCATTAAACCAACCCAGATTCAAAACCGGTTCCGGTTCGCAGGCACCAAAGAAATACCATTTGCCATCTACCCAGGCTTCTACCCATGCATGGTTGTCGTCGGTATGTGCCCAACGCGGAGTATATACCTGTCGTGCCGGAATACCTACCGAGCGGAGAGCTGCTACGGTGAAGGTGGATTCTTCACCACAGCGACCATAAGCAGTTTTTACGGAAGCGAGTGGAGAACTCGTACGGGCATCACTTGGGGTGTAGATTACCTTTTCGTGGCACCAGTGGTTTACCTCGAGTACAGCGTCGTGCAATGACAGATTCTTCACACGGTCTTTCAGTTCATTGTAAAACACCCGGCGTGAGTCATCCAGGTTTTCATTGTTTACCCGAATGGGGAGCACAAAATGACGGAATACGTCATCGGGGATTTCTTTTCCCCAAGGCATTTCCCGACGTGCCTGATCGGAGAGTCTGACATTTTCCAGATAGTAGTCGCCTGTATAATCCGTTACGTCACCTGTAGGCATGTAGGCATAGAGGAACATTAAAGCCTCTTGTTCGGGAATGGTGAGCTTTTCATTAAACACTGCAAACAACTCTCCATTGGGAAGTTGCTGCTTCTTCATTTCAAAATCTTGCGTCACTTGGTTTCGGTAAGCCACATCTTTCAGGAAATGGGACTCACTGCATGAAAAGAACGCAACCGACAACATCGGAATGATTAGAAAGCGGGTTAGGGTTTTCATACAATTTGTTGTTAAGTAAGGCCTCACCCCCGTTCCTCTCTTAAGGAGAGGGGGGAGTGAATGCTTTTGGTTCATATATTTAGTTTTGATTTCTTTCTCTTTTTGTTTCATCTTTCCGGAATTACTGTTTTCTACTTTAATCTTTCGGTATCTTTATGGTCATTTATGAAAATTCTGGTTTACATTCTTCGGAGTCCGGCTCTTTTCCATTTTCCGGGTGAAGGAAAGAGAACGGAACCCTAAAATCCATTCAATGGGAAAAGTACCGTGGGAATCAGTAGTACCATTCCTAGGATAATGAATAAAAGAAGTATCTTCCAGAACCATTTTACCCAAATCTCATAAGGTATGCGGGCAATGCCTAAGGCACCCATCAATACAGCAGAAGTAGGGGTGATCATATTGGTAAATCCGTCACCAAACTGATAAGCCATTACCGTAGCTTGCCGCGAAAGTCCGATGACATCGGAAAAGGGTGCCATGATAGGCATGGTTAACGCTGCTTTGGCGGACCCGGAAGGGATAATCAGGTTAATGAGTGTCTGTATCAGATACATCACCCCCAAAGATACTATTTTTCCGGCTTCTCCCATCAGTGAAGCCAAAGAATGTAAAATGGGGTCGATGATATGTCCGTCTTGCAGTATTTGAATAATCCCTCCGGCCAGTCCCACAACTATGGCGGCCGACAACATGTCTTTGGCTCCATCCATGAATTGCTTGATGATAGCATCTGCATGTTCACTATTGGCAAACCCCGAAAGAATGCCCATTGCCAGAAAGATAGCGGATATCTCCGGTAAATACCAGCCATGACCCATGACACCGATAATCAGGAAAAGAATAGTGAATGCGAGTAAGGTCAATATAAAGAACTGGTTGGATTTGCGTAAACCCAGCCAACCGAAAACTGCAAACAAGATAGATAAGGTGGGAACTGCATAGCAGGTGACTGATGCTTCACCTACTGAAAAAGTACTGATCGGGTAGATGATGGAGAACAACCCCAAGGACACGAGTAACAATAGGTATACGATCCATGCTTGGCGAGTCGTTACATGGGATATCTCTCCACAGCTTTCTTTTTCCCGTTTCCGCCAATAAGCGTCAGCATGATACATAGGTGATTTTTCCGGATGCTTTTTGACGACAGCGGCATATCTGAGTACACAAACAATCAGGGCGGTGGTCAGTACCAGCCAACAAAACATACGGTATTCAAATCCGGAGAACAACGGGAGATCAGACAAACCTTGCGCAATGCCGATCGTAAAAGGATTCAGTACTGCACCGGAAAAGCCGATATGGGCAGCTACGTATACCATGCACAGCCCGGTGATGGAGTCATATCCCATTGATATGGCAAGTGGGACAATGATGATGACGAAGGCCAGTGTCTCTTCACTCATACCGAATACGGAACCGAAAAGGCTGAAAAGGATGATGACTAAGGATATCACTACATTGTTTACTCCCAGTATTTTGATCAGTCGGTGTTTTTCAAGTCCTTTCGTGAAATTCAGAAATGAAAAAATGCCGGTATCAATAGCACGGCTGCTATTCATTATTTGAAAGGCACCTCCCATAATCAGTAAGAAAGCTATAATTCCTGCCTGACGTTCGAAGCCTTCAAGAAGGGAGCTGAACACTTGCCAGGTCTGGGGTGTCTGTTCTACCCGGTGGAAAGAATGGTCTACAATGACAGTGCGGGAAATACCGTTTACGTCGATTGTCTCTCGCACATATTCTCCGGCAGGAATGATCCAGGAAAGCACTGCACAGAGTAGAATGACCGAAGAAATGATGGTGTATGTGTGGGGTATCCGTTTGAGCATAGTCGTTTTTCTTGATAAAGCGCAAAGTTATGCAATATATTTGTAATATACACTTGCCAAATCAGGCCTTATAAAAAGAAAAATCAACTAACGATACACTTTTCTTATGTTTTAGAACATATTTTCGAAAACATTTCGTATCTTTGCAGTGTTAATAAAGAAAACAAGATGTAAAACCGCTCTTCAAAACGTGGAGAGCAAAAAAAGAGGACCAAAATTATGAAAAAGAATGCAAATGAAATTATGATGTTGCAGTATCGTATCAAACGTTACCAAGCAATGGGAAATGGAACAATGTGCCAGCTGTTAAATGGCAAACTTCAAAAACTGCTTGCAAAGCAGGTTACCATGTAATTAAACACAATCTATATTATATGAATAAGAAGCGGGGAATCGGATGATTCTCCGCTTTTTTTGTCATTTATCCGTTTATATCCGGAACAATCATTATAAAATATTCGTTAATTAGACAACGAATTCTATTTTTTCTCAAATTTATTGCTACGTTTGCAGCTACTATGATAAAGTACATATTCTGCATATTGATAGGTATCTTTTTTGTGTATGGAGCCGGTTATACCGCTTCTATAGAAGAAACTGCAGAACTTCCCGCCGAAGTTACTGCCACCTTTGTATCACAATATGCCGGAGACCATTCTTTATTCAATGATGAGACGGCTGAATCCAAAGTGTGTGATGCTATTCTTCCCCATAGTTCTTTTTCACGGGAACTAAGTTCTTCCAAAATTTTGAAACTCAAATTGCAGACTGCTATCCGGCTGCTCAATGCCTCACTTTTCCATCAATCGGAGAGGGGAGATACTTATCCGGACTTCAATCATAACTTCATTAAATATTCCAGCGGGTATTATGTATACTCGTTAGAGCATATCCTGATTTAGCTTTCCGATTCTACACTTCTGTATTGAAGTGATTGGGTAACCCCATTTATCCATTCCGATAAATGCCGGGGAGGTGCGTCTTGTATTTTCCGGCGGTCGGTATACATTGCATTTTATTTTTCAATCTAAAATCATACTGTGTTATGTTTAGCTTATTGTTATCCACTTTTGCCATGATGGGGCTTACCTTCGTCATTGGTTTTTTCGTTGCCGGGGTGATAAAGTTGATTGCCTCTGCAGCTGATTCGTTGGCTTTTTATAGTTCGCACCAGGAAGAATTGGCCCGGCTGAAGCGTATTCGGAAACTGCATCAGAAAGTAGCTACGTTAATAACTGAAAGTGCTCTGAGTGATGAGGAGTATGGCAGTGATGGGCGTGAAGACTTCAGCAGGGGGGTCACAAAACATCCCGGAGATAATCGTGGGTTTTATCATGGTGTCAGTCCCGGTGAATCGGAGAGAGGTTTAATGGATTATTTTTACCCGGAAGACACAAGAACGATGTTTCTTCGGAAAGAAGAACAGATGTTACAGCATGATAAAAAAAATAATAAGACATCCTCAACCAATAAAAAACAATAAATCTTGATAGTATGGAAAGTATAGACTTTGGAACCCTGTTTCAGGGATTTGGAACAATGATAGCCAGCGGATGGTTTCTGGCCAGTGCCCGTATGTTTTTAATAGCTTTGGGTTTTCTGCTCATTTATTTAGGCTGGAAAGGGGTACTCGAGCCAATGGTGATGATTCCGATGGGCCTGGGAATGGTAGCTATTAATTGTGGAACACTGATTATGCCCGACGGAACATTGGGGAATCTTTTTTTAGATCCGATGCTGTCGGATACCGACGCATTGATGAACACGATGCAGATTGACTTTCTGCAACCGGTATACACATTGACCTTTAGTAACGGATTGATAGCCTGCTTTGTATTTATGGGAATCGGTACATTGCTTGATGTGGGATTCCTATTGCAGAAACCGTTTGCCAGCATTTTTCTTGCTTTATGTGCTGAATTGGGTACATTCTTGACAGTGCCTATTGCTTCCGGTCTGGGACTGTCTTTAAAAGAAAGTGCTTCAGTGGCAATGGTAGGCGGAGCTGATGGTCCGATGGTTTTGTTTACATCGCTTGCTTTGGCCAAACACCTGTTTGTACCTATTACGGTGGTGGCTTATCTTTATCTGGGATTGACTTACGGGGGATATCCTTATTTGGTGAAATTACTGATTCCTAAACGTCTGCGTGCTATCAAGATGGTAGAAAAGAAAGCTCCTAAAAATTATGATGCGAAAGTGAAGCTGGCTTTTTCTGCAATCCTGTGTGCAGTATTGTGTTTCTTGTTTCCGGTTGCTTCACCATTGTTCTTTTCGCTATTCCTGGGAGTGGCAGTACGTGAATCCGGTATGAAGCATATATATGATTTTGTGAGCGGTCCGTTGCTCTATGGTTCTACTTTTATGTTAGGATTATTATTGGGTGTACTTTGCGACGCACATTTGTTACTCGATCCGAAGATTCTTAAACTGTTAGTATTAGGTATGCTTGCTTTGTTACTGTCGGGTATCGGAGGCATCATGGGAGGGTACATTATGTATTTCATTAAGAAAGGGAACTATAATCCGGTGATCGGCATTGCAGCCGTAAGCTGTGTACCCACTACGGCAAAAGTGGCTCAAAAGTTGGTAAGTAAAGATAATCCGAATTCTTTTATTTTGGGTGATGCATTAGGAGCCAACATTTCAGGAGTAATCACTTCGGCCATCATTACAGGCATTTATATAACGATTATACCTTATTTATAAATCATAGAGCTGGTGACAAGATAATTTTGGGGATGACTATAGAGAATCATTCGGTGGTTATTGGTAACCCGGAAAGATTGAAATCTATAGTCATCCATGTGTTTCTATAGTGACTTTGTTTTCGGATTCTTAAGTCTCTGTTTAAATTTTACTTGAGATTGTCTTGAGATTTGTTTTCAAAGATCTTTTCTCGTTTTTCTGAGGAGCATGGCAGGCTATGTAATGAATAAAAACGGAAAGATAGACCGAAAAGAAATTCAAGAACAGACCGATAAAACTTTTATAAAATTTATTTAAGGAAAATCTAAACAGGGTTTACTACTTCTTTTAATTTTTCCAGCATTATATCCGGATCGACATCAACTCCTGACCAGTATTTTATGGCAATGACCGCTTGATAGACCAGCATTTTCATTCCGGGCAATACATGACAACAACCGCGGCGGACCGCATCTCTCAACAGTTGGGTGTATACCGGGTTGGGGATGCAGTCGGCTACTACCATATGTGGCAATAAGGTATCTGTGTCTATGTTCAAGCGTTGGTCTACGTTGGGATAAAGCCCTACTGAGGTGGCATTGATGACAATGTCGATATCTGTGGAAAACCGATAAGGATGGTCCCAAAGTACAAATCTGGCAGTTGCAACCGTTTGGCTGTTCAGTAAATCTGCCAATGCCTGGCCTTTGTCTCTGTTTCTGTTCAAGATAGTGATCTCTTTCACTCCCGCCAGAGCCATTTCGACAGCGATGGCACGGGCAGCACCGCCAGCACCTAACAAGGCAATCTTCTTGTCTTGGATGGTGATAATTTCCGAAATGGCTTTTACAAAACCTTTTCCATCTGTGTTTTCTCCGGTAGCCCTCTGATCGTCTCCAATGACAACTGTATTCACTGCACCGATGATTTTTGCCGATTCTCCTAATTCGTCCAAGTATCGGATGATTTCCACCTTGTTAGGCAGAGAGCAGTTGAATCCTCTCCATCCCATGGCTTTTGCACCCTGTATGGCAGCCGCCAGATTTTCGGGACCGACTTCACAGTTGATATATCTGTAGTGCATATAGTGGTGACGGAATGCTGCTTCCATAATGGCAGTAGTCGGATTTTCGGCTGCCGGACAAGAGAAGGAGCCTACCAGCTTGGGAAGGAAGTCGGGGGCTGTCTGATATTCTTTTAAATCATTGATTGTCACTACCGGATATTTGTGTTCTAGCCCGAATTCTATGATTTCGGGTAAGCGCGCCATAGTTCCGTCATCATTGGTCAATTCACAAAGTACGGCACAGGGTGCAAGTCCTGCCAGTTTCATCAGGTCTATGCTGCCTTCGGTGTGACCGCTCCGTTCTTTGATTCCGCCGGAACGGGCTATCAATGGGAATATATGTCCGGGATGATGAAGAGATTCGGGAGTGGCATTGGGGGCAATGGCCGTCCGGATAGTCTGTATGCGGTCGGCTGCTGATACTCCGGTGGTCACTCCCTCTGCTGCTTCGATCGAAATGGTGAATGCGGTACCATATTTACTGGTGTTTTGCTCCACCATTAACGGTAAGTTCAGTTGTCGGGCTTTCTCCTCCGTGATGCACAGACAAACAATGCCACTACAATGCCGTATCATTATGGCCATGTCTGCTTCTGTCATACTTTGGGCAGAGAAGATCAGGTCTCCTTCATTTTCTCGGTTTTCGTCATCTACCAGAAGAATCCCTCTTCCTTCGCAAACGGAGGTAATGGCGCTTTGAACTCTTTGGCGATGATCACCAAATTGGGATAGTAAATCATTTGCTTTCATTGTATCTTATTTTATTGATTTGTTTGAATATATATGATAGTATTTATCAGTCATAAATAATATAGAGATTTATATAGCTCATGGATAGAGGCTTTAGCGATTTATGTTTTTTACGATAAACCTATCAGATGTGGCAAAGTTACACATTGTCTTTCTAATGGGATTCTATTTTATTTGCAGTATATTTCTGTATATTTGCATTCGGAATCCAAATGGATCTTTATGGCTATTTTAGAACGAAAAATTATACATGAGATTGATACCTCATGCAGTCATATTATCTATCCGCAATTTGTGTTACCCCGACACAAGCATGCGGAATACGAAATTATGCTCTTCACTCAAGGGAGTGGAAAACAGTTTGTAGGAGAAGGAGTCGCGGACTTTCAAGAAGGGGATATTGCTTTGATAGGGAGCAATGTGCCTCATCTGCATCTTTGTAATTCAAAACTGAATCCTGTTGCGAACACTGTATGCAGTGCCGGAGAAGCCTTACAGTTTCTTCCGGACATATTTCCTGTACATATAGAAAATTTGCCTGATTATCAAGAGATTTATCGTCTACTGAGAAAAAGTCAATATGGCGTTCGCTTTTATGATAAAGGGTTGTATGATGAGGTCAAAGAATTGTTTCAGGAGATGGATCTCTTAAAACATACTAATCGTTTGATCACTATATTACGTATCTTGGGGAGACTGACTGAATGTCGGAATATTAAATTACTTTCTGATGTAGCCTACAATGGTTCTAATAGGCTTCTGGAAGTGAATGAACCGGTCAATAAAGTGTATACCTATTTATTTAATCATTTTAAAGAGAAAGTTCTCCTGCAAGAAGTGGCTGATTATGTAAAGCAGAATCCTTCTGCACTTTGCCGTTACTTTAAACAACGGACAGACAAAAGTATTTTTCAGTGTCTGGCAGAAATCCGGATAGAACATGCTTGTAAATTACTGTCATATTCAAACTTGTCTGTTTCGCAAATAGCTTTTGAGTCCGGTTTCAACAGCGTACCTTATTTTATTAAGCAGTTTCAGAGTATCACTGAAAAGACTCCCGGTGAGTATAGGGAATTGATAGGCAGATAAAGAACCCTCTATGCAAAGTGGCGGAGCGATGGGAGCAAGCTGACTTTTGACGGTTTTCATTTTTCATCTTAACAGCTAAGATACGGATCTTGCGGTTAAATATGAAGTTTATATGCTGATTTTAAGTGTTTTAATCGAAAATAAGAGTAGGAATGGTCAGGGCGTGAACGGAGTTTTATGCGTTTGTTTAACCGTATCCAAGCAAGTATACATGATATCTATTGGGAAAATCAGTGCACAGACCATCTCATGACAGATGAATTGCGAAGAGAGGAGGGGGAACCTTTACCGCTATCTGTGGCAGATGTTATGGAAACTTTAGTTTGGAAAGTTTTGAAATAAAGTAACTTGTACCCAATGTCAGAAACTGATTGAAAACAGTGCCTCTACTTGAAATTTGCCATAATCGATCGGCTGTATCAAGCGTATGCCTGTTGTAAGCGGATAACTCATTCGTAGTATATTCCAGTCGAAAATCAGATCGCCTCCGTATGAACTTTGGTTACTCCACCTACTTTTAGAACTGGCTTGATTGCGCGATAGATCATAAAAGAGGTTTGCACGCAACCGACGGATGTAAATAAGTGAGCCGATGCTCCAATCGGGTGACAGCAGGGGTAAAGCATAATCTGCTTTGAAGGCCCATTGTTGGCGGGTTTGATACTGGAAATGGTATCCTCGGGGTTTTTCCAAAAGATGTTTGGGAAGGTATAATGCTTTGTTGTCAAGATCCTGATACTGATAGCCGACACGGATCATCAGCCCATGATTCCTGATTATTCCCGGCCAGTAAGTAGTCAGGTGGGCGGCATACAGGCTTCCGTAATTTTCAGAATTGAATGGAGTCTTCAGGTATTGCAAACGTAATTGATAGCCTGTGCGGGGGAGAATGTCTCGCTGAGCTTTTCGTCTGTAATCATAGAATAGAATTTCCGGTAGGATATATTGGAAGTTATGGAATTTCCGACTGTGATATTCCTGATATTTATTATTGGTAAAATAATAAGTCAGAGCCGGTTGTATGCCTCGTATTCGTTGGTTGTGTGTTAAGTTGAAAGGGAGATAGACACGTGCTTCTGCTTCCACCAGATTTCGTTGGGTATAATGGCCCTGTGTAATGTCTTGCCCTTTGTCATTCTGTGTCCAGTCTACATTGAAAGCTTTATCACCATAGTCTACCGACAGATTGATAACGGGGAACCAGCCTTGATAGATAAATGACAGTTTACCATGATGATAGCCTTTGTCTATATACCATCCGGCCTGCATGATGGCTGTGTTCAGGGTATTTTGGGACATCAGGGTTGCTCCGGGTTTTACTATTGTACTCAGATCGCTGGCACCTGAGTTCATTGCCTCAGCCACATCATAATAGAAAGGGGCCCAGCTGTGAATTTTGAACGTATGTTCCGCTTTTCTATAACGTTTCGGATTGAAATCGACTGATGTCAGACGTGCCGAGTCCAGGTTGAATTGCTCTTGAGCGGCAAGTGTTTCAACAAATGGCATGGAAGCCGACCGGTTGAGATCTGTCTTTTCAAAGAGCATACTGTCAGTCGGGAGTGAGGCAATGCGATATCCGTCGGCTTGGTAATCAGAGAAGAACAAACGTCCGTCTGACGATCCAAAAGAAGGATCGAAAGCTCCGAAGCGGGCAGCTGTCATTCGGTAGACTTGTCCGTCTGCCGGATTGAGGCTGTAGATGTTGTTGGTGCCGTTGGCTCCCGATTCGAAAAAGATTTTTCCATCTTTCCAAACAGGAGAAGTGATATTGACGGAAGTTGTTTTTAACAGTTCTTTCCATATTCCGTTTCCGAAGTTGAATTGTAATAGGCGGATACCGGAATCTGCGACAGCTATCAAGATAATTGTGTCGCCTCCTGCAAATGTCAGTTCTTTGATAAATGCATTATCGGGAACGTCGAAAGCAGCGAGTTCATTACCTTTTTCTGCTTGTATCAGCGCGAGTTGGTTTTTACCTTCGACTGTAGGACGTGAAACGGCAATGTGCTGTCCTTGCTCGTCAATGGCCGGGGATAAATAACGTTGTCGGGGAGTGAGGGTTTTTATGTTTTTCTTATCCAGATCATAGTACTTTATAATTGAGTAATTCTGGTGTGTCCAACGTAGTCCGGGTACTAGTTCGCTCCAGTAAACCCGGCCGTTTCGATAGCTCAAACGGCTATTGATACTACCTATATAGTCCAGATGTTTTTCTCTGCCATTATTGATGATCACTAAAGAGTTGATATCTTTCAATCCCGACTTTACGGCAATCACTATAGAATCGTTGATGGGTTGTGGGTATCGATAGGAGGTATAAGTCTCTTTTGCAGGTGATAGATATTGCGGGGACTGTGTACAAGTATCCTGTTTCTCCCACTCTGCACGCAGGAAGTCGAACGTATCATGTTGGAGACGCTTAAAACTACTGCCCGTATAATGCTTAAATGAACCTTCGAACAGTAGGTTCCGAATGTATCTACTGGTGCTTTTATCCCAAATATCGGCTCCGTAGCGTTGACGAGCATAAGAGGTCATATCAAACCCCAGTGCATAGTAGGTACCGGTATAGTTTTTGTAAGATCCCATTAGCCACTTGTCGAAGGAATAGTTCTTTTTTCCTCCTAACATTTGGGCACGGTAAACCATGTTAAATTCCGGTAGTCGTCCACGACCACCGTTAGACATGGCAGTCTCCGTACTTACGGCATCTCCTTCAAGAAACCATACCGGCAAGAAAAAAGAGGCTACTCCGGCTGCCTGTTCACCTATTATATAATAGAGCGGTTTGAAAATGCCGTGCATTACCTTTCCTGTCTGGAAAACATGGCGTGACTCGTGCAGTACCAGATGCTTATCCCAACTTTGGTTATTCAGATCCGAAGAAGGCGTTGTAATAAGTTCCATTCGTCGGGGAGCCCAGGATACCATTCCGTTGGATTGCATGTTGCCCGGATGAAGAATGACCGGAAACTTAGCTTTGATCGGTTTTCCAATGGTCTTTGACATGTGTGGATAAACATTCTCGAGAAAGAGGGCATAACGGTAAGCCATGGAATCGTTTCCTTGCGGATAAACCAGATTGTAGTGGGGTAATCTCGCCATATTCCATTTGAATTTAGCAGGATCCGAGCCGTAATCCATAAATTGAGCATGGAGTCGGAACGATGTCAGCAGGCAAATAAGTGAAAGAAACAGATATTTTGATTTTAACATGAGCTGATTTTAAATGGTAATCTATCGCAAAGCTATAAAAAAATCTCAGTTCGTTCTGTTAAATTCGTTTATACATCAAGAAATTAGTCATTTCTATGTCACCAACAGATACTGTTTGTTCTTTTTCGATACTATAGCCGTGTTTCTCAAAAAATGGGCGGGCAGTGATGCTCACTTCCGAATAGACAGATACGCCTTGACGGATACGGACATACTCTTCTGCTTTTAGCAATAGGCGCGAAGCTATTCCCTGGCGTTGATAGTCGGGATGTACGAACATGCTATGCAGATATCCTTTAGAGTTGACAGATGTGAATCCTGCCACTTGAGACTTTCTGCTGTCTTCTGCCAACAGAAAGTATAGGTCGCTTTGAAACAGTTCATGCCAACGTTGTAGAGTTCCCCGTCCGGTCCATGCTTGGATTTGTAACCTGTTATAGTTAGCCGAACAGGTATTCTGCACGCTTTGTGTAAATAGGGTTCTAAGCAGATCTATATCCTCAAGAGTTGCTTTTCGGAGTCGGATGGGAGGAATTTGCAGGTGTAAAATGGGGAATGACTTACCTGTTGCATCCAATGCATCGCGACCGGTAGTCTCAAATCCCATATGTAAATAGAATCCCAGTGCTGCTGCATTTTGTTCGTTTACGTCTACTTTATAGATTCGTTTTTTCCGAATGGCAAATTCAACCAGCCGACTACCGTAGCCATGTCCATGGGCATTCGGACGGACAAACAACATTTCTATGCAATCATTACTTAATCCCATGAAGGCTGCAATAGTTCCTGAATCTTCGCGAATGATGTACAATCGGACTGCGGCAAGATATTCATGTCGGATCAGCGGCTTATAAAATTGTATGTCTGCTTCGGTCAGGAAATGGTGTGTGCTTCGGACAGCTTCTTCCCAGATGGAAAGAAGTTCATCATATACTTTTGGGGAAGGTTGTTCTATCATGACTTATCAATTAAAATTCAGCTTTCTTTTCGATGACCATTCTTTGCCCGGATACGGGGTGGATGAATTCCAGATATTCGGCATGCAGATAAAGGCGTTCTGCCTTCCGTCCATAAAGCTCGTCTCCTACGATAGGGCAGTTTAATCCCAACGGATGAGCTGCATGTACACGCAACTGATGTGTCCGTCCCGTCAGCGGGAAGAAAGCAATACGGGTCTGTCCGTTTTTCCGATCCATCACCCGATATCGGGTGATAGCTGTTTTTCCTAGCTCTTCGTTCACCATTTGTCTGGGTCTGTCAAGATAATCCGGACAGATGGGAAGATCGATAACTCCTTCTTCTTCCGGAAGGATACCATCCAATAGGGCTATATATCGTTTTTTGATGCTTCGGTTTTCAAACTGGGCCTGTAGGTGCCGGTGTACTTCTTGGGTCTTGGCAGCCAGCAGTAATCCTGAAGTGGCCATATCCAATCGATGTACAACGAGGGGACCTGTCGCTTCAGGATAGCGGGCTCTAAGCAGACTGTAGATCGATTGTTCTTCTGACTTTCCGGGTACGGAGAGTACTCCTTCGGGTTTATGAAGAACTAAAAGCCATTGGTCTTCGAAAAGAATCTCCGGCATATTTTGTGATAAAGAGTATCTTTCTGAGGGTGCTGGCTCTACATTGAGACCTTGCAACATGTGTCGCAAAATGGGTTCGCATTTTCCTCTGCAAGACGGATAATAATAACCGTGGTGTCTGATCTCTGTCTTAGGAGATTTCCCCCACCAGAATTCGGCCATGGTAATGGGGCTTAATCCGCTTAGATAAGCATATTGCAATAGTTTCGGGGCAGCACATTCACCTGCTCCGGCAGGTGGCGTTTTTTGAACGGTTTCTTCGAAGATAGCACACAAATTTTTAGTTTCCCCTTTGGCATTCAGGAAGTTGAACTGTTGGAATAGCTTTTGTTGCAATGCTGCCGAACGATTTCTGCGTTCGGCTTTGAGAGCCTCTATCTGTGACGAGAAACTTTCCAGTTCTGTCTTTATTTCGGAAATTTGTTCTTTCCAGTATCTTTCCAAACGCTTGAATTCTGCTTTCTGGTATTGGCTTTCGCGAATCATGGCAGCTTGTTCATTTTCGTTCGGTCGGTGAAGTCTGCGCTGTTCCCGTTTCTCTTTTGCTGCTTTCAGAACTTTTCTGGCCTCTGACAATGCCTGCTGTGAGGAAGCTGTTTCTCTCTCCATCTTTTGTTGGAGTTCCAGATATCGGTCACAGTTTTGTAACTGTCCGATTTGGTGATTGATAGCCGAGATTTGTTCTTCTTCTATCTTGAAGAAACCATCCGGTTTCAACAGATCGTATACCGGCGGTACAAAGAAAGAGTGTGAATTGCTTCCGCACAAATTACCCGAAAAAGCAGCCAAATATCCCGTTTGTCCGTTAGAAGTACGGACTATCAATACGCCAAACATTTTTCCTTTGTCCAATTCTTCTTTCCATCTTGTCTGCTTATTTATGTAAGCCTGTACTTCTCCTGCTGCCATTACACATAACGGATGAGGAGTGTAATGGAAGGGATAAGTAAACAAGCGGGGCAATTCGATGCCGGCAATGGAGGTCTGGAAGGAATGAAACATGCTACTTTATTGGATTTAAACGGATTCTTGTGTGACGATTTTCAAGAGATCTTCGAAGGAGTTTACTTTATTATATTTAAGCTTCCCACCGTTTGTCTTTGCAAAATGTTTTTTGGCACATTCGATCTTTGCCTCTTCTATTCTCCGATCTTGTAGGGAGGAATCGCTGGCTTTGGTTTCGGCAATAAAATAAGGATACTTTGATAACTTTTGTTTGAAGACGATGGCCCAGTCCGGATGGTATTTTCCCATCGGAGTAGGGATATAGAAATTGCCGGGTAGTTTTACATAAGCTTCTATTTCGTCATTTTCTTCCAGTCTTTCCATGAATGTTTTCTCATTTTGGGAGTCGAATCTCACATGATCGTACAGATGTTTATCTGCTTTTATTGTGTTTACTCCCAAACGCCCCTGAATAGTTGCCCGGGTAAAGACCGATACATCATAGTACTGGTCGATTGGGGTATATTCGATATGTTTTACTATCAGACATGCTTTTTCTTCGTTAATCAGTTCCGAAGCCTTGATAATAAAATCCTCGGGATTGTTTTTGAATTGGCCGAATACATTCGGTTTTATCCGGGAGAGAATCTGAGCAACTGCCTGTCGGGTCAGATTGGTGGCGTCTGTGAGTTTACCGAGTAAGTCATATTTTACTTGATCGTTTGCCATGGCATCTATCTTTTCATAGTGCGCCTGATTGGCATCTACCTTAAATGCCTCTCCCGAAATTAAAGCTGCTTTGGACTTGATTTTTTCCATTTGGCCCGTAATGACAGAAAGATAGAGCTGGGATACTCTTAACTTTTCATTTAAACTTTCGATCGCTCTCTCTACCAATTCTTTTTCGTCAAACTTTACGGTGTAGGTTGACTTACTGCATAGCAGCTTTAACAGTTCCTGAAGTTTGCTGTTTTCAAGTTTATCTTTTGACAACCGAAGATTTATCTTACTTTTCCTTGCATCGTTCGGCTGCATCTCCCTTGGATTATAGATAGAGGCCAGGATGGTCATGATAGACGCCTTATAATCGGTGAGCTCGTCGTCGAAAATCACTTCTCCCTGTTTACGGTCTTCATAGAATTTGTCTGTCAGTTCTCCTTTCTTGATGTACTTGTTTTCAAGTAAAGAGTCGTAGATACTTTGTGCTATATCTTCGGTGGCTATGATGGTTTCACCGTTAGCTAATCGGAGCGACTGGTCCTTGAATAATTGGATGGTTACTTTCTGTGGACGGTCGGCTATGGCTTCCGCCATTTCTGTCTGTAAGCCTTTGGCAAACGATTCGTACGATTCGCTGGCTATCACGGTCAGTAGGTTGACACGATGCACTTCTTCGCCTAAAACGTTGGCGTCCATGCGATCTCCCTGTCCGTTTACACAGAGGCGCAGCCCTCGTCCCACTTCCTGACGCTTGCGTACCTCTGCCGAACTTTGTTTCAGGGTACAGATCTGAAAGACATTCGGGTTGTCCCATCCTTCCCGCAGAGCGGAATGTGAGAAAATAAAGCGGATCGGCTCTTTCCGGTCAAGCAGACGTTCTTTATTCTTCATAATCAAATCGTAAGCATCTTCATCTGCCGATTCTTTGGTTCCCCGCTCGGTTTTACTGTCAATCAGTTTTCCTTTTTTATCTTTGGAGAAGTATCCTTCGTGAGCTTTCGATGCCACAGTCGATTTCAGGTAATCGATATATTCCGGCTGATTGAATAACGAAAGATCCAGGTGCTTTATGATATCGGTATATTCCTGTTCGAAAATCTCGGCATATTCTCCCTTTCCGTCCGGGTTATACCGGCGGTATTTGGCTACTTCATCGATGAAGAAAAGGGAGAGAACTTTGATGTCTTTCTCAAACAGTTCCTGTTCTTTTTCTATGTGTGACAAGATGGTTTCCCGTATCTGGATACGTCGTAGTTGGGTTTCGTTGACGCTACCCGCTACGTCACCTGCATAAAGTTTGATGCCGTTCCGGAAGGTGACGGAGTCTTCAACGCCGTTGATATCTGTAATTACATAGTCGTTCCGGTATTCTTCCAGATGGTTTGATTTAGCATACAAGTCATCATTTATCTTCAGAGCTCGTACTACCTGATTCACTGCTTTGGTTCTTTTTACTTCGAATCCGATATTGGCAGTCGGGTTTTTGTCCGGATACAGGTTCAAACCTTCCAGATAAACGAATCCTTCAGTAGCTGTTGTCCCACTGATAGAGATACCCTTGACAGCGATCTTCTTAACCAGTTGCAGGTTGTAAGCTTCCATTGCGTCCAGGCGATAGACCAGATTATAGAGTTCGCGGTGTGTAGCCGAATAACGCAGTGTGAACAGGGGATTGAATCGTTTCAATCCCTCTTTTGTTTTGGCTCCTTCTACTGACTGAGGTTCGTCGATAATCAGTATCGGATTCATCTGCGCAATCACATCGATGGGACAGTTTCCGCCAAAATCATCCAGCTTCATGTAGATGCGGCGGGCATCTTTGTTCGTTGCATTGAACTTCTGTGAATTGATGATCATTACATGGATTTTGCTGTCTGTGACAAATGCGTTCAATTCACCCAACTGTTTGGAGTCGTAGATGAAATAAGACAGAGGGGTGCTGTAATCCGAGGCAAAGTGTTCTTTCATAATCTCCAGGCTTTTGTGGACTCCTTCGCGGATGGCAACACTGGGTACGACAATGATGAACTTGCACCAACCGTAGCGTTTGTTCAGTTCAAAGATGGTTTTGATGTAGGTATACGTTTTACCTACACCCGTCTCCATTTCGATGGTGAGATTGTATTTCCCTTCCAGCGCTTCCGACGGTTTGATTTGTTGGGCACGCTGGATATCCCGGATGTGTTTCAGAACGATCTCATCTGTGAGTTGAGGTACGATAGGGTGGTTACGGAATCCTGTAAACTTTTCAAAGCTGGTCTGTCCGTCTTTCTTCCGGGTCTCTACTTGATAGTCGAACGTCTTGTATGGCTGCCCGCCAAAGACATCACATACCGCTTTTGCTGCGTCTTCCTGAAACTTCTGATGTTTGAATTTTAATTTCATTTCTGTATCTTCCTTCTCTGTTTAAAGAATCTCGATCGTAGTACCGGGAGATAATGTTTTGAATATCTCGTCTATATTGATACGATCGGCACTGTCACGGAATGAGGCGTCGCGGAAAACAACCCGGCGTGGTTGCCTGCCGGCTATTTCACGGAAGACTTTTTCGGGAATCTGTTCTGCGAAACATGCCATTAATTCGGTCTTGTCGACAGAATAAACCGTATATCCATGTATATCCTCTTCATCATGTGGTAGAGACAGGGATAGTCCCAGGTTGGTCAGGCAACCATAAAGCAGATCGAGTCCGGTACGGTCTTCTTTGATATTATCAGTGAAATAGAATAAATCACTCTGTGAATATTCCTTTGCACTGTAGTACACGTCCTTCATATTGCTGTCGGCAATCCGAAAAACACGGAAACCGATGTCCGGGAGGTCCTTTAATTTACGCTGGTTGCATTCCGCCTCAATTGTGTCTCCGGCACGTCGAATACGTTCTTTGGACAGTTCGCAGATGTTCAATGCTTTATGGTTTTCCGTAAGGAAGTCGATTGCATTCTGCATAATCTCTTTTTCACTGGGAGTTTTGGCCTTTTTTATTGTTTCAGTCACATCTTCCGGCAGTTGTACGAGGATGTATTTCACCTTGTTTTTACGTGGTTTCATGTTCATCCGCATAACTGCTTCGGCGGTCGTACCGCTTCCTGAGAAAAAATCCATCACGATGCAATCTTTGTTTTTGGTGTCGATAAACTCACATAAATATTGGATCAGGCTGACAGGTTTCGGAAAGTTGAACACTTTCTTATCAAAGAACTGTAGTTGATGATTACCGGCCTGTTCATTGGTTTCGACTCCTACTTTGTAATTGATCAGGTTGGGCGGAACTTCCGGATCATATTCCAGCTTTTCGTACGAAGGACTTAACTTGAGAGTCGGTATTTTGATTGTTGTTCCTTTTTGTATCTCTTTGTCCAGATTCGCCTGGCTCCATTTGAATTTGGCTTTCAGTTTGACGGGGGCTGTAAACAGTCCGCCACGTACGGTGGTGTCTTCCAGTAATTCCACATCATAAGCATCTGTTCCGTACATGCCTGCTTTGATCACTCCGTCGGGGATGGAAGTGACTACTTTGTTGGCGGGGAAGGTCAGGATACCGACGGAATTCGGTTGATTCAACAAACCGTTCGAACTGACCGATTCCTTCTTCAGACCCTGGAATTTCATGTCGTTTTTCTTCTTCTGATAGCAGACGATGTATTCGATGATTTGCTTACTTTTTTTTGAGAGATTTTCCGGAGTTTCCGTCTTGGCCCAATTAAATACATCGATGAAATTAGAAGCATTGAATACTTCATTTCCTATTTTGATCAGATTTGCCAATTCGTGATCATCAATGGAAATGAAAATGATGCCATTATCATTTAACAGAGTGCGGGCAAGCATCAGCCGGGCATACATCATGCTACACCAATCGGAGTGAAACTTTCCGTTAGCCTCCGTATTCTGAAACAATCGTTGCCCTTCTTCATTATATCTTCCCTGTTTCTCGTCGGATTCTTCCTGTGAAAGAGCGAATGTATCATTGAAGATAAAGTCTTTACCCGTGTTGTAAGGCGGATCGATATAGATAACGTCTACCTTTCCTGCGTAACTCTTTTTCAGGAGTTTCATTGCGTCCAGATTGTCTCCCTCGATGTATAGGTTTTGGGTCTGTTCCCAATTCCTGCTCTCTTCCGGGCAGGGACGCAATGTTTTTCGGATAGGATGCGCCACCTCTCTTATCGCCTGCTTCTTGCCCACCCATGTTAATTCGTAACGTTCGTCGTCATCATATACCACTCCCATTTCTGCTTGGTTGGCTGTAAGCAGGAATTTCAGTTTATCAAAGTCGATAGCTTTATGTAGTTGTCCGTCCTTACCCATCGATTCAGTGACTACGTTTGGGAAGAGTTCGGCTATTTTATTCAGGCTGTCCTCTGCGATGCTCACAGATTCCATTTTTAGCTTTTCCATATATGATTTCATTTTTGTTCTGCAAAGTTAAGATTTTCATTCTGATTGGCTAATTTCCTCTATAAATAATGTGTGTTTAAGGAAGTAGTCTACCGATATCACGAACCGGTTGTTAGCTTACGTAACAAGGCAAGTGCTTTATCTTGCTGACCGGATAGTCTTATGTTCTAATGCCACATAGGAAAACATGGGGATGTTTACTATCAAAACATGGGGATGTTTAGGTGGACAACATGGGGATGTTTAGTATAAGAACATCCCCATGTTTTGAGATTGATGATTAGGAGGAAAGAGGCATAAGGTGCGAAAGTACTTCCTGAATTATAGGAAGCAAGCGTATTTACTTGTATTTATTTTCATAAAATATGTCTTTTATGAATACTTTTGCCTATTTTTGCGTATTCAATCTATTGACAGAATGGAGTAATATTTAGTTGAAATTTTATAGTAAAAATCATGAAAAACGCAATTGGTAATTGTAGGCAGCGAAAAGCAGTGCTGTTCGCCCTCGCTTTGCCTCTGATGTTTTCCGGTTCGCCTGCGCAGGCAATGCACAGGTCCGAAATCGTTAGAGAAGTGACACAACAAAACTTGAAGATCGTTAGTGCAAAGAAAATCAATCCGACAACGATTGAAGTATTATTCTCTAATAATCAGAGAATGACATTCGATTTCTACGGGGAAAACATCTTCAGAGTATTTCAGGACAATGCCGGAGGAATCATCCGTGATCCGGAAGCAAAACCTGAAGCACAAATTCTGGTAAACAATCCCAGAAACACTGTTTCTACACTCAACTTGAATGATGGCAGCAATCTCATCTCTATCACTACGGGGAAAATCAAAGTGGAAATCGACAAGAATACTTCTTTGATGAAAGTGATTGACTTGGAAAAGAATGCTGTTGCCTTTGAAGAGGTAGAACCCGTACTTTTCGATAAGGGAAAAGTGACTGTAACCCTGAAAGAAAATCCCAATGAATATTTTTATGGTGGCGGTGTGCAGAACGGACGTTTTTCACACAAAGGAAAAGCCATTAATATTGTAAACGAGAACAGTTGGACTGACGGTGGAGTAGCTTCTCCTGCGCCATTCTATTGGTCGACCAATGGCTATGGTATGATGTGGTATACCTTCAAACCGGGTAAATATGATTTCGGTGCAGACGAGAAGGGAAAAGTGAAACTTACACATGATTCTCCATATCTCGATCTCTTTTATATGGTTAGCGACGGAGCTGTGGGCGTGTTGAATGATTTCTATCAGTTGACCGGTAATCCGGTGTTGCTGCCCAAGTTCGGTTTCTATCAGGGACATTTGAATGCTTACAATCGCGACTATTGGAAAGAAGACGAAAAAGGAATCTTGTTCGAAGATGGAAAGCGTTATAAAGAAAGTCAGAAAGATAATGGCGGAATCAAAGAATCATTGAACGGTGAAAAGAATAATTATCAGTTCTCGGCCCGTGCAGTGATTGACCGTTACAAGAATCATGATATGCCGTTGGGCTGGCTCCTGCCGAATGATGGATATGGTGCCGGATACGGACAGACGGAGACACTCGACGGAAACATTCAGAATCTGAAAAGTCTGGGTGACTATGCCCGTAAGAATGGCGTTGAAATTGGATTGTGGACACAATCGGATTTACATCCGAAAGAAGGCGTCAGTGCATTGCTGCAAAGAGATATCGTGAAAGAAGTTAGAGATGCCGGTGTGCGTGTGTTGAAAACAGACGTAGCATGGGTCGGTTGGGGATATTCGTTCGGATTGAATGGAGTGGCAGATGTGGGTCACATTATGCCTTATTACGGTAACGATGCACGTCCGTTCATTATTTCACTTGACGGTTGGGCCGGTACGCAACGATATGCCGGAATCTGGTCGGGTGACCAGACAGGCGGTGTATGGGAGTACATCCGTTTCCATATCCCGACTTATATCGGTTCAGGCCTGTCAGGCCAACCTAATATTTCTTCGGATATGGATGGCATCTTTGGCGGCAAGAATATGATTGTCAACACCAGAGATTTCCAGTGGAAAACTTTCACTCCGATGCAGTTGAATATGGACGGATGGGGATCTAATGAAAAGTATCCTCACGCTCTGGGCGAACCTGCCACTTCTATCAATCGCTGGTATCTGAAACTGAAATCGGAATTACTGCCTTACACTTATAGTTTTGCAAAGGAGGCTGTAACCGGTATGCCGCTTATCCGTGCCATGTTCCTGGAATATCCGAATGCTTACACCTTGGGAACAGCTACGCAGTATCAGTTTATGTATGGTACCGATTTTTTAGTAGCCCCCATTTACAAAGCTACCAAAGCAGATGCTGAAGGCAATGATATCCGTGATGGCATTTATTTGCCCGAAGGAGAGTGGATCGATTATTTTACCGGAGAGAAATATCAGGGTAACTGTGTTCTCAACAATTTTGCCGCTCCTCTCTGGAAGCTTCCGGTATTCGTAAAGAACGGAGCTATCATCCCGATGACCAATCCTAATAATAACGTTGCTGAAATTAATAAGGGACTTCGTATCTACGAAATCTATCCGTATAAGCACATGATGACCGTTGAATATGACGATGACGGTATATCTGAAGCATATAAAGAGGGTAAAGGAACCACTACTTTCATTGAATCGAATGTTGATTCAAAGAATAATGTGAAGATTTCGATTCGTCCTACACAGGGTGATTTCGACGGCTTTGTAAAAGAGAAAGCCACAGAATTCAGAGTAAATGTTACTGCTAAGCCGAAGAAAGTTTCTGCTCAGATAGGTAAAGGCAAAGTGAAGTTGACCGAAGTGTCTTCTATGGATGATTTCCGGAAAGGTGAAAACGTATACTTCTATGACGCTGCTCCTAATTTGAATAAGTTTGCTACAAAGGGCAGTGAATTTGAGAAGAAGGTTATCACTAAGAATCCTCAAGTTCTTGTGAAACTGGCCGCTACCGATATTACTAAAAATCAAGTTGTAATGGATATCGAAGGCTTCCAATATGCACCTGCCGATAATTACAGAGTAACCTCCGGTTCGTTGACCGCTCCTGCTGCCCGAATTGCTGCCGAAGATATTGAGGCTTATACCTTGAAGCCGACATGGAACAAAGTGCCGAATGCTGATTTCTATGAAATAGAATTCAATGGCATGCTGTATACAACAATAAAGGATACTGAGTTGCTGTTTGACGGACTGGCTGCTGAAACAGACTATACATTTAAGATTCGTGCCGTAAACAAGGATGGCTATTCGGATTGGGCTGAATTCGGTGCTAAGACAAAAGCTAATCCGCTGGAATTTGCTCTTCACGGAATCAAGGGTGAAACAACTGCGAAGAATCAGGAAGGATTTGATATCGATCGTTTGTTTGACTTTGCCGAGCTGGGTGATATGTGGCATACGAAGTATGGAGCAAAAGCACTGCCTTATGATATGATTATCGATCTGAGAACAGTGAACCAGCTGGATAAATTCGAATACCTGCCACGTACCGATGGTGGTAACGGAACGATCCTGAAAGGTACTGTATATTATAGTATGGATAAGGAAAACTGGACCGAGGCCGGAGCAATCGACTGGAAACGTAATGGTGATGTGAAAGTATTTACATTTACTGAACGTCCGACTGCACGCTATATCAAACTGGCTGTAACAGAAGGTGTAAACAACTATGGTTCGGGTAGGGAATTGTATGTATTTAAAGTTCCCGGAACCGAGAGCCGTTTGCAGGGTGATATCAATAACGATGGTAAGATCGACAATAACGATTTAACCTCGTATACCAACTATACCGGTCTGAGAAAAGGTGATTCCGACTATGAAGGCTATATCAGTGTAGGCGACATTGATCAGAATGGTTTGATTGACGCTTATGATATTTCTGTAGTGGCAACACAATTGGAAGATGGTGTAAGTGAAGAGCCGATTGAGAAACTGGATGGTACCATTGAAATCAGTACTGCTAAACGGAATTACAGTAAGGGTGATGTTGTTGAAGTGCTTGTAAAAGGTGTCAACCTCCGCTCTGTAAATGCGTTGAGTTTTGCGTTGCCATACAATCAGCAGGATTATGAATTCGTGGGTGTAGAACCTCTGAACCTCAAAGCTATGGAAAATCTGACTTATGACAGACTCCATACCAATGGTACAAAAGCACTCTATCCTACATTTGTTAACCTCGGAGCTAAAGAAGCCCTCGAAGGAACAAACGATCTGTTTATTCTGAAGCTGAAAGCGAAACGCGCTGTGAAGTTTGATCTGAAAGCTATTGATGGCGTTTTGGTCGACAAGAACCTGAACACACGTAAGTTTTAAACTTCTGTAAAAGAATACTCCGTTGCTTGAACGGAGGCAAATAAAAAGCTGCCCGGAAATTTTCCGGGCAGCTTTTTATTTGGAGTATCATTTAAATAGAAACAAGGACTTTAAAGTAAAATGTATCATGGAGTGGAAAAGTGGAGATGGTTTTAGTACGTTATAATACCATATTCCATTTACTTCTGTATGTTTGGTTCGGAACTATATTATTCCGTGTAAATCATCTTTTTAGTCATCCCTCCGTCAATCGTGATGTTTTCACCGTTGATAAAGTCATTTCCTTCTTCACAAAGGAATCTACACATGCGGGCTATATCTTCCGGTTTACCGACTCTTCTTGAAGGGTGTTGCGCATGGTCCTCCGGACGGAGACGATCGTAGTCATGGGTTTGTATCCAGCCCGGCGCAATAGAATTGACTGTGATATGGAATTGGGCAAGTGACAAGGCTAACGCGTGTGTCAGTGAATAGATTCCCCCTTTAGAAGCTGCATATCCCTCGCTGCCGGATTCACTCATTAAATACCTGGTAGAGCAGATATTGATGATTCTTCCGTACGGATTGGATGTTGTTTGCGATTGACGGTGGATAGCTATGAAGCGTGAAGTAATAAATACCGGGCGTAGATTAATGGATAGAATCCTGTCGAAATCTTCTATGCTTGTTTCAGTGATAGGAGAGAAGTCACTGATACCTGCGTTATTGATTAAAATATCAATGTCATCCCATTCCTCAATGATGGATTGCATGCAGTGTTCAAGCATATCCTTGTCGCTTATGTCAACTTGATGAAAAATGGCTCCTGTTTCTTCTGCAGTACGTTTTCCTGCTATTCCGTCTTTGTCGCAAAATGCCACCCGATACCCACTTTTACAGAATATTTCTACAATGGCTTTACCAATTCCATTGGCTCCTCCCGTAACAAATACTCTTTTATAATGATGGGGCTCTGTTGTCGTTTGGCCCGGTTGTTCAGTTCTAGCAGGGTGAGTGATCCCCGTTTTCTTTTTGCCATATTTGCGTGCTTTTTCCCAAGCCGCTTTTCTGGCTTCATATTGTTCGTATTGTCTTTCGATATAATTGTCTGCCATAATATTTAAGTATTCAAATTGGGTATAAGGCAATGATTCTTAGGTTGTTTACTTGCCGATGCAGAAAATGTTTTGTATCATTTTTGAATTATAATAAATTGATATTTAATATATTATGTTTTTATGAAATACTTCGGGGGACAAACTGGGGACAAAAAATTGCTGTCCAAAAGATAAAAAGAGCAAATATAAGGTCTGTCCCTCGATGTTTTTTCATGCTATTTTTTTGTCCCCCAAAAAAGAAACTGTTCTCATCATACGATGATATTCAAAGTACATTGCAAATATAAAAAAGTTTAGTCTGTTTTTTGTATATCTCTTCAAGTTCTAAACTAAACTGCCAGAATCCTCAAAATATCGACAACAGCAGATAAACTCCTTATTTTTCTTTTGGTCAGCCAAATTGTAATTCTTTAATTAAGATTCTCCATTTAATGCTGTTTGCTCTATTTTAATGTAATATTAAAACGAAGCAAAGTATAATGCAAACAGTTATGTAATAGGCTGTTGAATGTTTTTTATTTGTTAGAAGCCAATAATGGTTTTGTAATGTTTGACCTGAATAGAATATGTTGAGAGTGACGTATTGTGATTATATTTGAGAAAATCTCTCAAAATAACACGCGATATAAATTTTATTGTGTATCTTTGCAATCGAAATAGATTATGTGTAATAATAGAAATACTTAAAAGTCAGATATATGTTACTTGAATTTACAGTGGAGAATTACAGGTCGTTTTATGGAAAAAAGACCTTGGTATTGGAAGCCGATAAAGCTTTGAAAGAATGTACTGAAACGAACTTGTTTGATTACAATAAACACACTCTGCTTCGTTCACTTGCACTGTATGGTGCCAATTCAAGTGGAAAATCCAATCTTGTCAGTGCGATGCACGCAATGGCGAGATGCGTGTTGTTGTCGGTGAAGTTGAATGACAATGACGAATTGGAATATGACCCATTTCTTCTTTTAAAGGACAATCACCATCCCACTATGTTTGAGATTATATTTCTGAAAGGTGAATATTGCTACAGATATGGATTCAGGTATAATCTGGAACGTATCGTTGAAGAATGGTTGTTCCGGAAAACAACACCTCGTTCTAAAGAGCAGATGATGTTCGTCAGAAACGAAGAGGGGATTTGTGTAGATGAGAATAATTTCCCGGAAGGAGTCGGATATGAAGAAAAGACTAACGACAACCGTTTGTTCCTGTCATTATGCCAACAGTTAGGCGGTGAAATATCTCGTCAGGTTATTTCTTGGTTTCAATCGGACTTCAATGTGATTTCAGGATTAAATAATCAACAATATAGAGCATATTCAAAATTATTTTTCCATAAAAAAGAGTCTTTGAGTATTGATGCTCTCAACTTCTTCCAGAAATTGAGACTTGGATTTAACAACATTCTTACTCATGAGGAAGAACCCAATGTTCCTCAAGACTTGCCTTTGGAGCTAAGAGCACTATTCCAAAGAGAAACGCAAGGTAAGAAGAGTATCGAGTTGGATTCCATACATAACGTATATTCAGATAAAGGTAAGATTGTGGGTACAATAAACTTTTCGTTTGAAGATAGGGAATCTTCCGGTACAAATAAGTTGTTTGACCTTTCCGGACCGATATTTGAAACGCTTTTTTCCGGAGCTGTACTTGTTATAGATGAACTGGATGCAAAGATGCACCCTCTGATTTCTCAGTATATTATTGAATTATTCAATAATCCGGAAACAAATCCGAAGAATGCACAATTGATATTTACCACTCATGATACGCATCTGCTTTCTCAGAAAATCCTCAGACGTGACCAAATATGGTTTACAGAGAAAGATTCTAAAGAGCAGACGGACTTGTATAGTCTGATTGACATCGTACTCCCTGACGGGACCAAACCTCGTAATGATGCAAATTATGAGAAAAACTATATCACCGGTCGTTATGGTGCCATTCCTTATATTTTGAATGATTAATAATGTAAGGTTATGGCAGCAAAGAGAATAAAGATAGATAATGCTTCTTCAAAATTCAGGAGGCAATCGCAAAAGAGAGAGCAGAAGGTCATACGCTGTTCTGTTCTGATTGTGTGTGAAAGGACTAAGACCGAGCCTAATTACTTTGAGGCATTTACTGAAAAGCAACAGGGGGTAATTGTATATGACATCGAGGTGAAAGGGCTTGGGCGTGGAACAAAGGATGTTGTGGAGAAGGCCATTAACCTTAAAAACAAGAATCACTATGACCGTGTTTGGGCTGTTTTCGATAAGGATGAATTTCCTGCAAAGGATTTCAACGAAGCCATTGCAATGGGACAAAAGAATGGCATTGAGGTGGCTTGGAGCAATGAAGCATTCGAATTGTGGTACCTGTATCACTTCCAAAATGTGACAACAGGTGTCCCACGAAAGGATTATGAAGAGAAGATTTCAGCCGCTGTGAATGCTTCTTCTAAATATAAATCGAAGAAAAAGTACAGATATGCCAAGAAAGATCCTAACAATTATAAGATAATGACTACTTATGGTTCAATGGATTCCGCCATACTATATGCAGAAGCAAAGCACCTTGAATATGCTTCGGACACCCGTTATGCAAATCACAACCCATGTACGACTGTTTATCAACTTGTTCGGCAATTGTTGGGAAGAGATGAAGAGTTGAATGAAGAGTTAAAGGTCAAGATGGAAGTTTAGGACATTTTCTATAACAGAACTTAAAAAGGAGACAGAAAAGATTTTATATAACTGATTATAAATAGATACAATTACTATATGAATGATAAGTGTCTCGATATTATAACGCGAATAACAGTTGAATTACATAAAGATGATGATTACAAACAGAAATTGGGATCAGGTGTACTTTATTTTAATAAGCAGTTAGCCGGGACGGTATATCTCTTGACAGCCAAACATTGTCTTTCTGGATTCAAAGAAAGAGAAAAGGTGTCTCTAAGGTTTTTTAACCCGGAAACTGGCACCTACGATTATATTACCCCAGTAAAGCAAAACATACTGCTCCATCCTATTGATGATGCAGGAATTGTCATTCTCAACCAGCGAGAACTTTCTACGATAGTATCCGACCTTCCACCAGTATTTATTATCAATAAGAATGTTGGTTTTGACGAGGCCGTGACCAAAGGATTTCCTATTGCAAGTCTTGACCAGACAAGCGAAACAGGAGAGTCTTCTTTAGTAACGCTTAATATGCGTTACCTCCAGGAAATCCCGACTGAACACGCTTTCCAACTCTCTACACTTGACGACTATAACGAAGATTCAATCAAGGGAATGTCGGGTGCAGGTATTTTCATTGAAGCGTGTGAAGAGTTGTATCTTAATGGTATATTCACCCGATTCACCGATGAAGATAGAGGCAAAGTCATCTATGCCCAAAAGTTGACCTCATTTAATGAGTTGTTGGGGAATAAATACAAAAAGAAAATGCCTTTAGCATTCCTTGGACATCATGGATTAGGACACAAGACATTTGAAAACAGCGTAAAAGAATCTGTGGCAAATCTGGGACCGAGGTATTGTCAAAAAGTCAATGTGAAAACTGGAACAGCGAAGTATTTTGATTGCGTAGCCAAAACTCCAGATTATTATAATAGATTGAATAGGTGTATTGACGCATGGTTGACTGAGAAAAGCTATAGAACTAGAGATGATTCCAGTAGAATAGGTCATTTGGAATCTAACCTGAAAACTATAAGAAACGACTTCGTTGATGCCTTGAATGGACTGGATAGGAGAGTGCAGGAAATAATTGACTTTTCTATTTTGATGAAAAGGGTGGAAAACCTACAGAATGAATTAGAGGATGTCCGTCACAAATTATATTCTGATTTTTCATCAATCGGTAAAGATGAAACGTATAAAAAAGAGTTGGAAACTGATCAAACAAGATTATCGGAAATATCAAGTGATTTGCGTACTTTCACTGAAGATGTTGAAGATTTAAAGATTAGTCTCGCAAACAAACCTTATTTGATTATCAAAGGCGAAGCTGGCTGTGGCAAGTCGCATTTAATGGGTGATATAGCCAACAATAGAATTGCTCATGGGCTACCTACATTGTTGTTCCTTGGGTCTGATTTTGCTGAAGGAACTTATGAAACTACTATTACATCAAAAATTGGTTTTACTGGTACTTTCCAAAAATTCCTATATAGTTTTAATCAGATAGGATGTCAAATTGGCTCTAGAGTTCTTTTAATGATTGATGCGCTGAATGAAGGCAATCAAGCAACTTTATGGAAAGAAAGGCTGCCAGGACTTATCAAATCACTGGAGGTGTATCCGGCAATTGGCTTAGTAGTTTCTGTGCGAGATACATACTTTGAAGATGTAATTCCTGAAAGACCTGAAACAAGTTGCAGTGCGACTATAATTGAACACAAAGGTTTTAAGGGGCTAGAATATGAGGCGGTGAGACAGTTCTGTATTGCATATGAATTGAATTTGCCAAATGTGCCTATCCTTACTCCGGAGTTCTGTAATCCACTATTCCTTAAAATTGTTTGCGATACACTTGAAATTTCCGGAGAAAAAGATTTTCCTAAAGGATTCAATGGCGTATCAGCATTATTTAATCAGTACTTTAAAAATCTTGACCAAAAATTCTCTGAAAAAAGACCGGAATATAAATACCGGGATGTTGCGAGCACTTCAGTCCGATTACTAGCCATTCCAGTCTTTGAGGCAAAATACAACCTTTTGAAAAAGCAAGATGCAGATTCGATACTTCAAAAACATTTTCCTGCTTGTCCTACATTATTGGCAGATCTCATTGATAACAATGTTTTACTCAAAACGAAGTCACAGGCAAGAGAAGAAAATGAAGACTGTGTTGTTTTCTGCTATCAAAGAATAAGTGATTTTATTATTGCTAGAGTACTTGTACAACAATATCAAAACTGGGAATCATTCGCAAGAGTCATCAATACAGATAATGTTTTACGTGCAATTTTTGTAGAATCACACTGGTCTTGTAAGGGGATTCTTGAAGCCCTTGCTATCTTAATTCCCGAAGTATTTGGTCACGAAGTTACGGACCTTATCAAATTCATCCCAAAAACAGAACTCAAAAGGAAATTTTATTTATGTTTAGATTTAATTTCGGATGCACTGATAAACAGTTTAAACTGGCGCTCTATAGAATCAATAAACAAAAATGCGATAAGGCGTTTTCTCAAGTCTAAATTGTGTAGGGTAGGATCAGATAATTGGCATTATAAACTAGTAGAGCTTTCGGTTATTCCAAATCATCCTTTTAATGCGGATTATTTTCATGTATTGATGATGCGTTTGACAATGCCAGTACGTGACGGAATTTTCCAATTCTTTTTCAATGGGTGTGCAGGATATAATGATGATAAGTGTGCAAATCCCCTGAGGCGGCTGATAGATTGGGCTTGGTCTGAAGATGTATCGCGGAATGCGGATGCGGAGTCTACGAGATTGACCGCAATTATGCTCTGCTGGTTGCTATCATCGACGTATATCAAACATAGAGATGAAGCGACAAAAGCACTCGTCAATCTTCTTTCGGAGAAGGTGGATGTGTTGATTGGCATCATGCGTTCATTCGAGAAAGTTGATGACATGTACATATACGAGCGTTTATTTGCTGTGGCTTACGGAGTGGTTTTACGAACTTCATCCAGTGGAGAACTGTTAAATCTGGCCAAGTATGTATATGACACAATCTTTAAGCACAATAATCCTCCTAAGAATATCTTGCTACGAGATTATGCAAGGAATATAATCGAATATGTCAGCTATACAATGGAGATGACTTCTATCAATATGAAAAAAGTGCGTCCACCGTATTCGAGTGATATTCCAGTATGGCCTACAGATGATGAGGTAAAGCACTTTCATATTGATTACGAAGTACCTGATTTCAAGGAAAGAAAAGGTTTCGAACAGAATCTGATATGGGAATCGGTAAAAGGTGGATTGGCTGACTTCTGGAATAAGCTTGCATCACCGGTAATTGAAGACTTTTACCCAATTCAGATTTCTGAAGAAAAAGCGTATAAGAAGGCACAGCACCTCTTCAAGGGTGATATGAAGAAGGTGGCGATACTATATTCCGAAGATAAAGCACGCACTATCTTGAATGATCAAACTGCTTCTAATAGAAAAACTTCTCATGACAATTTGCTTGAAATGCTTAATAAGAGTTTCGAACAGATGATGACTAAAGAACAATTAAAGGCAATGAATGAGGTAATTATTCCTTTTCATCTCAAAGAGTTGTCTTTGCGGAATCACTATTCTAACAGATTCCCAACCGATGGGGCAAGAAATTGGCTGGTAAAGAGAGCCTATGAATTAGGATTTGATGTGGAGTTGCATGGTCGGTATGACCGTTTCGCGAAAGATTGGACATTTAGACATTCGGAAGACAGGATAGACAGAGTTGGGAAGAAATATCAGTGGATTGCATTCTATGAGATAATGGGAATTTTATCTGATAATTATAAATTTAAGGATGATTATGCAAGCAATGGTTATGGTGAATATGAATTGTTTCATGGAACATGGCAATCGTTGTTAAGGGATATCAATCCTTCTTTGATTACAAGAGATAAATGTACTGTTCCTGATGTTGAAGATGCTGGTTTTGAGGAGGAAGAACATAAATGGTATAAAGATGAAATCTATGACAATTGGGATTATTCTGGTTCAGATGAATCATGGGCATCCTTAATCGCAGATTTGCCAGATCCTGTTTCTATGATTCAAAAAGTAGACGATGAAAGTATAGAATGGCTTACCTTGAATAATTCGGTAAGTTGGGATGAACCTAAGAGTATAGGCAAAGAGAAGTATCAGTATAAGCTTAAAAGACATGATGTCGCTCTGTATGTTGATGCGATACTTGTTAAACAGCAAGATATTGAACAAGCAATTCAATCCCTTAAAGGAAGGAACTTATGGGGAAGGTTTGAGTTTCCGTCGGATGATTGGCAGTATTTGGTGAATAGAGAGAAGTTCTGGTCGCCTGCATATAAAGATGTGTATAGAAGCAAAAGTGAATGGGAGAATCCAAATGCAGAACTTAATGTTCCTTTCATCTTTTCCACAGAGAAAGCTTGTGGGCATATTGAAGATGATAAATCAGGCACAATTTGTAATTATAGTATTCCATGTCGGACATTGTTTGAAGGTTTAGAAATGGAATATGATGTGCATGATGGTCAATATATTGATAAGTGTGGCAATCTTGTTGCGATAACTTACGGGTATGATCAGATTTTAGTGAAAAAAGATCCACTATTGAAATTCCTTAAAAAGAGTGGAATGTCCATATTATGGGTTGTGAGAGGGGAAAAGAGGGTTTATGTGAGCGGTGGCATAGGATGTTTAAGTGAATATAACCCATGTGGTATCTATCATTTAGATTGTAATAAGGAGCCATATGGATTTCTTAAAATGTATAAGAGAGTGTGATATGAGATTGTTTTGTTATAGAGCAAAGTGCGGGGACTCTTTTCATTTACAATATGTAGGTAAAAGTGGAAAGCACCGTAATATATTCCTAGATATGGGGTATTCTAAGACATATTCTGCAATATTGAAAAGTGTTATCTCAAAAATTGTCGTAGCTTCAGAACAAATAGACGCTTTATTCCTGTCTCATATTCATGACGACCATATCGGTGGTGCAAGTAAATTCGTAAGAGATATTCAGTCGGATAGTGCTCTTAATAATGTTGTAAAACGCTGGATTTATAATGCTCCGAGAAAGTATGTTGTTGAACAGGCCTACGATGAAAATAATGGTGTGTTGTGTGGGATTGTCTCAAGTGACAAAGTGTATGAACATATCTTGTCAAATAATCCCAAGAACCTAGGTGATATCATAGAAGGACAATCTTTTGTTATTGATGGAATGAAAGTCACCATTATTTCACCAGATGTGGATAAATTGAATCAGTTGAGAGAAAAGTATTCGAATCATCGCCCTCTATGCAAGTCAGAAATTGATAAAGCAAGTGTAGAGGCAGGAAGTGTAATGGATGATTATTTCATCCCGCTGCAGAAGTTTAACTTAGATTACTTCCAAGAAGATACAAGTGTAGAGAACGCAAGCAGTATAGCTGCCGTTTTTGAATATGATGACAAGAGAATCCTATGGCTTTCTGATTCGGTACCTTCTGTTGTTATGAAGTCATTGTTTATGCTTGGTTTTAGTGAAACGAACAAGATGTATTGTGATGCTGTTTTACTTTCTCATCATGGTAGTGCTGCAAATAATAGTTTGGCACTTTTGCGAATGATTCAGGCGGATAAGTATATTATTAGTGCAGATGGAATGAATGGACACTGTTTGCCGAACAAAGAAACCATAGCGAGAATCGTATCTGCTTTTTCAAATCTCCCCGTGACGTTGTATTTTAACTATGAGGATGGACGATTAATCAAAATGTTTAAATCTGATGCCCAAGAGGATGTAAAATCAAGGATTGACGTTCATTATTTGAAAGATATGGAAGCTATTGAATTTTGATAGCGTATCGCCCCTCATCTCAAGAAGTATATAAATAACCTTCCATGTTTTTGTTATCCAGAGAACGGTCATCCTATGGTATAATTAGTCGAAAGGACAAAAATGAGAAAATAGCACTGTCCAAAATTAGTAGATTATCGGGTAGTGTAAGCAGAATTATATCAAGTATATTTTCAGACCTTTAAAATCCTATCTACCATCGGGCACAATGGGAAATAGAACTGTTGTCAAGTTCTCGATAAAGTCCTTTTATATGGAGAGTACAAATGCATTAAAACTCTAAATATGAGGCACACCATTGTAAACCAGCTTTTGAATACTATTCAGCGAAGATTTACACGCTCAAGTAACTTTTTCGGAGTTGCCACTTTAGAGAGGTTAACCTATTAATAACACACTTGTGGTGAGAATAATTTATAGAACCATATTGAATCGTTTTTTCTTCCTCCTCGAAAAAACAATGTTCGATAGTTGAAACTGATTAAGTCAATATTTGAAATATCAAAGTTGCGCAAATTATCGGCACTAATTAGAAATAGTGCCGATAATTTGCATATTGCTGATTAATTAATGGATTGACAAATGTAATTAGAATAACAACGAGAAATACTTTTTACATATTCTAAATTGAATATCATCAGAAGTGATTTTTGTTATAGTATAGTTTGTTCGCATGTGTCTGTATATTAATACTATAATATCTTATGGTTTTTGGCAATGATAGATTCAAACTACTTTGAGAAATGTTTTGCTTATGGATTTTATAGGAGCAAATGTCCAAATTGCATTGATGGACAAGAATTTGTCCCCAGCCTGACTATCAAGGGACAGACGGGGGACAAAATATGGGTAAGTATAAGCAAATATGAGAAAATACAGTAACTAAGAGAAAGAAAAAGCAAATACCGTAACTCGTTTTCTGATAGAATTATACTCGATTAAATCATATAACTTATTGATAATCAATGTATTGCACTATTTGCCGATGCAGAAAATGTTTTGTGTCATTTTTGACTTGTAATAAGTTGCTATTTAATGTATTATGTTTTCATGAAATACTTCGGGGGACAAATTGGGGACAAATATTTGCTATCCAAAAGATAAAAAGAGCAAATATAAGGTCTATCCCTTGATGTTTTTTAGGCCAATTTTTTTGTCCCTCGGAAAGAAAAACAATCCCGTTCTCATCATATGATGATATTCGAAGCACACTGCAAATATAATAAAGTTTAGTCTGTTTTTTGTATATCTCTTCAAGTTCTAAACTAAACGGCTTTTATAAGCTCCCAAAGCTATACCTATTTTTCTTTTGGCCAGCAAAATTATTAAAGGAGACCTTACTTTGTCCTTTCAGTTCTGTCTCTTTTCACCAGTCGTTGTTTGGGCTATGTGCTTTGGCGGAATATCCTCGGTTTTACCTTTCCCTGTTTTAGCCTTTTTCTTACTTCCTCCATTATTCCGCATATCCCTTTCGGGCTACCTGATGTGAATTGTGTCGCAAAGGTGCTTGTCATGTCTCTCTTGTCTGCAAGGTCATAGCCTTGGGTTCACAGCCAAATCTCCACCTTCTGCTTCACAGAGGTCGTATTTAGCCGTGAAACCTTGCATAAGGAGTCATGACACCTTTTGAGACGACATAATTAAATCAAGCCCGAAAGTAGTAGATGCTACAAGAGGGAAAAACAAAAAAACAATCTTAAAATTTAAGCATTATAACATTCAGAAAATTTATGAAAGAAAACGGTAACGAAATAAAAACAATGTTTTGGGAAGATTTTTCGATAGCAGAGCGATTTGTCCTTTCAGCTATTCAGGACACGTTCAATCGTGCTTTCAAAGAGTGGAAAGAAGATTACGAATTTCTAACCGAACTGGTATTGGTGCTTAACTATAAGATATGGCAATACCACGAAAAAAGACCGGAGTTCGCGGAACTCTACAATACCCTTTGGGAACCGACCAATATGCGATGGAGAATCTGAAAGATGAAGAGCTAAGTTATTTCTTTGATGTAACGGATTAAGCGTAGGAGTGTAGGGAACCGGCTTTGGTCGGGTTCTCATCCGTGCGGATCCCTTTTTATTAGCACGGATTTCCCTTGTTGGAGATTACGATTGCAGAATTACAGAAGCTACACGAAAGCGAAGAACATATAGAATTTAAAGAGGCAAAGCATAATTACCTGTTTGCCGGAGGAAAACACGTTGATCTGAAAGACAGGCGGCGGTGTGTATTGGGGTGTATTGCTGCCTTGGCGAATGAAAAGGGTGGACGATTGGTATTAAGGAATGGTAGATCATATGCCCCATGCGGTTGTTGGTTCGGATTTTGCAGAAAAAGAAGTGGGAGAACTCACAGATGAAATCTACGAAAGATTAGGAATAAGGATAGAAACTACCGAACTTTACGAAGACGGTAAGCGTGTGCTTGTACTATCTGTTCCATCTCGTCCCGTAGGTAGGTTGTTGAGATTTGAGGGCGTACCTCTTATGTGTACAGGGGAAAGCCTGCGGGCAATGTCCGATGCCGAGATTTTCAGGATATTGTCTGAATAGGAACCGGATTTTTCAGCCAAGATATGTGAGGGGCTTACTATAGAGGATTTGGATAAGGAGGCCATAGCAGAAATGAAAACCCAATATGCGCGAAAGCAGGAAAATCCGTTGTTTCAAAACTATCCCGACGAACAACTGCTATCTGATTTGGATTTGTTGAAGGACGGGAAATTGAATTATGCGGCACTCATTTTGCTTGGGAAATCCGAAGCCATACGGAAATATCTCCCTCAGAACAATATCGTTGTAGGGTTCAGGATGTATCACTCGATGATACAATATACCGCTCGCAAAGAATTTCAGTTGCCGTTATTCATAGCGATTGACAAAGCATGGGATTACATCAACCAGCCTGCCAGCAATCCGCTTCTGCATTACAATGACGGCTCTTATATATTCGATATACCATCTTTCAACAAGGAGGCAATCAGAGAGGCGATATTGAATGCTTGCTGCCACCGCTCAATGTTGATTCAGAGCGATGTCGTCATCAAGCAGTATCCCGATAGTATAACCATTACCAATGCTGGTGGTTTTCTGTCCGGAGTGGATATGAACAACATTTTGACAGTGAACAGCGTTCCGCGCAGTAAGCTGATGAGCGAGATATTGCAGAAGACCGGATTGGTGGGGCGTTCCGGTTAGGGAGTGGATAAAATGTTCTACAACTGCATTATGGAGGGGAAAGAGCTGCCTGACTATTCGGGAACAGACCCGTATCAGGTAAGTCTCACATTCAAAGCTCCTATACTTGATAAGGCTTTTGTCATTTTCATCAGGAAGGTACAGGACAATAGACCTGCGGCCGAGCAACTGAATGTCTTTGAATTGCTGGCTTTGTACAAAATAGCAATGAGGGATTACGAGGGGCTCGAAGAAAAGACTTTAAAACTGTCGGAAGAAAACCTTGTCATTTACGAAAATGGCTCTTATCGTTTGTCCGAGGAATATCGGAATGAGTCTGCTGAGAGACTGAAAGGATTGAATATGAATCACCTCAAGTTGGTTCAGACTGTTTTTATAAAAATGGTTATATAAATCGTTCTCTTCTCAAAAAGGTATTTTAAGACATGTTGTCCGAAAAACAAATTAGAGGCTTGATTTCAAAGATGGAAAATGCAGGGATTATACAGAAAGATGGTGCAGGCAAATATACCCATTATGTAAAAGCACCGGATTTTCCATCGTTTGTCTAGGGCCGCAAGAATCAATTTTAGGGCCGTAAGATTTCAACTGTCTGTTTATCAGCTTATTTGATTAGGGCCGCAAAAGTCGATTTTACGTCCACAAAGATTTCCGACAATAGACTGAAAAATATGAAAAATCCTTGTAATAATTTGGTGATTATCGCAGGGATTTGATTTTTTAGCACTCCTAATCAAAAGATTTAGATAAGCGGAGCCTTATGATCTACTTTCCATACAATGAGGAAATGTGTAGTTATACTGATACATGGATGGGTGAACTATATGAAAACGAGTATCCATTGGTTTCTAAAGGGGTATGGTCAGGAATAATCAATTTGAAAACTCATAAACTTCTGAATTCGAAGCCCGAATATGGCAGTTTGTATTTGCAAGCCAAGGTATGTGATAGTGGGACCTATTTCTTACTTGACAAAGACAAAAAGACAATATGTAAAATTGCAGATTATGTTCCTAACGGTTTAATTCCAGAGGTAGATGGTTGTGGCGATTATATTCGTCTTAGAATCAATGAGGATGACATGATAAATTGGTTTGAAGAACCGGACTTTTCTGACTTTATGGAAGACTTTGAGGTTGTTGAGAAAATCGATGTGCACATTAAAGAAGAAATCTATACTGTATACCAAAGTCGAGTTCATTTATAACCAGCTTATGGCAAAATTGTTTCGATTGCCTAAATTCATACAGATGGAAATAGGAAAGGCGTTGATAGCAAATGCTTCGGAAGAATTTGAAAAGGAAGAGTAAGAACATCCTTCTTGAGTTACATAGTTTATAGTAATGAACCCTGCTAAATTATATCTTCACTGATATAATATCTATATTCATATAGACTCAGTTTCTTGTTCTGTCATGCGGTATATGGAGTTTATTTACTAATTTTGCACTGATTTTGAAATAACATAAAACTAACAATGCAGAGAATTTGGATGGGCATACTATCAATCACCACAATTTAGGGTAATAAACGCTCGGAATGTGTGTTGAATGTTCATGTCTCCGGTATTGAATCTCGTATTGTAAATACTTTCCAGCGAACATAATAAAGTACATTTTACTATACTTTGATCTAGAATAGAGACTGAATGGCTGGAGAGTCTTTAGCAAACTTTTCAACTATTTTGTTTTATACCCATTTATGGCAGTTACTTTTGTGATACTTCTCTGTCATTTCCGTTTGATGGGTGATTGATAACTTGATTATTAACGTGCAGTGATGCACATAAATTGAGAAGAAATAAATTATAAATTTGATGGCAGCAAGGTGTTCTTTACATCTGATACCCACTTTTATCACGGAGAAATAGACACTGTCTGGAATTTTGTGTAAATGGAAACAGGATTCACTTGTAAGTTCTCTTATATCTGGATTCTGTTTTCAAATATAAGCATAAATTGGTTCATAATTTGAATCCCGTATTTTCCATTTACACAAAATATTCTATAGTGCCGAATTACAATTTATTAGTGCTTCTCGTATAGCATCATGAGCAGGTGCTTCTTCTTGTTGTATACCATCTTTTATCATAATAGGATGTGGTAAAACCTGTATCAATCTATTATATACTTTTATATAGAAATGATAGAGGTTTGCTTCCCACATTCTGTCCGGATAGATACGGTGTGTCCACCTTACATTAGAATCTCTGTGGTGATTAGCATCAGCAAACATACGTCTTATTTCTGCTTCTGTACATAGATAGTTATCTTCATGGTTTCTTCTGTAGGTATACTTACCTTTTCCTTGTTGTGATCCAAGATTTTTAAATGATTGATATTGCCTAAGGTTATAAAAAAATAATAGAATAGGTATTAGTTTGTGATATTTGTAGAAATGATGCAAATAGATGAATCTTATTTGTGGATATGGATATTTAGTTATATATTTGTGGAAAAACAAATTGTATGATAGCAGAAATTAGATTTAAGAACATGTTCTCATTTAGAGACGAGGCTATATTAAGTTTTGAAGCTGATAGAAGTAAGGATATGGAATCATATCATGTTGTTGAATTGGGTGGCGGTGTGAGACTATTGAAAGTGGCTGTTATTTATGGAGCAAATGCTTCGGGTAAGAGTAATATTATTAAGGTTTGTGATTTTATCAAGTCATTCATTACTTATACTCCACTTAATAAGGCAGAACAAATTCAAGTAGTCCCGTTTCTCCTGAATAAAACAAGTTCAAAGCAGTTATCTGAATATTCGATTTCGTTCTATTTGAAGAATGAGGAGAAAACTGTTTGTTATGTCTATTCAGTAGCTTTAGATAGATGGCACGTAGCAAAGGAAAGTTTAATTTATTATCCAAGTCAACAGCCTGCTACTATATTTGAAAGAAATACTGAGAATAACGTATCTGTTATTAAATTTGGACAGAAAATCAAGATGTCGCAAGCTGTCAAAGAGGAAATAACATTGAAGTGTTTGCATAATATGTCAGTTTTTGCTGCCTATATGCAGGTGAATACACATATTGTAGAACTAGAGACGGTTCTTCAGTATCTAACCAATCAGGTTATGCCGGCTATTGTACCTGCATCATCTTTAAGTCGTTATGCCGAAGAATCAATCAAGAATGAGTCAGCAAAAGATTATATTTTGAGATATCTGCAGGAAGCAGATTTTAATATTTCAAATATTACTTCCAAAGAACAGGAAACGCATAAGGGGCCGATTAATTATACTATGTATCAGCATAAAGTTTCATCTGATTATGGTAACAATGATTATTATGAGTTTCCGGAACTGTTTGAATCGGACGGTACTATTCGTACATTTGGCTTGGCTGCTCAAGTACAAAAGATTCTTGAAAGAGATGCTTTTCTCGCAGTTGACGAGATTGAATCTTCTCTTCATCCGAAATTGATAGAATACATCATTGAACGTTTTCTAAAAGAATCAGAACAGGCACAGTTGTTGCTCACTACGCATTATGATGGACTGTTAGGAGAGGAAGATTTGCTTAGAAAAGATAATGTTTGGTTTACTGAAAAGAATCTGGATGGTTCAAGTGTACTGTATCCTCTGACAGATTTCAAGGGATTGAATAGGGTCAGTTCTCTCCAAAAGGCATATAAGTTCGGTAAATTCGGTGCAGTTCCTAATCTATAATCGTGTATTTTTATGAGAAAAGCAAGAAAAAATACAGTGACCAGACAGGTTATTCATATCGTCGGTGAGGGTTTGACTGAATTATTCTATTTCAGTCATTTGAAAAAAATACTTGGTTATAGATACTCTATTTCTCCTCGTTTATTTGAAAACAATAGTATTGAGAACATAGAAAAGAAAATAAAGGAACTTCTGGATGAAGATATCTTTGTAATATGTGTTTTTGATGCTGATGTTAGCAGGCGTTCTGATGCAGAGAATAAAAAAATGGTATCGTTCAAAAAGAAATATGAAAATAATGCTAATGTGATTCTTTGTGATAGCTTACAGTCAATAGAATATTGGTTTTTACTACATTTTGAAGATACATGTCGACATTTCCAAGATTCAGCAGCAACAGAAAGAGCATTAAAGCAATATCTGCCAACATATGATAAAACTCGGAAATACCTTGAGAAGGATAAATGGGTTAAAGAAATGCTTGTAGGCTCAAAAATGGATAAAGCATGTGAATTGGCCGAAAAATATAAAGGTAGAGATTCTTATAGCGAGATTTATAAGGCGATTAAAAAAGTTAGTGAATCGTTGCAATAAATATGAATTGATGAAAAAAGATTTATATGTTGTTTTGGGAATCATAATTAGTGGAATTGCTATCGCATTTATCATTAATACGATGTTGACATATGGTAATGTTATTAAAACAAGCCTTTCGAATGATTCTTGGTTAAATTTTTGGGGAAGTTATAGTAGTGGAATTTTTGCTGTTGTAGTAGGTTATCTTGCTATTATTTATAGTAATAGAAATAGTGAGAAAGCTATTATGCAACAAGATAAATTGTTAATTCATCAACAAAATATTAAAAAGTTGGATGAGTATAATAACTGTCTAAAAAATAATTTGGCTTTACTTAATATAGTAGATGTTATGGGAATTACAGTTGGTCTTGACCATCAGAATATATCATTATCTAAATCAGAAATATGTCAAATGAAAGGCCGAATCTATGCAACAGATTTGCAGTATAGATATGTGTTTGAAGTTGATGTACAACGCCAGAAAACAAATTTAGAAAAGACTTATGAAGAATGCTGGATTAAAGCACGCATTGGACTATCGGATTTATTGGATCAAGAACTCTCTTTTATAGAACGTGTTAATCAAAACAGATATGATATTCAAATAAAAGAGAATAATATGCATCGAAAAAATATCTTATTGGAATTAGGTAAACAAGCGGTAGATATAGAAAAGAGAAAGTTATTTCTGCAAGAGATTAAGGATGTTAATATGGAATTGGAACGATTAGATAAAAAAATTATTTCATACTATGATGATGTTTGTTGATAAGATGACCACTTCGATTAAAGATTTTTCGCTTGAATTAAATAGTACTATAAAAGTCTTATTTGATATTTCTTTATTGCTTATTAAAGAGAAAGAGGCTCAACTAAAATTAGAAAAATAAGGGTTTAGTATATATATTAAGTTTTAGGATTACTAGTGTTCTATTAAAATTGGTCCGAATTAAAATTTAAATAAACTTGGCCCATTGGGTCCGAATCGTTCTTTGTCATTTTGAAATTTAGTTTTATCAAAGGAGTCTCTCAGATGAGTTTTATCCGTCAATGAGATGCTCAATATTTGTAGTACTTTGTATGTACTTTACTAGTCTACATACTAAATAAGGCACGCTATATTTATATTTCTGCAATTCTATATGATAAGAACCGATAAGTTTGACTTTTTTACGATATCGGAAGTGGTAAGGTTTATGAAGAAGTTTTCCTAATGCTGGCGTTTCCTCCTGATCAAATATGTCTATACAGATTTTTTGGTAGTTGAGGAAGGCTTGCTATTAAACACATAATAAATAAAGCTTGTAAATAGAGAAGGCTGAAGAATGAAGTCATAGAATTTAGTGCATGATTTTTTCTTTTTATCACTGAACTTATCGTTTTTCAGTAATATTCTGTAATTTTGCCACACAATTGAGAGACATATAAAACACAATGCAGCAAAATAGAATGAACATATCATCAAATACATTATATCGAAGCACATTATGCTTTGAGCGTATGTCATATGTTCATACTTCAGGCATTGAATCATTCAATAAATTCAAAAACACTTTCTGACGAACGTTTGATAGACCATCAGGGATACGATGATGCCAATATCCCGCTGAAAAGATAAATGAAAACCGTCGGAGAGTCCTTACCAAACTTTTCGACGGTTTTTGTTTTGTGTCTGTTGGTGACGTTAGCACGATGTGCCCTTCTCCGTCAATTCCGTCCACGGGCTGAATTGTAACGTATTATTAACCGCGCAGTGATGCGCATGAATGAAAAGATTATGAATTATAAATTTGACGGAAGCAGGGTGTTCTTTACATCCGACACCCACTTCAACCACACCAATATCATCAGGTTCTGCAACAGGCCTTTCAAGAATGTGGCACACATGAATGAAACGATCATTTCCAACTGGAACCGCGTGGTCGGTCCGGAAGATACCGTGTTTCACTTGGGCGATTTCTGTCTGGGCGGTTCTGCCGAATGGATAAATGTACTGAACAGGCTGAACGGGAAAATATACCTTATTTCCGGCAACCACGACATCAAGAACCTGTGGCAGAATTACACGAAATACTTCGAGCATATAGCAATGCAGATGTATATCGAGGTAGACAAACAGAAGATTTATCTGAATCACTGTCCGTTCCTTTGCTATGGCGGCTCATACAATGGCACCTGGCAGCTTTTCGGACACGTGCATACCAGTAGGAACAATACCGGAAAGGATGCGTCTCGGCTGAGTATGCTTCTTCCGACACAATATGATGTTGGAGTAGACAATAACGATTTTACTCCGGTCTCGTTTGCGCAGGTGAAGGCAATCATCGAGAAACAGATTGAACAATCAAAAAAAGGAGAACAATAAGATGAAAATGCAATACATGAGCGATCTGCACCTAGAGTTTCAGGAGAACAGCAGGTATTTGAAACATAATGAATTGTCGGTTACTGGCGAGGTGCTGGTGCTGGCCGGAGATATTTTCTATCTCAGGAATAAGGTTGCTCCGTTGACGAAGTTCTGGAAATGGGCTTCGGAGAACTACCGGCAGGTGCTGATTGTCCCCGGCAACCACGAGTATTACAACTATTCAGACGTGATGGAGCGTGGCCTGCAATGGCGGTGGATGTTCCGGGATAATGTCGGCTACTATCAGAATCAGGTCGTCCGCATCGACGATACCGACTTCGTCCTGAGCACGCTGTGGTCGCGGATCAATCCGAACGATGAGTATTTCGTGTGGAAAGGCATGAACGACTTCCGACAGATCAAGTTCGGCGGGAAGCTGCTGCAGGTGGAGGAGTTCAACCGGATGCACGAGACCTGTATCGACTTTATCCGGAAAAGCGTCGAGGAGAGTACGGCGACACATATCGTGGTGGTTACACACCATCTGCCGACACTCCAGGTAGTGGATCCGCTTCATAAGGGTTCCGTGTTGAACAGCGCCTTTGCCAGTGAATACGGAGACTTGATTGTCGGCAGCCGGATCGATGCCTGGATTTACGGGCATTCGCATACCAACATAGATGCTGAGATTGGCGGTACCCGCATAATCTGCAATCAAATGGGATATGTTTTTGAAGATGAACACCTGATGAACGGATTTGATCCGGGCAAGTTTATTGAAATTTAATGGACATACAGAAATGAACGAAAGAAAAATCATAGATAGAAAATTCCTTGCCGATTTGGCGAAGGAGGTCGGACTGAATGCCTCGCATTTGGAGGCGTTGGGCGAAAGCCGCCAATGGGAGATTGTCGTTGGTGGCGATATGCTGGAACAGCTGGTTGAGATTCAACATCGGTTCGAGCGGCTGGCGGTGATGGGCGATGATGAGTATCGGGGATTCTATATTGAGGTACCGCGCCCCGAGCCGGAAGAGTGGGGCGACGCCGAGGAATTGATTGCTTCAGGGGAATATGACAGTCAGAAGGTGTTCTTAGCGGATTGGCTTGCATTCAACCCGATGGAGACCAGGTGGTTCCATGTCGCTTCAAGCCGATACGGGGATTCTCGGTCAATTCGTGTTACAGACCGGAAGCACACCCGCTTTATCATTACGAATCGCTCCAAGTGTGCAGATGTAGAGCCGGATGATGCGTGGTGCAGAGAAAACCTAACCTGCCTCTTCGACTATTTGCAACGGATGATTGACGTCATTGTTGCGAATCCCGACGGGTTCAACGACTACGTGGCGCATAACCTGCCGTACCAGCAGCGTACAGGACGGATTGCCCAAAGGGAATTTAACCGTATAGTGCCGAATTCCAAAATCGAGGTGGAAGATCGAGAAACGGTCATCAAGGCATTGGAGGACTCGGTGCATGGGCATTCTTCCCCTCTTTTGGAAACCATGACCATCCGAGGGTATTGCACCTATTACCGTATTGCCAACGAGATGTATGAAGATTATCACCGGAAACGGGGATTCAGCGGGCGTATCTATACAGATCCGCAGGATGTTCCTGAAGAACTACGTGATGTAGCCTACTACAAGCGTAAGAAGTTCGTTGACGTGGTGGAAATGTACGACATTGACAATCCGGAGGATTTCATGCGGTTCGCGACTGACCATTACGGAGAATTGGGGCTTTCACGCCTGAATATCTTTGCTTCGAACGACCGTCAACAAGGGTGGAAAATTGTTGTTTCCAACAGTTATTCTGCCAATGCCGGATTGGCCATCGAAGTGGCGACAGCCTTGTATAAGGCCGGGGCACCGCTTCTGATATACGACGCAGAGAAGCTCCTAAGAATCCTGCTCGAAGAGGATTACGTACGGCTGGTTCCCGACTCCTATCATAACTATATGGGATATCAAGAAGAGGGCACCGTCTACGAACTGCCGTGGGAATACGAGTGTACGGACGATGCTAATTCGGTTCTGACTAAGGAGCATTATCAGGAGATTGTATTTATTGCCGAATGGCAGCCGGAGGAAAGAATTGTGCTTCATTAAAAGAATATGACTGAAAAACTAAATGTAAATTATCGGCACTATATTGAATTAGTGCCGATAATTTGTATAATTCAGATACTTTACCTGAAAATGTATGCAGTAAATGTATCAATTTAAAAGTCTTTACGGATTTTGTAATTGTATGTGATTTTATCCTATGCTGCAAAAAATAAAAACCCGGATTCATCACCAGTAAATTGGGGCTGGGAGAGGAACGACCGGGACTGCGTTGCGAATATAATACAACTTTCTCAAATACGGATGGATTAGGAACTGTTTATATGGAAGGAATCTACATAAAAAGAGAAAATTCTATTCAGATTGCTTTCTCTGTTATTGCAAAACGGAATATTAACAGGTAATCATAAGTGGCTTTCATTGTAAATGTCTAGGACTTCCATTCAGATCTTGGTTTTTTGTATTCTATTCTTTTATTTGTTTCAGGTCTTGACCTTCTTAGAGAAAGATTTAAATAATCCATTACAGCACTGTATTCACTTCCTATCCATTTGTTTGCCGCTGATGTATATTTAAAAAAACGACTCATTTTTGTATTTTCAGTTTCTTTATCCCTATATAGACACATTATTGTCTGAAGGATAGTTGTTTTACCACTTCCGTTCAATCCAAAAATACCAGTAACAGGGCTTCCCTCAAAATTGATATCAAGATTTTTTATGCCACGTAATTGTTTAATATGCAGTGATTTTAATACTTGATTATTTGTGACTAATTTTCTTCTTGCCATAATTATATAGTTATTTGTTATTAATTTTATAAATCAAAAATTGAAGGATGATGCAATTTTATATTAACATAGGCGCTAATTCAAGATAATCTGCAAATTTCGCATTTTTATCTATCTTCGATTTATCCTACGAAATATTCAATTTACCAATTCATATGTCTCTTTCAATATACTTATCATATCATCTTCATGCTTCTGATATAATGTACTTATCCAATTCTCATTTGAACTATTTTGCATGATTTCACCCATAATGCGAAGTTTTAAGCTTCCTTTCTTAACCATCTTCTCATAAGATTTCATCTTTGACTCTGGTGAAAGATTAGAAAATTTTGAATTCACACTTCGGGAAATAATACACAAATTTCCAAATGTATCCTTGTTATTCCAAGAATCGAAAGAACCATTAGATGGATTTTGTGGATACCAATGCTCCACAGAATTGCGGAACTCAAATTCAAAATCCTCATATTTCTTCTTGTCGTTTTTCCATAATAGATAGTCCAGAAAGTTGAATACGATATGAGGAGTCTGGACACCAAGTTTATAATTGCCTCCATTCAGGAAGTTCTCTTGTGTTGCTTGTGCGGCTATAGATACTGCAGCATCTGTCAGTTTAGGATTTTGATCATCATCATTATTAAATAGCCACAGAATGAGTTCCGTTATCCAGTGCATGACTTTGGGTGAGGTATATGACACGCGGAGTGCGGACTGAATCATCAAACATTCTTTATTGCGAGATGAATACGTTTTTTCTCTTTCATAGGCATATTTAAATTCTGTATTTTTATAATATGCTTTCTTTTTGTAACCCTGGCCAGAAGTAAACAACTCTTTCAGGCTCCATTCGCCCTCATTATCTTCACCCGAATACTCGCGCTTAATGATAAACATATCGAAAAGGTATCGGGTTTGTAATAAATGAATGATGAACATTTGAGAAAAGTTTTCCTTATCAATAGGCTTTCCATTCATTTTTCCCTGACTGATTACGTTCTTAAAATCCGAAATCAGTTTTTTATCATCCAACAAGTCGCCCAAAGGCTTTTCCAAAGAAACTTCATTTAATTCTACAAACACCCTGAAGTAGAAAATAAGGGAAATCTATAATGCTGTCAAAACGAACATGTATGTTATTGTCAAGCATACCATCAATATCGTCTATCTTAAATTTACTGTCTACAATTTCTGCTATAGTTGCACCTCTTTCCGATTCTTCAGTCACGCTGGAACTTTGCTGATAGTCTGCCCATTCGTCGTCAGGCCAGCTATTCCACTCATTCCCAAAAATGTTCTCCCGATCAGATGGCGAGAAATGCATTTGAACGTAACCTGTCATATCGCTACAGGCATTCCATATTTTTGAAAAGAACTCTTGTTCGCCTCTATCGTTCAGATATTCCATGAGTTGAGCTTTCAGAATATCGTGTTGTTCCAATTGCTCCCCTCGGGTATTCATGATTTCGAAATAACGATTCAAGTCGGTATGTTCGGGCACTTCTATTCTATAGAGAACAACATGTGCTAAGCGTGAAACAAAATCATCTCTATTCAATCCTGATTTTTCTTCGAATTTTAGACGAATTACCTTGAGACCATTCAAAATAGGCTGTTCGATAGAATTTTCGTCATCGATTTGACCTGCCAATATTTTCTGAATACGAGCAAGTGTATAGTTTGAATTTGGACGACAGTCAAAGGAGAGTGTCTGCCCCAAATCTCCTTCCAAGACTCCATCGAAAACTAGATATTGCAACAGAAGGAATAAAGTTGTGAGGCGTTGTTGCCCATCAACCACTTCGTAGGTTTCAGCCTTACCTTGTATTTTTGAAACGATAAGTGAACCTATGTAATAATTTTCTAAGGAATCTATATCAATATCATTAATGTCATCTATCAACTGCCCAATTTCTTTATCTTCCCAAGCATAAGCACGCTGATAGCGCGGAATGACATAATGGGCATCTGCATCGAAAAGTGTATGCTCGTCTAAAATTCTTAATTCTTCTACCATATCAAATACTATATCCGTTTAATATACAAAGGTTTCTATATAATTTTTTCCATTCGTCATTTGCACGATCGTCCACGCTCAAAGTAAGCCTCATACCAGCAGTTTCAGTATGTCTGCGAGCATAAGCTATCATCGCTATTACGGGTTTAGCATTGCTGTATCTATCAAAATCATTTCTTCCAATGGCATACCGGTTGATTGTATCAAAGCCTAAATGATTCATATCAACTCTGATCATCATAGCCCAGGTAAACAACTTAGTGACTGCCATAACGTCAAAATTATGAAAACGGTCGTAATAGCATAATAAGGCGCAAAAGAACAGATTGCGAGCGTAATTAAGCCCAGTTGATGAGGACTTGCAAGCCTTATCGAAAATCTCGACAGTGCCAGCATCTTTACCGTCTGTCAACATTTGCTTTATTTTATCGAAGTTCGGATTGGTGATGATTTCCTCTTTTATGTTATGCAACATTTGCATATAATGATCTACCATTTCAAAGAAATCACTTCCAGAAATAAATGGCTCCGTAAGCAGAAAGTAAGGCATGGCCTTGTTGGCTCTGCGGGCATAGGTATATCCCGTGTCCTCTTCAATGCCCTTATAAATATCAATATCGGCTATGGTAAAATTTCCGCATTTACGACATTTGGCCCAGTTCCACAACGGAAAAAGATAATGATCAAACAACTCCCGAATGGCTTGGGGATCCTTTGATTCCCATTTTATCACCGCATGCTGCATCTCATATTTATCATGTATCTCTCTTAAATGATAGGCTTTAAGCAAATCGTGTGGATACAAAGCACGACCACGGGTATTCTGAGAATCGAACAACTGAAAAGCTTCACTGATTTTATTGACTGTGATGACCACCACCTCCAGTATATTTTTCAGCGCTTTCGTATAAAGCTTTTTCCCTTCATCATCCACAGAAGAAAACCACTCACTTATTGTCTTATAGTTTGCATGTATGTTCTTTTGGGTAATCTTATTAGAATACGTTACTTCCGACAGAGCACAAGTAAAATCAGGTAGTAAATACAGATTTAAGAGCAAAAAAGACAATATACGTTGCTGACCATCTACCACCTCGTACTCGCCATTTTCATTTTTATACAATATGACTGTACCTATACGGTATTTAAAGTTTGTATATTTTCTACTCTCTTCAATACTCTTTTGGATATCAAGGAGCAGCTCTATGATATTTTTATCCGTCCATTTATACGGCCGTTGATAATTAGGAATAACCAAATTGATTTTCAACAATTTATCAATAGACCATATCCGAGGAATACTGTTTTTTAAACTCATATTATCGTTACAAATTATATTCAATAACCTTTTGTTTAGCTCGCAAAGAATTTTTCAAAATCCTGTCATTTTGCGAAATACTCAGTCTTCAACCAATAGGCATAAATCGGGTCCTGAAACGAGATTTCACCAGCCTTATTATCCAATATATCATTCTTGATAAGGGCTGCTTTTGAACGCGATATTGAGGTTGTTGAAGAGATTTGATAGCGATGCATTACTTCAGTCGAACTAATAGCTTTTTCTCCAGCTATAAGAGCCTTGAGGTAGTTCAGTTGCTGTGTGGTCAGTGTCTCGGTGATTGTTACAAACAACAGACTTAACTGTTCCACCAATGCCGTGTGCGCCTCACGCACGATCTTAACGGAACATACATCCTTCGTTCTGAGCCATGATAGCTGTGCCAACTGTTGTGCGTAGTAAGGATGGTTATCTACGAGCTTTGCAATCAAGTGGCTTGCTTCATCGCTGATGTTCTTGCCGGTATCAGTGAAACGATTCTTGAAAAATTCCATGAGACAAAGCGTCTCAATCTTATTGAGAAACATCAGATTGCCGAACTTGTAGAAGGGTTTGGATGAGTCGGTAAACACTTCCATCATCATGTGGCGCTTGCTGCCATAGAGACAATAGGCCACACTTTGGTGCAGCTGCCAATGTGAACGCAACTTTTTCTGGAAATAGTCTGGGTCAGTAAATTCCGCGATATTTTGGAACTCATCTACACAAATCACGATTTTCAGTCCTTTTTTCCTGGCAATCTTTTCGGCAAGATTGAGCACTTCATCGGGGTTGCGCTTTACCTCCTCCCAATCAAAGTCGATTGAAACCTCATTAGTGGGGTCTGTGCCGATTGAAATTTTGGGAACAAGATGCGAAAAGAAACTCTTCGCGCTCTCGATTGCCTCCTCCCATTTTGTGGAAGTGGCGGCAATAACCTTCTGGGCAAGCAGCGAATAGAAATGCTCCTCGCTACGTACATTGAAAAGGTCGATATGGCAAATCCGGAGGTTACTGTCCTGCGCCATCGCTAACTTTGCGGCCTTGTTTATAAGCGAACTTTTACCCCAACGACGAGGAGATATGATAATCGTGTTAATTAACGACATAAAGTTCTGAACCAGGTCGGCTGTTTCTTTCTTACGGTCGGTAAAATTCTTCTCAGTAGCAATCTTTCCAAATATAAACGGAGTTTCCATAATGCTCTATTTTTGATTTCAAACACAAATATAATACATAAAATGTAACTACAAAAAATGTTGCAACAAAAAGTGTATATACTTTTATTGTAGTATTTTGCTGATCAGTGTTGTCTTTATATAAATATCAGGGTAAAAGTTGTACAATCATAATGAGTTTCGCTTTCTTTTTAGAAACAATATATTGTTTGTTATTGATGAAATACGAATTCTACGAATAATATAATAGTGTTTAGTATCTCTACCCCCAATAATGTGGGCAAGCAGATTACTGATTACGGAAAGAGTAAAATCGAAAATTTATTTCAGTAACTTATCATAAAATAAATCCGATATATTTGTATATTATATGATAGGTTGAGTTATGACAAAAAGTGCAATGGGTACCAAGTTGCCTAAAAAACTGGAGCAGAAGATGCAAATTGTGGGTGAGCAAATCAGACTGGTACGATTGAGTAGGAACCTTAGTGTCGCACAGATTACCGAACGTGCCACCTGTTTGCCTCTTACGGTTTCACGTATCGAGAAAGGTATACCGACAGTGGCTATAGGCATTTATCTTAGGGTGCTTTATGCGCTTCAGCTGGATGACGACCTTCTTCCTATTGCTGCTTATCATATAGCAGCCCTCATATGTAGAGCTGAAAATTTTTTGAAACGAATTGCCAATGACTCTTATGCTGGCAATATTTTGACTAAGTTGACAGTTTTGAAAACGCACTTAAGGCCGATGCTTCATCCTTTATCACATTATGCCCCTGATGAACCGGTTTATAAGTCTGAGTTGATGCAGGCAGAACAATTATTTAGCGAGATATCAACACTTTTGGAAGCTGCAAATTATAAGAATAGATGTAAGGTGGTTGTTCCAAAACATGGAAAGCTATTATTACAGATAAGGGGAAGATCTGGATGGAACTATAATTATAAGTTTGATGTAGAAGATCATTTAATATCGTATACTGATGCTGCTGGTGCTAAACTTATTACGGATGTACCTTTGCAAGTAGTTGAGATGTTTGAAGGAAAGCCGGATGGTACAATTAAATCCTATTTTTGTAGTAAAAATAGTCGTATATATAAGATAATGCACTATATCAGTATCGATGACTGTGTAACTAAAATTGTTTCTTTTTTGAGTACTCCTGACGGAGGTAATAAGCACGATGCTATCTATTGCCTAATCATAGTAATATGTTTTTCTGCATTAATGTTACAGCCCCTCCAAATCCTATAATTACTTTTGACAAGGTGTTGACCAATGAATTGTAACGAGAATGATGGTTGTGTATTCCTCTATAATTACAAAGGAAAGCGGAATATATCTTGACTTCATCATTTTAGTTGTGACATCGCGGAATGTAGTATATTTATCACAATACATATCAAGATAACGAAGACAACTTCTTCAATTTTTCCAGTTACCTTAAGATTTAGGATTCTTATGACGTTCTTCTACTATCTTATGGTAATATTCAAGAACTGGGTGTTTTCTTTGAATAGATGAGTGAGTGAATATTCTCCATTTTGTATCTTAATTAATCGTTTGGATTTAATCGCTTGTATAGTGGCTAATGTCCGATGGTTCTGTTCTCGTTCTATGGGATTTTTTTGGCATCTATAAGAGCCTGTTTAAAAATTAAAGTTTAAAAAGAAAAAGATGATTATTTTTAAGTTACTACACTGTAAATGGTTATGTACTTGATGGATTTAAAAGAAACACAATGGCAAGTTATCAAGAAAATCTTGAATCTGTAAGAAAGGAAGCGAAAATATGATTTACATGAGATATGGAACTCTATTTTCCATCTTGTAAAGATAGACTGTCAGTGGCGAATGCTCCCTTCTTATTTTGTTTCTTGGGCGTTGGTTTATTACTATATATCGCAAATGAACCTTCTTTGGCGAATTTGATTTGCTGCTGAATGACTTACGTGAGAAAGCGCGTGCAAGAACGGGCAAAACGCCGAAGCAGACGTGGATATTAAGATAGCCAAAGTGTCTGTTGGGATAAGAACTGTTCCCTAATATGATGCCAAGGCGGTTTATCTGCTGACCAAATACTTTAAGGAGCTTTGTTGCAACATCAAAATTATTTTTGCCGATGCTGAGATACAAGGGAGAGATAGCAGAAAAAATCAAAAAAACTTTCGGATATATACTGGAAATAATTGTGAGCGGAATAAGTCAAAAGGCTTTAAACCAATAGGTAATAATAGATGGGGTGCAGAACGACTTTTTTGTGATTTGACAATAATAGAAGACTTTGCAGAAACTACAAACTCACGTTCGATTCGGAAGAAGAAATGGTCAGATTAGCTTCTATAAGAATGTTATTAATAAAAGGGACTATCCATCTGATTGTGTAAATAGAAAACTACGAGAGAAATCCCCGTAGTTTTTATTTATATATTAACTTTGTAAAAAGGATATTTTATGGACATTCTGAAAGAATTTTTAAGTAAAGAGTTTCTGTCCCAGTTTAAGACTGGCGAAGATGTAAGCGCTTTCATGAAAGAGCTTCATACTCGTGTCTATGAACAAATGCTGGAAGCTGAGATGGATAATCTTTAGGTTATGAGAAACACTCCAATCAAGGAGGTCATAGTGGCAACTCCCGCAATGGTAGTTATAGGAAGCAGATTCAAACAGAGATGGATGAATCTGTTATTTAGGTTCCCTGTGATAGGAAAGGTGAATTTGAACCTGTTGTAGTTCCTAAACATCAATCCCGTGGTTTATCTATTGAACGTCTTGTTCTCTCTCTTTATGCTAAAGTCGGGGTGTATCTGCCATTGAGTCGGATATGCAGGAAATATACGGCGTAAATCTCTCCACTTCTGCCATCTCTATTATTACTAATAAGGTTGGCCAGGCTGCTTCAGAATGGCAGAATCGTCCTCTTGAGAGCTTATACATGATTGTCTGGATGGCATTGTATTCAAGGTTAGGGAAAATGGCAAGGTAATCAACAAGACTGTTTATCTATGTGTAGGTCTGAATAAGGAAGGCTTGAAAGAAGTATTGGGTATGTGGGTTGGTAAAAATGAGAGTGCCGCTTTCTGGATGGGTGTTTTAACGGATCTCAAAGCCCGTGGTATAGAAGATATCTTGATTACGGTTACTGACAATCTGAATGGGTTTACAGAAACCATCAAAAGTGTTTTCCCGGCCTCTACCACTCAAATATGTGTGGTACATCAAATCAGAAATTCCTGTCGGTATGTGGTTTGGAAAGAAAAAAAGGAGTTCACCTCTGATTTAAAGAACATCTACAATGCACCCACTAAAGAAGCCGCAAAGATGGAATTAGATAACTTTGAGCAAAAATGGGGTGGGAAATATCCTTATGCAATACGCTCATGGAGAAATAATTGGGAAGAATTCACCGTATTCTTTGATTTCCCCGTCGAAATTAGAAAGATTATATATACAACTAATCTCATTGAAAACCTGAATGGGAAAATCAGAAAGTACACTAAAAATAAGCTGTCATTCCCCAATGATGATGCCCTAAAAAAGTCTGTGTGTCTGGCTATTAACGAAATAGAAAAGAAATGGTATCAACCTATTTGGAATTGGGCATTGATTTTTAATCAATTTATAACTATATTTGAAAACAGGATTCAAGTATAAAACCTGAATCCTGAAGTTTTCTATTTACACAAAATTCTGGATAGTGCCGAATAAAATTTAAACAGGCTCTAAGGTACAGTTTTAAATATTCCTTGGTCTTTTTCCATTACGATAAATGTTAAGGCACAGGCTAATGTTTCCCATTTGTCAGCTTCTTTTCTCTAAGTTTAACGAGCTCTTTCTTGGTTATCGCTTTCTTTGCCATATCTGTATTCTGCTTCAAGGAGTTATTACTATTGTTTCTGATTTTTGTTTGAGGGACATAATTTTGTCCCCAGTCTGACTTTTAGAGGACAAACTGGGGACAAAATTATAAAATTTAATATGGTATTTTAGGCTTCTTTATGTATATAAAATACTGATTATTAGCTATATGGTGGTTGATTTTATTATTATTGAATTTTCCAAGGTGTATTTTGTAATTAGCTGATAATAAACGGTTTAAATTTTGCTATTTGCCGATGCAGGATATTAGACTGGCTAGTTATCAGTGGTTTATGGTTTAAAAGATAGAAGAGTCAAAAATTTACTTGTTTTTTCGCCGAAAATCGAAGATTTAACGCTTTTAACTTTCGTTTGTCTTCAAACGTAGGGAAAAAGAGGGAAAATAGCCCTTTTAACCCTTGCAATCCCCGGTTCACAAAGATAAGGCACATCGGTGATTATTTCGCCGAGATAGACTGAAAAATCAAGGATAGATTCACGGATATTTTAGCTTATTATTGCAGCCAAAAGAAAAGGTCGGTAGGTATAGTTCGGCTTTGGCGGAGCCATCTCTGTTTTCCCTCTTCTAGCTTTACTTTAATGAACGTATATGCGAATACGGGGATAAAGTAAAGTTGTTTTTTCTTTTGGTAAGCAAAACGAGTTTTTAATATGATATTGCAAGGGGCTTATTTAATGCAACAAATAGTATTTGTCTGGTTTTATGGAGTCGCTATATTTTTCTATAATATATTTAAATAAATAATAAGCGTTATATTTACATATTATATGATGTGTTGAATATAACAAAGAATACAATGGGTACTAAATTACCCCGAAAACTGGAGCAGAAGATGCAGGTTGTGGGAGAGCAGATTAAGTTGGCTCGTTTACGTAGGAATTTGAGTGTGGCTCAGGTGGCTGAACGTGCCACCTGTTCTCCGTTGACCGTATCCCGAATAGAGAAAGGTGTACCGACAGTGGCAATCGGTATTTACTTGCGTGTTTTGTATGCCTTGCAACTTGATGATGATATTCTGTGGTTGGCCAAAGAAGATAAATTGGGGAAAGCATTGCAGGATTTGAGTTTGAAGACAAGGAAACGAGCTTCAAAAAAGGGATAGAGCGCATATTCTCCTATTCGTAAGTTAAAGTGGTTTTTATGAGGATAAAACAAGGCTTGAAATTTTGTATTATGCTGTAAAATCATTATGTTTGCATTGCATAATAAATAAAACATATGAAATTCGTTGATAGAATAGATGAAGCAGCACGTTTGAAGGATGCTCTTGCGAGAGAAAAGTCCTCGTTAGCTGTGGTGTACGGTCGCAGACGATTGGGTAAGTCAACGCTTATCAAAAGAGTGTTGTCGGACAATGATGTTTATTTTCTCGCCGATCGTTCTGAAGGCCAACATCAGAGAACATTGCTCGCCAAAGTGATAGCACAAGTGTTTCCAGATTTCGATAAGTTGACATATCCAGACTGGGAATCTATGTTTCGTGCGGTCAATTATCGAACAGGCATGCGTTTTACTTTATGTTTGGATGAATTTCCATATCTTGTGGAACAATCTCCAGAGCTTCCGTCTGTTTTGCAGAAACTTGTTGACGAGAAGCAACTGAAATATAATCTTGTGCTTTGTGGTTCGTCACAAAATATGATGTATGGGTTGTTTCTTGATTCGACTGCACCTCTCTATGGTCGTGCAGATGAGATAATGAGGCTTGCTCCGATACGTTTACCGTATATTCAGGAGGCTTTGAGCCTTGATGTGATGGATGCAATTGAAGAGTATGCTGTATGGGGCGGTGTGCCGCGTTATTGGGAACTACGGGAAAACAGAGGTTCGCTTGATGATGCATTGTGGCACAATATCCTTTCTGTAAATGGCACTCTTTACGAAGAACCTATAAAACTGTTTCAAGATGATGTTAAGGATATTGTCAAGACTTCGACAATAATGTCTTATATCGGTGCTGGTGCAAATCGGCTTTCCGAGATTGCTGCACGATGCAATGAACCGGCAACAAATCTATCACGACCATTAAAGAAACTTATTGATCTCGGATTCTTGGAAAAAGATGTTCCGTTCGGGATTGATGAGAAGAATGCAAAAAAGAGTCTATACAAGATAGCCGACCCGTTTATGGCATTCTACTATCAGTTTGTTGTTCCTAACCGTTCGTTTATTGAACTTGGTCGTCGCTTGCCCATAGAACAGCCTTTAAACGCCCATTTCTCGGAATATGTAAGTATGCAATGGGAAAAGTTATGCCGGGATGCTGTAACAGGTAATCTTGTCAATGGAGTCGTTTATAGTAAGGCAAAACGCTGGTGGGGTTCTGTTCTCAATGAGGATAAGAAGCCTGAACAAGTCGAATTTGATGTAATGGCAGAATCGCTTGATAAAAAGTATCTGCTGGTTGGTGAATGCAAATGGACAACAGGGGAGAATGGTAAACAACTAACAGCCGAACTTCTCCGTAAAGCAAATCTGTTGCCGTTTGCTAAGAACTATACCATCGTTCCGGTGCTGTTTCTTAAGAATGTTCCGAAAGATGATGTAGGGAACGCTATGTTGCCTGGGGATGTTGTCGGGTTAATGAGGTAACAAATTCGTCATTGTACTGGATGTGTAAAAGGCTGATAATAGTTGGTCATACAATTAACATTTGAAATACTCCTCGTTATTTTGAATTGTCAAAATTCATAAGTCTCATTAATTATACGTAACTTTGCGCACAAAGCAAATAAATTTTCTTGTATGACAAATAGAATAAACCGTCTGAAAGTTGTACTAGCCGAAAAAGGTAAAACAGGTAAGTGGCTGGCTAAAGAGCTTGGTAGAGACACGGCTACTGTGTCAAAATGGTGTACGAATAGATGTCAGCCAGACATTAATACGTTTCTCCATATAGCTAAGCTTCTTGGGGTTGACATACGTGACTTGTTTAATTTAATGCAACAGAATCAGAATAACAAAAACAGCTTTAACAAGTATAATGGAAATACCGTTTAAAAGAGTCGTTTGGAATGAACATGAAGCCGTACTTCTCGTAGATACTTACGAGAAAGTATGTAATGGCGTCGTCTTTCGCGACAAAGCTCTTGTTGACCTATCTAAGAGATTGCGTAATAGAATGGCATTAGATGGTATTGCTATAAATGAAAGATATCGTAATGTTGCAGGAATGAACTTGCAACTTTTATCGCTTGAAAGAAGTATTGATAGTAATGGCAACTTAGTTGAGAATAACAAATTGTCTCAGATTTTCCGTACAATTTATTTGCTTAGCAAGAACGAAAGGGAAACTTATAATGCACTCTTATCTGATGCTGATTTGCTATATCCATGTGTCTATGACGAGGTGATACTATCTGATGGTATTACAAATGTTGTACATCCTTATGAAGAGTGTGAGTCTGATTCAAATAGCTGTCTTGTGAGTGAAGCAAAGGATGTGAAGTACAAAGGTAAGAATGTAGATGAGAAACTGTCTGTAATATTCACCAAGAATTTTTCTAAAGGGTATAGGCTTAACTCTACAATTGCGCGCAAGCGTTTTGTTAAATTCTATACGGAAGAGTATGGTAAAGAGATGGAGATTTCCGATGAGCAAATTGATTTGAAAATATCAGAAGCTGGTATCGTATATAATGGAATGGTGTATGTACCAAGTTGTGTGATAAATGAAGCTACTCGACAACTTTTGTTTGATTACATCGAAACCCAGTTCACTAATGGTGCTGTATGTATCTATTATAATGTACTGTTCGAGTATTTTAGTCAACAATTTTTAGGACAGACTATGGTTGATAGTGAAATGTTGCGGTGCTATCTCGAATACAATAATGTAGATAATACATACCACTTTGGTGAACAGTATTTCTCAAAAGAAGTATCTGTAAATATTGATATCAATGAAGAAATAATACGCTATGTGAAGGCACAAGGCGGTAGTGTCACTGAAGAAGAGATAGTTGCCACATTTGCACATTTACCAAGAGAAAAAGTAGTTGATGCGTTTTCTAGCAATCGGCAGACGCTTGTACTATCAGGTTCGAAGACTAGATTTCATATTGACAACTTTCAACTTGAAGACATTGACAAAATGGCAATTGTTAACTTCCTCTCGAAGGAGATTGTCTCCATGCAATATGTTACATTTGCTGAACTTTTCGGTAAGATAACAGAAATTGCCCCACGTGTAATAAAAAATAATGAGCAATTTACACAGACGGGTATTCGCACTGCTCTCTCTTGTCTGTTATCAGATAAATTTCACTTCATCGGAGGTTTTATCAGCGACCATGATAATCCCGTTAGTGCTCAAGATGCTTTCATCAGTGTGGGTAGAGGTCGAGAGTCGTTCAATATTGAGGAAGTAGAAGTTATGGCGAATGATTTTAAAGTTCCTATTAATTTCGAAGCTTTGGCTGAAAACAATGTGCGTGTATCAGAAAATATGTTTGTTAACAAAGATTATATCACCTTCGATTCCGATTTAGTCGATAAGGCTATAGCTCGATTCTGTCGAGATGAATTTGTTAGTATTGCAGCAGTAAATACTTTTACAGCATTTCCAGAATGTGGCTATCGTTGGACACCATACCTGTTAGAAAGTTATTTATATTCCTATAGTAAAATGTTTATCCTGAAACACAAGACTTTCAATAAGACCTCCGTAGCTGGAGCGATTGTTCGCAAGGCTTCAGGTTTTACTAGCTATTTAGATATAATGGCAACAGCACTAGCTAATGCTGGTATCATACTCGATAAAAAAACATCATTAGAGTTCCTTGCTCAAAATGGATACATTGAGAGAAGAAGGTTAAACACACTTGATGAAGTGATTAGAAAAGCTGAAAAATTGAAAATGAATTAATATGTACTCATATACTTACGATAAAGAAACTGGTGGTATTTTGTTAAATAGTTCTTCGCTACTATTGTGCAACGAACCACGCCCAGTGTACTATAAAGAATTAGATATGCTGGGGTTTGATCGTTTTTGGAAATACGACAAAGACGACTCTGCTCCTTATATGTGGGCAGAAAATAATAACTATTTTTACAAAGGACGTCTAGTGGCTCAAACAAAGGGAGGCTCTCCTATGATTGCACCTGAAATTATTCTATTAGAGGAACCTGAACAAAATGGGGCATCATTAACATTGGTAGATATTGATTTGATGGTTGAAAAAAACAAAGATCTCCTAGAAAAACTATCTCAAGAAACCATAAAAAAAATCTATAATATCTATCATGAGTATCAAGATAAAGTAGATTTATTCTATGTCGCTTTTAGCGGAGGAAAAGACAGCGTTCTCGTACTTGATTTGGTACAAAGAGCACTACCTCATAATGCATTTAAGGTATTATTTGGAGATACGAGAATGGAATTTTCTGATACATACTCTGTCGTTAATCAAGTGGAGAGTAATTGTAAAGAAATGGGAATAGAATTTATACGTTCACAGTCAATCCTATCTCCTAAAGAAACATGGAAACAATTTGGCCCCCCTGCCCAGAAAATTAGATGGTGTTGTAGCGTACACAAAACCACTCCACAGATACTGAAATTAAGAGAAATCCTGAATAAAACAAATTTTCGTGGAATGGCATTCACTGGTATTAGAGCACAGGAAAGTGCATCTCGCGCCGAATATGAAGATATTAGTTTTGGAGAAAAGATTCGAGGCCAATTCAGTTGCCACCCTGTATTAGACTGGAATTCAGCAGAATTGTTCTTGTACATATACAGTCATAAGCTTATATTAAACGAAGCATACAAAAAGGGAAATAGCCGTGCTGGGTGTTTAGTATGTCCCCTAGCAGGTTATAAGAACATGTGGTTTAAGGAGCAATCTTATTCTCATGCAGAGAACGAAGAGTATACAACAACTTTGTACAACAAATTAATCAAAGAAACATCTTCAAAATCTTTTTCTTCTAAGGAGGCTGAAAACGAATATATTAATATAGCTGGATGGAAAGCTCGTCGTAGTGGACGAGAATTGAATATTTCTCAAGATTTAATGTCTGATGTTGAAAGCAATGGAGTTCTAAAAGTCACTATTTTGAGTTCAAAAACCGATTGGCGTGAGTGGATGAAAACAGTCGGTTCCTACAATATTATTGATGATAATCATTTTAATATTGAATGGGACGGAAGACTCTATCCTGTGATTATTACCCATTATAATGGAACAGTGGAGTTTGAGTTAAAAGTTGGTAATACAAAATCTGAAATACAACTCAAAAAGTCATTTAAAATAGCTTTGCGGAAATCGGCGTATTGCATTGGATGTCAAGTGTGTGAAGCTAATTGCCCACACGGATTTATTACCATTAATAATGGTGTTGTTCATGTCAATGACAATTGTTATAAATGTAGAAAATGCCATGATATTGATCATGGCTGTTTATTAGCAAATTCAAATAAATTACCAAAAAATATCAATAAAATGGGTAGTATAAATAGATACGCTAATTTAGGAGTCGAATACGACTGGATTAAGCAATATCTCAAAAGTCAAGATGATTTTTGGGTAACACATGAACTTGGTACTAATAAAGTCAAAAGCCTCAGAGCTTTCTTAAATGATGCTTCTCTTATGGAGAAAAATAAATTTTCAAGATTCGCGTCTGTAGTGTCCTCGCTGGGTGTTGAAAATCATGTGGCATGGGCATTGATTTTATGTAATCTTACCTATTCTTCTGAATTTAATTGGTGGATTACCCATGTTGAGTTTAATACTGTATATACTACAGATATGCTTAAAGAGCTCCTTCCTGACGAGAATGATACCGCAAAGACACATATCACATCGGCTTTTAAAAACATCCTCATATCCAATCAAATACTTGGAAAAGAAGTCGGATTAGGAATATGTGATTATAACATCAAAAATGACAAACGCTATCTAAATAATATTCAGCGTATAGCATGGCAAGATGTCGATGCTAAAGTAATCTTATATTCTTTATATAAGTTTGCGGAAGCATGTGGGGACTATTATCAGTTTACACTCACACGTTTAATGGATACCACTGTTGAGAGTGATGGAGTAAGTCCTGTACAGATATTTGGTTTAGATAAAGATGCTATGACTGGCATATTGAAAGGACTTGCAACCAACTATCCTGATTATATTTCTGTAGCCTTCACCCTTGACCTTGATAATATTAATTTGCGGCAAGAAAAGACTTCGGCAGATATTCTTGATTTATTCTAACATAACAGTACCATGGATAATAAATATAAAGACTATTTTGATATCGACCCGGATTATTTTCCAGCAGTTAATCCTGATGTTATAAAGAGCAATCCCGAACTTTGGAAGAAGTTCTATCCTCATGAAACCTTTATTAAACTGATAAAGGATACCGTTAGTGTGCTCAATCGTCAACAAAAGCTGAATATTTGGGTTGAGGGTGCATATGGTACGGGGAAATCGCATGCCGTGCTCACATTGAAACGTCTCCTTGACTCTACGGAACAAGAGACAATAGAATATTTTGAAACCTTTAAGCTTGACCAGGATTTAATGAAAAAGTTCCTGAATGTGAAGCGTGAGGGTAAGATTATTACTATTCACCGATATGCTTCTTCCAGCATTAAGGGTGACAATGACCTTTTTATTGCAATTCAGGAAAGTATAGAGCAAGCTCTTCACGATGCTGGTATAGATAATGTCGCACATGGTGCAATGAAGGATGCTGTTGTCAAATACTTAAGCGATGATATCAATAAGCAGTATTTTAACAATCTTGTTAAGGGACCCTATAGCAGTCTGTTTGGAGGTAATGATGCAGATAAAATAATAAAAGATCTTCAGATATTTACGGAGGATGCCCTTCGTGAACTCATGCGTAAAATTTTTAAAGTAGCCAGAGAACGACAGATAAAAGCTTTTACGCTAGATGATAAAGACTTATGTAAATGGATTCGTGAGATTATCAAGCAAAACAATCTTAGTGCAATCATATTCATCTGGGACGAATTTACAGAATACTTCCAAAACAATATGACTGCTCTTACTGGTTTTCAAACTCTGTTGGAACTGAGTGAGACTGAACATTTTTGTTTTATACCTGTAACACATAAGAGTGAGGCTCTCTTCAATGCAGCAGACGCTATGAAGAGTAAAATTTTAGGCCGTTTTGTACGTCCTCGTTGTGTCATAGAACTTCCAGAGAACATGGCTTTTCAGTTGATGGGAGCTGCAATGCAAAAGAATCAAGATCCAATAGTTTACAAAGAATGGACAGAAGAAATTCTGCCTGACCTTTGTGACCGTACTATAAGTTCACGTAAGATTGTCGGTGAACAAACTAAACTTAACGATGAGCAGATGAAGGGTATCTTACCAATTCATCCTTATGCTGCAAGTCTTCTGAAACATATATCAACTTCTTTTGAGTCCAACCAACGTTCTATGTTCGATTTTATCAAGAACGATCGTGGAGATGACACAAAAGCTTTTCAATGGTTCATCAAAAATAGTGGTCCTCTTGATGAAAATCCGTTATTGACTATTGATATGCTTTGGAATTTCTTCTATGATATGGGTAAAGAGTCTTTGGCACTCAGTATACGCCAGATTCTCGATAACTATCCACGCTTGTGTCGTGCAAAGCTACTTGAAGATGAAAAACGTATTTTAAAGGCGGTGCTTTTGTTCCAAGCTATTTCTTTTGAGGTTCGTGATAGCGTGGATTTATTTCTCGCTAATGAGAAAAATTTGAATAGTGCTTTTGAGGGTTCTGATCTTGAGGGTACAGCATCTCGCATTGCGGAGAAATTGGTTGGAGATAAAATTCTCTTTAAAAAGATTATTGGCAAAAACGAAGTATACTCAGTACTTATTGGTGAAATAGCAGACGGACAAATCGATAAGTATAAGAAAAAATACGAAACCAAAACAACCACATCACTTATTACAGAAGGATGTTTGGATGAGGCTATAGAACTACCTGCGGCTTTAAAGCTGCGTTATAAACTGATATACGCAAGCATAACAGACTTTGAGCAAAATGCAAAGAAATGGATCAACGAAGCACAACAGGATCAAAAACATCTATACGCAGTTGTAACTTTTGCAAAAGATACTTCAGAACGTATGTTACTTCATTAAAAGATTACTACAAAGTTATCAGACAATCTTGATACTTCAGTAGTGTTTATTGATTGTAGTAAAACAGTTCTAGGCGAGGAAAAATTTGACGAATGGGTAGAGTATAAAGCTAAAGCTGATTTTCATTCTGGTAAAGATAAAGATCAATCTACACAGAACACCAATTATGCTAATGATGTGCTTAAGATATGGCGTAATAACATAAAAGGAGGAGAATTCGTTTATTATTCAAAAGAGCGACTTAATGGTGAAACCTTGGCAACAGAGGAAGCCTTAATAGACGAGTTACGTTCTTACAATAGGAAAATTTATAGTCACGGTCTTGAGTGTTATAATGTTATTGCAAACATGTGGGCACTTAATGCAGCTCGACAAGGAGCTGAATGTGGACTGAAAGAAGAAATTGCAGGGACATTCCGTTCTTCAAACCAGAATACCAAGTTGGAAGTAGCTCTTGCTGGGGCTTGGGGCATAAGCAATTACTGGATTTCGAGTCCGGCACTTAACATTTCTATCATAAAAGCCAAGGTGGAGGATTTGATGAAAACCAGACTGAAGAAAGACGGAAGAATTTCTATAAAGACTATTTTCGACACTCTTTCTATAGCCCCTTATGGATTCATGCCTTGCAATCTATCAGCTTTTATTCTTGGATTTCTATTAAAAGAATACAGTGGGGGTAAGTATACGTGGAGTGATGGAACTATAAGTGATGAACTTACGTTAGACAAAATGAAGGAGATGATTCATGAAATACTTCAGCAAGAAAAAACTCCGAATTCGCGCTATAGAGACAAGTACATTGTTACCATGCCACAAGAGGTGAAGGCCTTTATTGATGCAACATCAAAAGCTTTTAGTATACCTAAATCACAATGTGCTTCTGTAGAAGCTGCAAGAGAACGAGTTCGTGCAAGGATGCGTGATCTTTCTTTCCCTATATGGTCACTCAACTATGTTATTGAGGGAGAATCTCTATATACCGATACAGAAGTGATTAAACGCCTTATCGAACTCTATGGTTTTCTAGCTAATAATGTTAAAGATGGAACTGGTATGTCTGAAAATGATATAGCTATAGAAATCGGTAAAATTTGTATGAAGTATAATACTGCTATTGTTGACCTTGAAAAGCTTTTTACATCCGACAAATGTTTGGAGGGTATAAAAGCATTTCTTGATGTTTATGCAAACGGTGAGTTAATCAGATTAGCTCAATCTGTCAATGATAGTAATCAGTATATAAATGTACTTAGAAACAAGTTCTCTGTCGATGCGGCAAATTGGGTGTGGCGTAAAGAAACAGCTCAAAATGTGATAGATAGTGTCATTCTTGAGTATCGTATAATTGAAGAAAGTAATAAGTGGGTTGACACAAGTAAATCTTACAAGGGAGCACTTCGTGGTTGGAGTAGCAAGGCAAACAATATGCGTTTAGCCTATAATGTTATTAAAAATGATGTTGAAGACCTTGATGTCTTCTTGGACAATATATATGAGATCTGTATAACTGACCAGCTTCAAGAGCAGCATAAAGAAGTTTTCTTGAAGAACATGAGTAACTATGGAGCAAAATTCGTTGACTTTTACAACAATCGTCAAAAAGAAGTGTTTAAAAAAGTCTGTGATTTTGAATTGACAGGTCTTAGTGATGCTGATAAAGATAAGGTTTTTGGTACAATGCCTATGGGTTGTTTCACCAAGGATAAAGTCGGCTATATCTCAATGGTGACAAATATGGTAGAGGAACAAAAGAAAGGGTTGAGTTCGATGAAACTCAAGAACCTTTGGATGGAAAAGACTAATACATCTAATCCTTACCAATGGTCAGAACAATACAATATGCCAATTTTTGCGATGTTAAATGAAAACGAATATAGCATATGTCGTAAAGTATTCCATACTATTAATTCCAAAAATGCTGATATAAAGGATATATCTGATGCTATTACATATCTCGAGAATGCAAAATTTTTTGATTTATTGAGTGATTCTGCACAACGTGATAAGATGTTTGTTAAGAATATCATCCAAGATAATGCAGTTATGTTGACAGACATTAATGACGTAAAGAATCATTTGCGTAATCATGTGACAGACTCACCATACCATTGGCTTGGCTCACCTGCCGTAAAATCAACATTAAACAAAATGGCAGAGGCTAAGTATAGTAAAGATGGATATGAAATAGCTTTCCGAAAGATTGATCAGATGAGTGCGGAAGATGTGAAACAGTATCTTAAAGATCTTATTAAAAACAATAAAAACGTAGGTGTAGAAATCATCAAAAATAATTAAGTCCTATGACACTAGATGAAGTATACGCTAGGATAGATAAATATTTGAGTAATAACAGTCACCAACCAATTTTGGTTGATGTGGCTGATTGTACTCTATTATCTAAATTGATAGTGCACTATAATGTAGGAAATACCTTTCTGCATGCAAATACCTTTGCTAAGTTTGATGGGTTTCCTTTGATGGAGCAACTGAAAAATGAAATTCAGATCAAGCAAGGAATTGTTTTTTTGACAGAAATCTCAACCTACCTGAAACTTCAAGGGGAAGAAGAACTCAAATCTCAGTTGAGGTCACTCTTAGATATTCAACTTGAAGGAAAATTAGTAATTATTACAAATACATGTCAAAAATATTTAAGGAGATTTGACCGCAGACTGTTTGATACTAATAGACTTATTTTCGTAGGAGACTCTGATGATATAGTTTCCGTAAAGATTTTCTTTATACCTAAACGTATTCCACTCAATTACGATCAGATAGAGATTCCTTATGCGAAGTCATTAGAACAATTGCCAGCTATACTGGAAAAACATCAAAATAAAGATGTGCTCGTTTTTACGGAGTTAACTAAAAAAGATATACCAAATGCATTGTTGGATATTCGTGTCGTAACTTCATCGTATGATGCACTAGTCAATTTTTATCCAGAATTGAAGAGTTTAAACAAGACATACGGAACGGAGCTTCAATGGACGGAACTTCTACGTATTCTCCAAAGTGGAGAATATCAATGGTCTGATATTGTAAATGCTGCACAAGCCTTAAATTTCAATTTTTTAAATGGAACGTTGAATAATATCGCCTCCAATGATTTTAAGGAATGGATTGATTTTCTCATCAAAAAATTATACGGAGCGAAAGATAATGTATATCTCTCTGCTGTTATTGCAAAGGCAGAGAATGTGGACGATTTTAAAATTTTGCTATATGACTTTCTGCTAGAGATTGACAGATATGAGACATTGTTTAAAACTTATTATATAGAACGTAAGGCTTTGCTGAGTCAATATGATGAGGATGATAATGCCTTAATCGCCTATTGTAAGAAGGTGACAGTAAAAGAATCCATGGCCATATATTACTTGACTGACAACTCCAAATTAGAAAAGGAAACAATAATAAAGTGCATCGAAAGTTTTATAAAAGAGCATAGTCGAGATGAGTTAGATATTGCACTACATCAAGTATATCCGGCTCTTCATGAATACCTCTCACATTATAATTATGGTCAGTTTAGTGAATACTTTGACTTGTACAAGTATTCAAAAGTGACAAATGTCATGTTTGACCGTTTCGTTGAACTTGCAGAAATGGAAGTTGAAGAGCGGCGATTCTTGGACATGCCTCATAGAGCTAAATTGATTGATAAGATGGACAAAAAGAACTCTCATTTGTATTTTGTGGATGCACTGGGAGTGGAATTTCTTGCTTATATTCAGGAACAATGTTATAAGCGTGGCTTGGATTTTTCTGCAAAAATAGGCTGTTGTAATTTACCATCCATCACCTCGCAAAACAAGGAATTTATTGCCGATTTCAAAAGTTATACAATCATTAAGAAGCTTGATGAGTTAAAACACGATGGTCAATTTGACTACAACTATGAAAAGGTTAAACAGCCAATTCACTTGGCGGAAGAACTTACCATCATTGACAAAATAATTGCCAAGGTTGATAGCGATTTACAACATGGAAACCTTGAAAAAGCAATATTAATTGCAGATCATGGTGCTAGTCGTATGGCCGTGATAACTGAATCTGAGAATCAATGGGAAATGTCTGAAAAGGGACAACATTCAGGGCGTTGTTGTCCTACTTCTGATATAGACATAAAACCAGATTGTGCAACAGAAGAAAACGGGTTCTATTGTCTTCTTAACTATGATAGATTCAAAGGTAGTCGTAAAGCTGACGTTGAGGTTCATGGTGGCGCCTCATTAGAAGAGGTACTTGTGCCGATTATAGAAATAACAAAGAGAACACAAAACATAGAGTGTAAACTTGACAGCAAGTCAAAGGTTGTTACGTCTAGTTTTAAGAAAATAGCTAAGATAAGAGTCTACATTAGTAAAACACTATCTGATGTCTCAATATTAGTAGATGGCAAGTACTATTATACAGCCCAGTTGCTCAATGGGCAGCAGTATATTTATGAGATAGAGCTGCCTGATGTAAAGAAAGCTGGCATTCATACTTTTAATGTCATTGTTGGTGACTCTATAATAGCCAAAGATTTGTCATTTGAGATGAAAAAAGAAGGTGCTAACGAACGAAAGTTTTTTTAAATGAAATCAAATTATGCAAGATAAATTAAGAGAATATTTTGAAGATATGGTTGTATATAAGGATCTTAAAGAAAGTAATTTCTTTAAATCCTTAAGCCTTCCTGCTTTTCTTCGCGATTGGCTTCTCAAAATGTTTGAGGATGAAGACGGACATTTTGATGTGGCGGAAATGACTGATTTTATAAATCTATATATTCCCAATAGAGCGCAATGGACCGGAATCAAGAATCGAATTGTAAAGGAGAATGAGACCGTAAAACTTCTCACCCGTATATCAATAGATATTGATATTAAGACACAGGGTGTTACATTCTCTCTGCCAGATTTTGGCCTGACTAACAAAGAAACCCTTATTGAAGATAGAGTGTGGGATGGTTGTAAGGACGAATTGATTAAAGCCAAAGAAAATTGGGGAATTATTGAGTTAGGTTATCGTTATCCAGAAGGTAAAACCCTAGGTAAAATTAAGCTGGTATCTTTCGCAAATTTCTGTCCTTATGAAATAGACCTTGATTTCTACAAAGATGTTCGCAAGAATTTTTCAGTACAAGAGTGGATTGATGTTATTCTTGGTGCAATCGATTATAATGCTGCTGGGTATGAGACGGAGGCTCAAAAACTAGCTATGCTCACAAGATTATTGCCATTCGTTGAAAAACGAGTAAACCTTATCGAACTTGCGCCAAAAGGAACAGGAAAGTCATATGTTTTTGGTGGTATAAGTCGTTATGGATATTTATGTGGTGGAAAGATGACTCGTGCAAAATTGTTCTATGATTTAGCCCGCAGAGAGGATGGATTGGTGTTTTATCACGACTATATAGCCTTTGATGAAATTTCTAAAGTGGAGTTTGATAATCCCAATGAAATGGTACAAACCCTTCTTGGATATATGGAGCAAGGTACTGTAAAAATTGGAGACAAAAATGATATGGCAGAAGCAGGAGTGGTAATGCTTGGTAACATTGATCAAAAAGATATGGATGAGTGGAAGAATATGTTTGCAGGGCTTCCATCTTTCTTGAAAAATAATAGTGCTCTGATTGATCGTATTCATGGTTTTGTTAAAGGCTGGGATATTCCACGAATGAATGAGGGATTGAAAATATGTGGATGGGCATTAAATAGTGAATACTTTACGTCTATTATGCATATGCTCCGTGATGATGTTTCTTATCGTGCAATTGTTGACCGTTTGGTAGATTACCCAGCGGATTCTGATACGAGAAATACAGAGGCAGTAAAGCGAATAGCTACAGCGTACTTAAAGCTATTGTTTCCCCATGTCAGAAGTATTGAAGATGTAAAGCCTCGTGAGTTTAACCAATATTGTTTACGTCCGGCTTTTAGAATGCGAGAGATTGTTTTAAGACAGATGGGTATGCTTGATGTTGAATATAAGGGAAAAGAAATGCCCAAATTTTCTATAAATCCGATTGGAGATGAGAACTAAGGAATGTATAGCATGCGGTATTAAACCGTTAGATAAAGACACCATTGGTATTAATAAAAAGCTGCTTGGTGAAAATGTTGAGAATTATTATTGTATGGACTGTTTAGCTGATTACTTGGGTTGTACGGTACAAGATATTCTTGATAAAATAGAAGAGTTTAAAGAAGAAGGTTGCAAACTTTTTAGTTAAAATAATGAATAGGCTCATTTATGCAGATAATGCGGCTACGACTAAGATGAGTCAAGCGGCATATGAGGCGATGATGCGATTTCAGTTGATTGATTTCGCCAATGCGTCACAGCCTTATTCTTTTGCTCGTAATGCCAAGAATGCATTAAAAGAGGCGAGAGAAACCATTGCAAGATGTATTAATGCTTCTCCTAATGAAATTTTTTTCACCTCATGCGGAACGGAAAGTGATAATTGGGTGATTAAGGGGTGTAAGTGTTGCAAAATATATACATCTCTGATAGAACATCATGCTATTTTGAATGCTTGTATAGAGGTTGCTTTAGACGGGACAGAGGTAAATTATATGCCTGTTAATCATACTGGTATTGTTGAGTCTCAAGTTCTTGATAGCGCACTTACTGAAAATTCGTTGGTTTCTATCATGATGGCAAACAACGAGATAGGAACAATACTACCAATAAAGCAACTTGCAAAAATTGCACATAGTCATCATTCCTTATTTCATACAGATGCGGTTCAGGCTGTCGGGCATATTCCTGTTAATGTACGAGAGTTGGATGTAGATTTTTTGTCTGCTTCTGCGCACAAATTTAATGGACCTAAAGGTATTGGCTTCTTATATATAAAAGATGGAATAAAAATTAATCCTCTAATATCTGGAGGGACACAGGAAAATTCATTGCGGGCAGGTACAGAAAACGTTGCATCGATAGTGGCAATGGCAATAGCATTAGAGGAGAATACTTCTCGGTTGGAAGAAAATATGAAATATATTCAAGGATTAGAAGATGCTCTAATACATCAATTATTATCATTGAACATTAAGTTTCATAAGAATGGTGCAGAAGTGAAAATTCCTGGAAACATAAGTCTATCGTTTAATGGATATAGTGGAGAATCTTTGTTACATCGCTTAGACTTACTTGGCATATGTGTATCAACAGGAGCTGCATGTGATAGTAAGAATATTCGGATTTCTCACGTGCTAAAAGCTATAGGTGTGGATGAGCCTTTAGCTAAGGGTACTATACGCATTTCCTTAGGTAAGGAAAACACTCAAGAGGATGTAAATAGAATTGTAGAAGCATTAGCTCGCATTGTTAAATAGAAAGAAATTCTATCCTCAATAAAAAATTGTAGCGAAATAACAATGGAAATGTTGGTAGTTAACGATAAATCTGTCAAAGAAGTTCTATGATACTTTATTCGTTGTTTGAATTAAATGGTTATTACCTCTTTTATGACTGATTTTGTTGTTGGGTTATTAACAAAGAACGATATACTCTTTCGAACAACCGATTAGAGTATAGATAGAAAAGAAGTTTTATGGCAAAGAATATAGAAATACGAAATAGTACAGCAGAGTTCCTGATTTTTCAAATTGAGGGAAAAGAAGGCGGCGTACAGGTAATGTACCAAAATGAAACAATCTGGTGTACGCAGAGAGCTATGGCACAATTATTTGACTGCTCTACAGATAATATCGGACTTCACTTGAAAAATATATATGAAAGTAAAGAGCTGGTACAAGAGGCGACTACCGAGTATTTCTCGGTAGTTCAAACGGAAGGTGAACGTCAAGTAAATCGTAAGCTTAAATTCTATAATCTCGATGCCATTATAAGTGTTGGTTATCGTGTCAATAGTACTCGTGCCACTCAGTTCCGGCAGTGGTGTACGTTTGTACTCCGTCAGTTTGCCATCCGTGGATATGTGCTTGATCATAAGCGAATGGAAAATGGAGCTTTCTTAGGTGTGGATTACTTTGAACATTTGCTTGCCGAAATAAGGGAGATAAGGCTGAGCGAGCGTCGCTTTTATCAGAAACTGACCGATATTTATGCTACGGCAATAGACTATAACAAGGATGCTCCGACAACCCGACTTTTCTTCAAGAAGGTACAGAACAAAATGCACTATGCCGTGCATGGGCATACCGCTGCGGAGTTGATTGTTGAACGAGCCGATGCAGATAAAGAACATATGGGTTTGACCACTTGGGAAAATGCTCCGAATGGAAAAATTGTCACAACCGATGTAGCTGTTGCAAAAAACTATTTACGAGAAAAAGAATTGGAAGAAATGGGCAGAATAGTCAATGCTTCGCTTGATATGGCAGAGAGTATGGCTATGCGTCATATACCAATGACAATGGAAGATTGGGCAAATCGAATAGACAAATTCATTAATCTATTTGATAGCCCGATATTGCAGGATAGTGGAAAGGTTTCTGCTGAATATGTCAAGGAGTTTGCTGAATCTGAGTTTGAAAAGTACAGGATCATTCAAGACCGTCTTTTCCAATCTGATTTTGACCGATTTGATGATAGCAATCTTCTCCCAATAGATTTGGATGAATGATGAAACGAGTCCCGATATCACTAACGAAAGTGGTTCGGGATTCGTTTGTAAAGGATTAAAAAACGTAAACAAATAATGAGCAACTTCTTGAACCCCAATGATTAATTGATCGAGTTACATTTTGCGCAGTGAACTGAGTATTTTTACGCACCATGTATATCTGTGCCTATTTCAGAACTTTCGGCAGAAAGATCGTTATCGCGATCCCTATGATTGCCACGGCAGAACACCAAGCCACAGCCTTCCCAATCAATGCCGAGTGTAAAATCTCGACATTTGCTGTTATGATGCTAGCGAAAAAAGAAGAGAGGGCAACCAGTATTATAATTGTGATGTAGAATGCGGTAGCCGGGATATGGATAGCGTTGTCGGCTTTCTTCATTCTCCGCTCGGCTTCCTTGCATTTGCTCTCAATCTGACCAAGAAAATTGCAGAGAAGTGTTGCTCCAAATTCAACTGCCAACTTCTGCATTTCTTCAGAAATGATAGGTTTGCACTCTTGTATAGAGCCGGACAGATTTTCAACTTCTCTTCTCAGCTTATATACATTGTCATTCAGGCTGGCAAGTTCCTTGGCATTTACATTGAGTAGCCGTTTTTCTTCTTCCAGATATTTATTCTTGGAAGTGGTTTTTATGGATTCCACTTCACTCATTTCTGCGGAAAAATCAAATTTCTTTTTCATGGGCTTATCGTTTTAATCCTGTTTTCGGTTTCTTTCCTAAGGACCAGCTGGCGGCACGAGCGCATCTGCGAGCCCATTGCAAATCGTCTTCGTCCTTGTCACGCCACGGAAGGTCGCTTTGCGAACCTCCGCCACCACCTCCGGTAGATACGGCTGGCGTATCAAGCATCCCGACAAAGAGAGCTACGGCTGTCGGTCAGCTCGCGGCTATTGGTAACCTCACGGTAATCGAACTCTTCGTTGAAGTAGTCAAGTACCCGCTCCGGAATATAGAAGCGCTGTTCAGTCCCGCTATGGGAGGAAAGCGTGTAGGACACCGAGCCGGAACGATAGTGGGTATAATCCATATCGGCTGTCGGTCTTTGAACAGGTTCCGACCGATGGCATTGAGAAGTATTGACCTGAGCGGCAAGCCTCTCCCGGTAGTGGAGCTTTTGCCAGGTGCGGGGAAGTTTCGAGACCATCAGGTTCCTGCCGATTCCCAATTCAGAAGCCTTGTATTTGGTGTTTCCATTCATGAGGGCATATCCACGAAGAATACCCTTCTTGTCCTCTCTTTCATGGATGGTATAACCTTTCTGTATAAGAGCATTCTTGTATTCATCCCATGACCACGATGGCATTGCTTTCAACACCTCCATACAGTCCCGGCTCACTTGTGGAATGTTCCGATTTCGGATTTGCGCTGTAGTTGTCCAGCCTCGTTTCTTTGCCACTCGCTCGGCGGCACGTTGCGCACGAAGATGAATGTTGTGGTCGTTGTTGATATTACCGTTTTCATCCAAACGGCAAACCGCTGCATGGAGGTGAGGGACTTCGCCTTTGGATTCCGTATGCAACCAAACTGAGTATTTGCTGCCCACCAAATTGGTCGGACAGGAACGGACTTTTCCGTTCTTGCCGGTAATCACTTGTCTGTCGAACTCCACGGCGAATTCCTGCCAAAGTGTTTGCCAATCTTCAATGTCATAGAATTGGGTATGTTCGGGCGATGGGCTCAACTCGATTCTGATTACAGAATTCTTTATAGGCCGATATTGGGATAAGGTCAACTGCATGGAGTTCCATATCCCCATAGCGTCCGATTGAGAGGGTAACAGATTGTCCAGTACTCGATAGATTTTCTCCGGATGTTTCTTGTGCTGTGATTCTCCGGTAATATAACGGAGGTCGTTTATTCCGTGCGATATTGCTTTGGCTTTTGCAATCATTCTTCTTTGGATTTAGGGTTAGACGGAATGTTGTTCTTCTCTTTTGCAGCATTCAAGAACTGGCAGACACTTTCGGCTACATTGCCAAGCTCCTTAAGCCAGCCGACCATGAACGGAATCTGATTGAACATTATCATGCGTTGCTTTGTGGACATTCCATGAAGTGCTGATGTATATTTTACGAGGTCTGACCGACAATCGTCCAGATTCTGCAACAGAGCAGCTTCTTTTCTCGTGAGTCTTGCTTTGGGTTTGAAGTTATACGCGCGTGATAATATGTAGTCACTTACGGTCATGCCGCATTGTTCGGCCAGTGATTTTATATGTTCTTTCTGACTGGGAGTGACTTTAGCTCCGATAAAGACGCTTCTTGTCTCGTCAGAGGAGCTGGATGAATTTTCAATATTTTCTTTCATATAAATAGTTCTATAATGGTGAATAGGTGCGAGCTTGCGAGTACCTCACCGGCAAAGTCTCTGAGCCGGTGAGAGCGCCAATGTACAGCCGTAACACAGTGAGGTTATACCTTGGCATATCTCGCAACAGTTACCTGTTGATGCTTTCCGGCAAACCATATCGGATGTACATAGAGAACTGGCATCCGGATGGTATAAGATACACCTCTAAAAGAGGGGAGCGAATGAATGTTTTCAACTACTATCTTCACAACTTTACTTTATCCTTATATGTATGCCCCGACAATAAAGTAAAGTCAAACTTAGTAATGGCATTCGGGATTGATTTTATACTCTTTCCCGACTTTTATTACCATGCGTTTGTTTCTGAGAAAAGTGGCGACCTTGACCATTTTATTGTGACCGAGATTTACGTCTTGCAATCCATATCCTATTTTCAGCTGTTCCAGATAGTCATTGTAGTTACTGATATTGCCGTTTGCAAAAGCGGCATTCAACGCTGCCTGATGTACATTCTCAGGAATTTCCTTGTACGGTTCAAACGGCTCTTTTGTTGGTCGTCCGATCTTTTTCTCTTTGGGCAAATAGCCCTCTACCAGTTCGGGTATGGCTTCTTCGTTTATGCGGAAAGCGAAAGGCTCAAACTCACGGTCACGGATATGGAAGGCTTCGACCACGCTTACAGTCTTGTCCTCTTTATCCACTTCGATCTGCATGATGGTTTCCGCTTTGTTGTTGAGTTCCGTGCCGATGTGACCACGGGCATGTTCATCATTCTTGTTCTGATGCAAGACGGTATGAATATGGATTTGCCTGTCATCCGTCCACTGCATGAATTTGGAGATGATGTCGGTGG
>OGLK01000118.1_pt1 | contig 75166 bp, 57 predicted proteins | sample 1572811 | NCBI WGS metagenome assembly OGLK01 (sample SAMEA2581898, study PRJEB24529) | metagenome | biome: Human gut stool | place: China | collected 2011
TCAAATTGCGCCGCAAAATTACACATACTTTCTTTATTCACAAAACTTTCGGCAATTATTTCTCAAAATCAATGCAAAAGGTACAGAAAGTAGTTATCTTTGGAGAGTATAACGATATAATATATATAATGTATGAAACAGTCAATCAGTGAACGGATACATGCATTACGCATGTGGTTTAAACCCAACATTCAAGCATTCATCATTCCCAGCACAGATCCTCACCTCAGCGAATACGTAGCACCACACTGGAAATCAAGAGAGTGGATATCAGGATTTACCGGCTCGGCAGGTACGGTAGTGATTACTGAAAAAAAAGCCGGACTTTGGACTGACTCAAGATATTTTCTACAGGCAGCAGAGCAATTGCAGGGAAGCGGTATCGATCTATACAAAGAGATGTTACCGGAAACTCCAAGTATCACAAAATTCCTTTCCGACGAGCTACAGCCGGGCGAATCCGTAGGTATCGATGGAAAAATGTTCTCTGTTGAACAAGTAGAAAGTATGCAAGCGGAACTTTCAGCAAAGAACATTCAGATTGTGTTCTGTCCCGACCCCATGGACGAGCTTTGGGAAAACCGACCGCCCATGCCGGAGTCTCCCGCTTTTGTATACGATATCAAATACGCCGGCAAAAGTTGCTCTGAAAAGATTGCAGCCATTCGTACAGAGTTGAAAAAGAAAAGCGCAGAAAGCGTGATGCTGTCAGCTTTAGACGAAATAGCCTGGACTTTGAATCTGCGTGGCAATGATGTACATTGCAATCCGGTAGTAGTGAGCTATCTGCTTATAACAGAAAAAAAAGCAGTATTATTCATTGCACCGGAGAAAGTGACAGAAGGGGTACGGAATTATTTAGAAGAGCAACAGATAGAGATACAAAACTATTCAGATACAGAGATTTACTTATCTGATCTCAATAGTTCAAGTATCTTAATGAATCCTGCAAAAACCAACTATTCTGTTTTCTCTTCGGTAAATCCCCAATGCCGGATTATACGGGGAGAAGCGCCGGTAGCTCTATTGAAAGCCATACGTAACGAACAAGAAATCAAAGGCATTCATGCAGCCATACAACGTGATGGCGTAGCATTAGTCAAGTTTCTGAGATGGCTGGAGTCGGCTGTTCCCTCCGGAACAGAAACAGAATTAAGCATTGACCGTAAATTGCACGCATTTCGTGCGACACAAGATTTATATGTAGGCGAAAGCTTCGATACCATCGCAGGCTACAAAGAACATGGAGCTATTGTACACTATTCGGCAACCGAGGAAAGCAACGCAACATTGCACCCGAAAGGTTTTCTTCTCCTCGACTCAGGAGCTCAATACCTGGATGGTACTACGGACATTACACGTACCATTGCGTTAGGCGAACTGACTACAGAAGAAAAAACAGATTATACATTGGTTCTGAAAGGACATATCGCACTGGCGATGGCCGTATTCCCTTCAGGTACCAGAGGGGCACAGCTGGATGTCCTCGCACGCATGCCGTTATGGAGTCATAAAATGAACTTCCTACATGGTACAGGTCATGGTGTAGGTCATTTCTTAAGTGTACACGAAGGACCGCAAAGCATTCGCGTGAACGAAAACCCCATTGTATTGCAACCCGGAATGGTCACCTCAAATGAACCGGGAGTGTACAAAGGCGGTAGTCATGGAATCCGTACGGAAAACCTGACACTGGTATGCAGCGCCGGTGAAGGCCTGTTCGGTGAATACCTGAAGTTCGAAACAATTACGCTCTGCCCTATCTGCAAGAAGGGAATCATCAAAGAGTTATTAACTGCCGATGAGGTCGACTGGTTGAATAATTACCACCAGCAGGTATACGAAAAGCTGTCTCCCAAGCTGAACGAAGAAGAAAAGGCATGGCTGAAAGAAGCTACAGCAGCAATCTGACAAATCGGAAAAATAGCTCAGTCCTTACTGGCTGCAAAATAGTTATTTATGCAAGTCAGCGGCTGAATTTGAAATAAGTATAAAACAACAATCTATGGCTTTAATAAAATCAGTAAGAGGTTTTACTCCCGAATTTGGAGAAAACTGTTTTCTGGCCGATAACGCCACCATCATCGGCGATGTAAAAATGGGACAGAATTGTAGCATTTGGTTCAGCACCGTGTTGAGAGGAGATGTAAACTCGATCCGCATGGGTGATGGAGTGAACATACAGGACGGAAGTGTCTTACACACTCTTTACGAAAAATCAACCATCGAAATAGGTAACTATGTATCGGTAGGGCACAATGTGACAATCCATGGTGCAACAGTAAAGGACTATGCTTTGATCGGCATGGGATCGACCTTGCTCGATCATGCAGTCATTGGCGAAGGCGCAATCGTTGCCGCAGGCTCACTTGTACTGAGCAATACCATCATCGAACCGGGAAGTATTTGGGGAGGTGTACCGGCCAAGTTCATAAAGAAGGTAGATCCGGAACAAGCTAAAGAACTGAACCAGAAAATAGCTCACAACTACCTGATGTATTCTGACTGGTATAAATAATTTATACAAAATAGAGGGTGTTCAAAACTCGTATTCACCACAGACTGCACGGATTTACACAGATAAATATTATCGGTTATCAGCAGATTAAAAATCGTTTTGTGTAAATCTGTGTAATCTGTAGTGAGTTATGAAACACCCTCTATTTTATTTATCTCCTTTCGAACAGGAAACTTAAAAGTTTATCATATGCAGCACTTTCTCTGTTGCTCCGGAATTACCAATGACATAATTACCGGCATTCGTGCCAGTCTTCTTCAGGAATGCTTCATCGGTTAAAAGTCTGTCGAGCAATGTTTTCAGTTCATTGTAATCCTTAATGGAATAGGCTCCCCCGGCTTCGATTAGTTGCATAGCTTCCATAAATTTCTGGTATTTGGGTCCGAAAATTACCGGAATGCCATATACAGCCGCTTCAAGCGTATTGTGAATCCCGACTCCAAAACCACCACCGATATAAGCAATTTCCCCATAACGATAGATCGAAGAGAGCAAACCGAAACAATCGATTATCAAGCAGTCCGCCTTCCGGACATTCTTTTCATCTGCACGGGTATAGCGTACAGAAGGACGTTTCAATTTACCTATAATCTCTACCAGATGATTTTCATCGATTACGTGAGGAGCTATAATCAACTTCATCTCAGGATGACTATTAAAATATTCGATGAAAAGATCTTCGTCCGGCCCCCATGAACTTCCTGCCACAAAAGTAAATGCACCGTTTTTAAACTGCTCCACCAACGGCAGCTCTTTTGCCTGCTCCCGAATCTGCAGGACGCGGTCGAAGCGGGTATCTCCCACTACCGTTACCCTTGTGATACCGATCTTGGCAAGAAAACGCTTTGAAGCCTCATTTTGCACAAACAGATGATCAAAATCTTTCAGTACATTTCGATAAGTCCCTCCGTACCATTTGAAAAAAATCTGATCTTTGCGGAAAATAGACGAAACACTGTAGACGGGAATACGACGTTTGTGCAATTCGTCCAGATAGTTCTTCCAGAATTCATATTTAATGAAGAAAGCCATACAAGGATTCACGATATCCAGAAACTTCTTCACATTACGAGGTTTATCAAACGGCAAATAGCAAACAATATCTGCTCCTCTATAGTTCTTCCGGACTTCATATCCCGAAGGAGAAAAGAACGTTTGCAGTATTTTATAATCGGGATATCGCTCCCGTATACTCTCAATTAAAGGACGTCCCTGCTCAAACTCCCCCAAAGAAGCGGCGTGAAACCAAATGTAACGCTCGTCTTTCTCTACCTGTTGGCGAAGAAGATCGTACACCACCCAGTGCCCCTTCATCATCTTCCGGGGTTTGCGACTGAATGGTGCAGCCAAATGCACCAGAAGGTCGTAAATTCCTATTGCCAGATCGTAAAACATACCTCCGGATCCTTATTTCAAAACCTCTACGGCACGTTTCATGCGAGCCAATGTTTCTTCTTTTCCCAACACCCAGGAAATATCGAACATATGAGGACCTTTGCCCTCACCTACCAGTGTCAGGCGGAAAGCATTCATAATATTACCTGTATGATAACCCTTCTCGGCAATCCAATCCATTACTATTTTTTCTTGACCTTCAATGCTGAAATCTTCAATTCCGGCCAATACCTCCGCCAGTTCGGTCATACATTTAGCCGAATCCTCTTTCCAGCGTTTCTTAACCGTCTTTTCGTCATATTCCGTCGGAGCCACAAAGAAGAAACTGCATACCTCCCATAGTTCTTTAACAAAGCTGACACGGTCTTTCATCATACCAACCACCGTCACCACCTTTTCGAAAGGAGCTTCTACTCCATGCTCTTTCAGCACCGGTACAAACAGCTCGGCTATCTCTTTGTCAGATTTCTGCTGAATGTAAGTATGATTGAACCAGATACCTTTTTTATAATCAAATTTTGCACCCGACTTGCTGCAACGATGCAGGTCGAACAGACGGATCAGCTCGTCCATAGACATCACTTCCTGGTCGTTACCCGGATTCCATCCCAGCAGAGCAAGGAAATTGATAACAGCCTCAGGCAGATAACCTGATTCACGATAACCGGAAGAAATCTCACCGCTCTTCGGGTCATGCCACTCAAGAGGGAATACAGGGAATCCCAAACGATCACCGTCACGTTTACTCAGTTTTCCATTGCCTTCCGGTTTCAGCAGCAAAGGCAAGTGGGCAAAAGCCGGCATAGTATCTTCCCAGCCGAATGCACGATACAGCAGCACGTGCAGCGGAGCAGAAGGCAGCCACTCTTCACCACGAATCACGTGTGACACCTCCATTAAATGGTCATCTACGATATTGGCCAGGTGATAAGTAGGCAGTTCGTCGGCCGATTTATATAAAACTTTATCATCAAGGATAGACGAATTGATAACCACTTCGCCACGAATCAAGTCGTTCACATGGATATCCTCGTTCGGTTCTATTTTGAAACGTACCACATATTGTTTTCCGTCAGCGATCAGCGCTTCCACTTCTTCTTTCGGGAGCGTCAACGAATTGCGCATTCCCACACGGGTAGACGCATCATACTGGAAATTAGCTATTTCAGCACGCTTGACATCCAGTTCTTCCGGAGTATCGAAAGCGATGTAGGCCTTTCCGTTATCAAGTAACACTTGTACATACTTCTTGTATATTTCACGACGCTCCGACTGGCGGTACGGTCCGTATTCTCCTCCGAAGCTTACACCTTCATCAAACTGTATTCCTAACCATTTGAAAGACTCCAGAATATATTCTTCCGCACCCGGAACGAAACGGTTGGAATCCGTATCCTCGATACGGAAAATCAAATCTCCCCCATGCTGGCGGGCAAACAGATAATTATACAAAGCGGTACGCACACCACCTATATGCAATGCTCCTGTTGGGCTCGGAGCAAAACGAACTCTTACTTTTCTTTCTGCCATAATTTGCGTTAGTATAGGTAAATCGTGGCAAAATTAAACCTTTTTTTCCACACTATTGTTTTTTTTTGTACTTTTCGCAAAAAATTCAAGGGTTATGGAACACTGGAAGAAGAAAAATAGTTTCTCATACAAAGATTTGTTATATAAAGCGCTGATTTTCGTCGGTACTGTGGCGTTCATTGTTTACTTCCTGCCCCGTGACGGGAAGTTTAACTATCAGTTTGACATTAACAAACCATGGAAGTATGGCCAGTTAATGGCAACTTTCGATTTTCCGATCTACAAAGACGAAGCGGTAGTAAAACGGGAACAAGACAGTCTTCTGGCTTCTTTCCAGCCTTACTTTGAACTGGACAAAGAAGTGGAGAAGAGTGCCCTTGCCAAACTGAAAGAGAATTATCATGCCCATCTGAAAGGCATATTGCCTTCGACGGACTACATCCGATACATCGAGAGAGGCCTGAAAGCCATCTATCAATCGGGAGTCGTATCGACAGAAGAGATGCGGACCCTCCTCCACGACAGCATCTTTTCTGTCATGGTGATTGAAGATAAGTTGGCCAACCAACGGACGACCGACGGCATCTATACCGTAAAGAGAGCCTACGAGAATCTTATATCGGGTGATACCGCCCATTATAACAGAGACATCCTGCGGCAATGTGCACTCAACGACTACATTACCCCCAATCTCATTTACGATTCTGTGCGTACGGAGACAGCCCGGAAAGAATTGCTCGACAACTACTCCTGGGCAAACGGAGTAGTACAAAGCGGCCAGAAAATCATTGACCGTGGAGAGATAGTCAACAAACAAACCTATAACATCCTGGAATCTTTGCGCAAGGAATCTATCAAGCGAAGCGAATCCATCGGACAGAAGCGACTGATCTTGGGCGGACAAATCTTGTTTGTCGGCATATTGATACTCTGCTTTATGCTTTACCTGGAACTGTTCCGCAAAGATTATTATGAACGCAAAGGCAGCTTATCGTTGCTCTTCGCCCTGATCGTGTTCTATTGTGTCATCACGGCGCTTATGGTGACAAACAATATATTCAATGTGTACATCCTGCCCTATGCCATGCTCCCGATTATTATCCGGGTCTTCCTCGATTCGCGTACGGCATTCCTGACACATGTCATCACCATACTGATCTGCTCCATCACCCTAAGGTATCCCCACGAATTTATCCTGACACAAATAGCCGCCGGCCTGGTAGCTATCTTCAGCTTGAGAGAACTGTCACAACGTTCGCAGTTGTTCCGCACGGCCCTTCTGGTCATACTGACGTATGCAGCTATCTATTTCGCTTTTGAGCTGATCAGTGAAAACGATCTTTCGAAGCTGAACGTAAGTATGTATATCTACTTCATTATTAACGGTGTACTATTGCTTTTCGCTTATCCTCTGCTATTCCTGCTTGAGAAGACTTTTGGCTTCACGTCGAATGTTACGCTTGTAGAATTATCGAACATCAACAATGATCTGTTGAGAAGAATGTCCGAAACTGTTCCGGGTACCTTCCAACACTCCATGCAAGTGGCCAATCTGGCTGCTGAAGCTGCGATACGTATCGGAGCCAAAAGCCAGTTGGTACGTACCGGAGCATTGTATCATGACATCGGCAAAATGGAAAATCCGGCTTTCTTTACCGAAAACCAGTCCGGAGTGAACCCCCATAAGAATTTAAGTTATGAACAGAGTGCCCAGGTGGTTATCAGCCATGTGACGGACGGATTAAAACTGGCCGACAAGCATAATCTGCCTAAAGTGATCAAGGACTTTATCAGTACTCACCACGGGCGCGGAAAGACCAAGTTCTTCTACATATCCTGGAAAAACGAACATCCGGGCGAAGAACCGAACGAAGAAGTTTTCACGTATCCGGGTCCCAATCCGTTCTCGAAAGAGACAGCCATACTGATGATGGCAGACTCCGTAGAAGCCGCCTCACGCAGCTTGCCGGAGTATACCGAAGAGAGCATCAGTAATCTGGTAGATAAGATTATCGATTCGCAAGTACAAGAGGGGTATTTCAAAGAATGCCCGATCACATTCAAAGACATCGCGACGATAAAAGCTGTATTCAAAGAAAAGCTGAAAACGATTTATCACACACGCATCAGCTATCCTGAGTTAAAGAAGTAAGGAGTCCGGCACAAGCATCCTCAAGTATGTCGAGCACGTATTCAAAGCCCTCCGCACCTCCATAATAAGGGTCGGGCACGTGATCGGCAGGGATGCGGGTGCAGTATTCCGTCATCCGGTGGATCTTTTTCCACTCTGCCGGAGAGGGTGCTTTCTCCTTCAGATCGTCCATGTTCCGATCATCCATACCGATTATAAGATCGAAGTTGTAAAAATCTTCCGTACGGACAGGACGCGAACGATGTACCAGTTCATATCCTCTGCGGGCGGCATGGGCACGCATACGGCTATCGGGCAGTTCCCCCTGGTGATAAGCCAATATACCGGCTGAATCAATCACAAACTCTTTTTCCAGGCCGGCTTCTTTAATCAGATGAAGCATCACGCCTTCTGCCGTAGAAGAGCGGCAAATGTTGCCGAGGCAAACGAAAAGTATTCTTTTCATATAATTAATAATCAGCGTATTATATTCTATCTAAAAATATTAGTTTACTATATGGTTTACATTCTATGACACAACAAATATGGTTTTATCTAAATACTTATTGCAACATAGAATAAAACACTTACACGACAAAAGCCATAGAGACGTTGTTAAAGATTGTTTTAAACACAAACAATACAGCCCTAATCTGTCTCTTTTTGTTAATACAACAAACTTACTAAGACCACATTTTAACAAAACAAATCGTGCAAAGATAAGCGGAAGAATAGCCTATCAAAAAGTATTTTAGAAAAATAAGAGATTTTATTCCTAATTTTTAACACCACAGCAACGTGTCAACCTCAAAACTTCTGTATTCAGACAACACATAAAACGTTCAACTTATTGAGTATCAAAAATATATCGAAGCTATAATTTGTAGATTAGATTACATGACGGAAAATATACTTTAGAGTGTTACCTCTACCCAAAAGAGAGATTACTCCCCCTTCTAACATGATGCAAATATAAACTTTATCTCTAAGATAAACAAGCATTAAATATTGTTTGATTTAAATTTTATTATGTTCACGTTAAAGCCATTATGATTTTTGGATTTCAAATAAATCATTCCGTACATTTGCAACATCAAACGATTGAAATACAGATTATTTCTTGCCAAATAATCAGATTCAATCACAAAAACAAAAATGTTATCAATGTTTAATTTTAAAATACAAAAACAATGGAAAATTTGAGAAATCTCGTGTTGGCAGCAAGCAAAAAAGTAGAAATGAATGGCGTTACTGATATTAAAGAGTTGTACCCTGATTCAACCGTATTTGATTCTATTGAAGAATTTGAACAACATGTTATTGATAGAGCCGTTGAATATTTAGCAGACAATTATCAAGATGAAGAAGAATATACATCCTCAAATTGGATGTTGGCAACAGCTTGTGATTGTGAAGGTGATTGGTTGTTTCTCATTGACGGTAATTACTATCTCATGGATTATTGTGATTTAGATAATTCTAAAGTCGAAGATGTTCAAATCGGAATTTGGGAAAATAATGGTGAAACATTCGCCAATCAACTTGCCGAAAAGTTAGATAAAGAAACTCAAATAGACACATCAGGCTATTATCAGACCTCCAATGGAGAGAAAATGCCGAGCGTTACAATTTGCGTAATCAATAAATAGAATTATAGTCAAAAATAGGGAATTATAGCCAAAAGTGAATATCAGTTTTAGTCATAGTTCCCTATTCAATCATATACAACTGATTATCAGAAATATACGTTTGCTTTCAATATTCACTTTCAAGATTTTTGAATATAAATTAGAAAACTAGCCAATGCCTATTCTTCATTTCTTAATGGTGCATCAGGCAAAAAATCCTTAGGAGAGCAACTAAAAACTTTAGCCAACTCATTTAAATGATTGAGATTATATTTCGCTCTCCGTTTAGGATTCTCAATATCTGCAATAAAACTTGGAGAAAGATTCATGTAGTCTGCCAATTCTACTTGTGACCACTTTCTTTCCATCCTCATAGCCTTTACCTTTTGTATTACAAATTCTTCTATATTAGTCATATATACTAATTATTTAAATTGGTAAAGGAAAGATTATTGCAGAAATATTTTGAGCGTACATGTACGTGTATTATCTTTGTACCCTCAATTAAGCAAGAAGCATTTAACTAAAAAAAAGAAAAATGAAAAAGAAAGCTATTTTTTTATTGACCATTTTATTAATGGCAAGTTTCGTAACAAGCTGTTCAAACGATGATGATAATGAAAAAACAGAATTCACATCAACACTAACAGCGAATGGAAGTGCAGTTAAAATTACAAATCTCGAAGGTAAAGCAATAGCAGGCTCTATATACGAGTTTTGGATAAATGATGCAACATCTGATTTTTATATTCAAGGGAATATCACATCTCATGAAGTACATACTTCGGGAAAGGACGTTACCAAAGACTGTAAAATGATGATTGCTTTAGTGAATAATGAAGAATGGTATACCTCCGAAAAAGAGTACGTTTCTGGTACTGTTACAATAGAAAAATGGGATTTGGAAAATTTCAAAGTTACACTTGTATTTAAGGATTATAAATGCAAATCGGGTTCAAAGAGTATTGTTTTGAACGGCAGTGTTACCTTTCCAACATCCATAAATATTTAATCAATAGAATAAACAATTTCAAATTGAGGCTTCATTATTCCTATGAATAAAATTGTACTTGCACTTATTTTATTAATATTACCATTCTCTTTAGCCTATACATCACCACGAAAAAAGGTAGGCATCGTTTTAAGTGGTGGTGGAGCTAAAGGGGTTGCGCATATTGGGGTAATAAAAGCTCTTGAAGAATTAAATATACCTATTGATTATATTGCAGGAACAAGCATCGGAGCTATTATTGGCGGATTGTATTCTATAGGTTACACATCCGAACAATTAGAAACAATAGTAAAACAAACAGATTGGATAAATTTGCTTACTGATAAAGTTTCACGTGAAAAAATTCCTTTCCCCTTTAAATCCAATGATAGCAAATACCTTGTATCATTCCCATTCAACAATAGTGAGAAGAATGGAGGCATAATAAAAGGGAAGAATATATCACAGTTATTACATCAACTTACAGAAGGTTATCAAAATGTAACTAATTTTGATAGCCTTCCAATTCCTTTTGCGTGTATTGCCACAGATATGGCAAGAAACCAAAAAGAGGTCATTCGCTTTGGCAAACTTTCAGAGGCAATGCGGGCTAGTATGGCTGTTCCCATTGTTTTTTCACCAATATATTCAGGACAGAAAGTTTTAATTGACGGAGGATTTAAAGATAATCTGCCAATTGATGTTGTTAAAGCGATGGGAGCAGATATTATTATCGGTATTGACGTACAATCTGAATTATCAGATGCAGACAACTTGCATTCGATTGCAGGAATAGCCAACCAGCTTATGCTAATGATTTGCCAATCATCACTTGACGGAAGCACTAAGGATATAGATGCTTATGTAAAAGTTGATGTAGAAAACTATAATGCTGCAAGTTTTACAAAAGCCGCAATAGACACTCTTATTATAAGAGGAGAAAATGCCGCAAAAGCCAATTACAATACATTATTATCAATCAAGAACAGGATAGGCATAGTAAATAATAAAAGAAATAATAAAGCCCAATTACCCTTGTTTTATCCGCAATATGTTCCAAGCAATGATAATCAACTAAGAATTGGACTAAGATTCGATAGCGAGGATATTGCAGCAGTGATGCTTAATATCAATTTGAATAAACATAAATTCGGGAAAGCCGAAATAGCGGTAAGAGGAGGAAAACAATCTTTCCTCAGAACCCAATATCATTTCCCCATATCCAAGCCACAATGGATAACACTTTCAAATCAAATTGGTTACAATGACATATTTTTATATAGTCATGGATACAAAATATCTAATCCAACCTTTATACGGAATACTAGCAGTCTAATTTACTCTATTACACCTTCAAGAAACCTTCAAATGGAAGTTGGAGCTTCATTAGATTATCATCGGTATTATAGGACATTGGCAAGTGAAGATGCAACACTGATGAAACGAAAAAATTTATTTCTTAATTATCACACGAAATTGAAATATGAAACTTTAGACAAAAGATATTTTCCGACTAAAGGTCTGAAAACTAATATTTCTTATACAATATATACCGATTTGCATACCAGCACTGCATACTCATCACTTGCTACCCAAATCACTAAGATATTTCCAATCGCACTAAATATATTTATTATACCGACAATATACGGAAGATTTATTTTTAATGATGGTATTCCGTTTATGTACAGTAATGTCATCGGTGGAGAAGAATATAATCCACATTACGAGCAACAAATACCTTTTTCAGGGCTGCCCCATACAGAATCCACCCTGAAATTATTGGGAAATGCACGAATCCAAATAAGACATAAATTCCATGAAAAGCAATATCTTACCTTATCAGGAAATTATGCTATCCATCAAAATCAGTTTTCTAATTTCCTTCAAGGTAAAAAAATATATGGAACAAGCATCGGATATGGTTACGATAGTCCATTGGGACCTATAGAAGGATTTATATGTTACTCCAATAGGACTAACAAACTGGGATTTTATCTTAATATCGGATTTGGATTTTAAAAAATATAGATTTAAAAACTGAGCATATCATAGGTTTCTAACAATTCTTGTGTCCGTAACCCTAAATATCTCCGTGTAGTCATTACATCAGCATGATTAAACAATTCTGACAATTTGATAAGGGCAAATTCCGAGTTTTCCCCAGCAGCCTCAACAACCTTACGTCCGAATGTTTTTCGCATTGAATGGGTAGAAAAATGTTCCACCTTCAATCCATATTTGCTTTTTATTGACTTGAACAGTACATTGATTCTTTGTGTACTATACACCGTCTTTTTACGACTAATAAAGCACTTTTCATTTTTATCTATTATATTCAAAGCCATACAACAGTCAGCAATATGCTTTTGAAAATTTGAATTAATTTTTATTTCCCGTCTTTTCCCCGTCTTTTTCTCAATAATAACAAAAGAATGACCATCTAACAACATTGACCATGTTAAAGTTAAAAGGTCTGAAATACGTAACCCAAAGAAACTACCGCAACTAATCAACAGAGACAAACGGTATTCTTTATCACGATACAATTTTCTAACTAACGAAAGCATTGTGTCCCATTCAATATAATCACTTGTTACATAACTATTCTTTAGGCTCATAATATTCTCTTTTAATTGAAATTTATAATTTTTGAATGTATGACAAATCTACTTATTGATAAAATACTGATAATCAATCTATATTCAAAAGTTATATTAATGAATATCAGGCTGCCATCAATAAATCCGTTGGAGTTGCCAAGGCTGCCAATACAGCAGCCTCTTTTGCCTCATAAACTCTTAATGCTTCTCTGTCAATCTCAAACATGTTTTTCTTTGCCCATTCATAACGTGCCATCCACAAACCTCTTAACACTTCCCGAACTTCGGTACTTGCTTTATGAATCAGTTCTACGAAAGCGACCATGTGCCCTCTTGCAGCCTCTCTTGCCGCTGCTTCATAATCCGCATAGAACCAAAAGAAATCATGTTCATTAATCATTCTGACCGCCTGGTTTATTATCTCTGCTGTTGACATATCATTACCTTTTAGAATTTTCACTTTGTTTCTTTATCACATTGCAAAGATAATTATCCTATTTCAAATAAGATAATATATTCGGTTAAATCCAGTTAATTATATGATTTTATTTAAATTGAGATAATATAGTATTAAAAAAGGGGAAGCAAAATCGCTTCCCCATGCCATTAAAAGACTTGGATTAAAGATTCCCACCTGAAGGACCTCCATTCCCCTTTTGTTACATCAAAAAAAGCTGTCGTTTTAAATACTTCTCGTGATTCTCCATTTCCGTTGCACATTGCCTTTGCCAATGCTGCTTGTGTTGTACCCCAACACTCTCGTAGTTCACCATTTTTCTTTTGAAAGATAAAATGTGCAATACCGTTTTTCATCTTTTCTTTCAAATTTTCAATCATCATGGCTTTTAACAAACCGATTTCAATAGAATTAGTACGAATTGCAATGACATTAGCTCTAACTGCTGTTGAATTGTTGACTATTGTAAGATTTACCATAACTATAATATTAAATTGTTCGTACTTTTTTTGATTACGATACAAATTTAGTGATTATATTTTAAATAGAATAATATATAATACAAATAACTGTTAATATTATGATTATATTTGAAATCAAATAATATTAATTAGTATTTTTGCTTGAAAATAAGAATAAGTATGGAAAAAGCAGAGTTCAGAACCGTAATCCATCTACAAATTGGTGAGACACATGAATACTACGGCTCACCATCTTCATTGTACGACAAACATACAGCCGATGAATTGGGAATTGCCCAGGCATCCCTTAACAACTATTTCTACAAACTTCCTGATAGTGCAGAACCTATTTATACAAATAATAAATGTATCATCAGGAAGGGGATTTTATATGTGAAACCTACCACAAGGGGAAGAAAAAAAACAGAATAGTCAGAAAAAAGTTATACCCAACTGCTTTATTTCTAGAAAGTAGCGGTTTTTAAGACACCTATAAAAGAATACAATGTATTGTATTTTAGTAAATTGAATTACTAAAATATCTTATATGTTATTGTTTACCATACTTGCGTAAAAAGGGTATTTTCATACCCTTTTATTGTTGTAAACTATCTGACTTTGGAATTGACAGCCAATACTTTTTTAGTGCATCACTGATTTTTTGGTTTGTACTATCATCCCGTTGTTTACCATAATTGGGGTTGTTTGTACCTTGCTTTGCTAAACTCTGTTTGAATTTCGTTGCATCACTTGCTTCTCTGCTTACTCTTTTTGTCATATTGATTTGATTTATATTGAATTATTTAGAACTTTGTTGATATTTACTTATAAATAGTTTTTGGAATGGCAAAATCAACTGAAAGACAAAATATTTTTTCTTTAGAGAACATCAGTATTGATAATATAGTGGAAAAGCATATTGCACTGTTGAAAGAACGTGCCAAGCCTCAGCAAGTTATCACAAACTTTCAGGATGTAACTTGTGATAATACATTCGTGGCGCAATATGAAACCATTCAAGGAAAAAGCAAAGCCATTCCGAGAAAATTGATACTGCACGAAAAGTATACCTTCCTGATACATAAATTGATAAAAAGGTGCAGAAACAATAAAGAAGGAGATTTTACCCGTTTCAACACTAAGGTACTCCAAGCCACATTGGGAGCTGTTTATAAAGACATGTTAGACACTTTGGCAGCAATGAATATAATACGTATAGCTAACGAATATATCCCCACAATCCAAGCCCGATTGATAGAATTCAATTCCAATCTATCCGTCACTTCTGAAATGCGTTACAATGCAGCCGTTGATAAATATAACAAGAAGATGGAGCAAGAGCTAAAGAAATACGAAAAAGAACAGTTAGAAGAAATAAGGTCGGAAATGGGAAACGAATTATACGATAACTTCATTAAGTCTTTAAGTCTGCTCCATCTGACACATGAAACCGAGGCAAAGGACTACCTGAACCGACATAAGTTTATGTCAGCAAAATCAAAGGAATACTTTTCTTACATATTGGAAGAATATAAGAAGAGAGATTTCAAAATATTATCAGTAGATAGAAACCTCCGCATATACTCTATACTAACCCAATCAACAAGAATATTCAAGAATTTCACAAATATAAAATTTACATGCGACATTCATAACTCACACCCATTATTATTTAATAAAATCATAATAGACAAATATAACATAGATACTAATATTTTACATATATTATATAATAACATTAACAATATAGACAATTCTCTCTATTCTGTTGGCAAACAACTTCGTAAAACACTAATAAACAACAATATACAAGAATGCAAAATTGCAAATATCCCCAATGATGTTTGGGAGTATATTTACAAGACTTCAAAGGGGGTGTTTTGGGATGATTTTACTGATTTAGACGAATTTAAAAGGTTATTGCGTTCCGATATTAAAGTAACACTGTTCCGTGAAGTATTCTACTCCAAGACGTTAACAACAAAAGGAAAGGACTTCGCAAAAGTTTTTAAGAAGAAATATCCTAGCATCTATAAGTTGATAAAGGAGAATAAAAAGAATGACCGCACCTATTTGGCAAATGAAATGATGAAGATTGAAAGTTCACTGTTCAGAAACATATTAGCCAAGTTATATGCAAAACGGTTTAAAGTACTAACCATACACGATGCAATTGTTATATTGGACGTAAAAGCGAATACCCAATGCACGCCTGAACTTGTAAAATCCATCATTGAGAAGGAATATCAACTTATTGATTTACTACCTGATGTTTCCACTGATTATTATACGGTTGATAATGTAGCAAATACTTTACAACAAGAAGAACAAGACTTGAAATTGATAAATGAACTGATAGAAAGTTTCAAAGTGATTGCCAACGATGAAACACATCCAAGATGTCAAAGCTCAAAAGAAATCATTGAAGAATTGGAGAAAGGAACGGCTGAAATTTATATAAATCATCGGACTAATCAATTTGTGTGGCATCCTCTTTTTTAAAAATCTCCAAAATCTGGACCAGAATTTTTTAAAGAACCGTTGAAGATTAAGACGGTTCTTTGTAGTTCAATTCAAAAAACTGAGTGTCGGGTTACCCAGCTCCCATGTCTTAAGGTTCATCTATTTTAGGGAAATTAGGGTCTTTGAGTTTCCATATAACCTCATTCGCATCAATTATTTTTTGAACATCAAATTCTTTTAGATAAGTTTCTATATTAGCTACATCACGTCCCATATTTTGGGCTATCAAATTCATTGACACACCATTATGATATAACATAGAAGCGTATGTATGACGGGCTGCATAAAAAGTTATATCTTCACTTATACTTATTTTTTTAGCAACCCTTTTCAGGTTTACATTCACCAAATAAATCATATATCTCATACGACTAAATTTTATTTTTTCATCTTCACAATCCTTTTCATATATTCCAAATATATAATTATTTTCATCATATTCATCCACAGTAGGCAGAAAAGGAGCAATTGTTGTAAAAAGCACTACTCCATCCACAATAACCCGAGTTGGCTTGGATGTCTTAGAGCGAAGTATCTCAATCTCATAATACAGATTTGAAACCTTCTCCATCTCTGCATTATGATACCCTCCAAGTAATACTTTTCGATAATAATCGTTAGAATCCATTCGATTCAAAGGTTTTATATCTTTCCATTTCAACTTAGCCAAATCAACCAATGCCATCCCCTGCAAAAAATAAGATGCAAAAAACAGAGATAAAGCCAAACCTTCACTATTCATAGTCGGATGTATCTTATTACATCCACGTCTTTTAAAATAAGCATTCCAATATTTCCTAACATCCTTATCATCGTCACTATCAAAAGGTTGAGCAGACAAAGGTAATGCAATACCATGAACAGACATTTTTATATCATCAACAGATGCGAAAGAATATTTCATCCTAAAATACATCAATAGCTTGTATAATTCACCATAAGTTAATGCTCTTTTTTTAGTACGCCTATCCAAATGTTGTTCAAATCCAATAAACGGGTTATTATCACGTGCCAAATATCCTTTCTCTATTGCATAGTTTATCGCAGCTTTTAAACAACAAAAATGTTTATATATACTTGTATCTCTTTTATTGGTAGCCCGAAGATAATTCTCAAACTCCTTTAACCACATTTTGTTCAATTCAAACAATTCTACATCCCGTTGAGGCGAAAAACCTTGTATCAGATTATATAATGTACGATACCCCGTTCCTGTATTATATTCACCCTTCTCTTCCTTAAAATATCTCACCCTATCATCTATCAATTCCAACAAAGTTTTTGTGGAAGGTAAAGGCTTAGAAATTTCATTTGCCAAAATTTTTGCAGAATATGGTTCTCCACGTCTCTCATAGTCTAACACTAAGTTCTTCAATTTTGACAATTCATTTGTTATTATAGAATTCATATTTACACTATAAGGATGTTTAGACCTCACCTCACCACGTTCTTCATTCCATAGCCTAGGAGAACAAGACATCTTCAAACTTTTATAAGTACGTTTTCCATTATAACATATCCGCAACATGATTGGATGTTCATCATTTGCCAACGTTTTAGATTTATACAATATAACACTAGCAGTCGCTTTCATATAATATTTAGTTTACTCTATGGTTTACATATTTGAAGCAAAAAGCCCCAATGGTTTACATTACAAATATAAACAAAATATTATATATACCTATATATTAAGTACTTAAAATAAAATATTATTTTTCTATTTATTGCCGAGGCAAACGAAAAGTATTTTCTTTTTCATGCTTTCTTACTTTTGAAATATAAAGATATAAAAATCCGCATGCAACAACGTGCCGCATGGATCTCCCAGCTACGCGTTTCTGCATGCGGTATCATATAAGTACAGTCAATAATTCTACAACGAATTCAGTATTTTGTTCGCCTTATTCACTGTTTCGGCAGCCGGAACTTCAGGGAAGTCTCTCAAGTTAAATGTGGAGAGCATTTTTTCCAGCTTCTTAAATCCGGTCTTGTTTTTCTTATCCGTAAATTCCTTGCGAAGGATCGTTATCTTTTCGTGAGCCTGAACACCCTCGATCAATTTCTCGAAACGAATGGAAGAGCGTGCTCCCGGATAAACCAGATAAGTGTCTCCACCGGCCCAGGCCTCAAAACGTGAATCGAGCAGTGGCTCTTTCGGCCAACTATTATAAGCCCAACGCAGATAGCCGTCAAGATGATCTTTGGCAGAATAATAGCTCATCCAGGCAGCCTCGGCAGGATCGGAGAAGGTAAAGGTATTCGGGAAAGCTTCCGTACAGCACGTATAATAGGTAGTAGGAAGATTGTTTTGTGCACGACGTGCCAATACCTCCGCCGGATAAGAAGCTCCGATAGGAATACAATAGTCGTAGATATCCGCTTCCAGTTCTTTGTGGAAGTTACCCGCCAGCGATACTTTAAACTCAGGATCGGCTTTGCGGATCACCTGCAATGTCTTCTGCATAACCTCCATCGGGCGTTCGTCCATGGCAATGGTACAAATATCGAACCAACCTTTCTCACGTAAATGTTTAGAGAATGACTTCAACATAGCCACCCACATCTCTTCGTAAGCTTTTTCGCCCGGAGCGGTTTTCACATACTGCATACTGTTTGTAGCCTGATCGAAATATTGGAAAGACAACTTCCACGGAACCATCGAGTAGCAATTGATCTGCTTGTCGATGCCCACGCTCATCATCATCTCTACCCACTTGTCGAACACATCATAATCGAAAGCCCAAGTGCCGTCCACTTTCTTTGTCCAGGTGACCATCGATTCAAAGTAGTCATAAGTCTGTCCGTTCCAAGGTTTATGCATGATGGAAGCCGTAATAATCTTCTGTCCGGCATCCGCCAGCATCTTCATCACAGGACGCATGGCATCTATGTGTGCCTGACTCCAGAGCGGAACCTGATAATAACGTGCCACGGCAAACGGACTCTGCCACAAATCGAGGTGGAAAGCCCACTGAGACGGGGCAGGCAACACACGTGAAGAAACTTTGACATCCATCTTCAAGGTAGACAGACGGTTATCTCCGTCTTTCACCTCGACCGTACCACGATAGACTCCCGGTGACACAGTCTGGGGAACCTGGCAATTGATCCAGATGGCCTGAGTGCTTTTAGCTTCCATAGGCATCGAAGTCAGCAAGTGGTCAATCGGATCGGCAACCAACAGAGAGTCGTAAATGGAGTGATCGGGACGATAACCACAGCCGCCACGTCCGTCTTTATTCAATTCGTCGGTCATCACATAGCGGACAAAACCTCCGCTGAATGCATCGGCCGGAAGTACATCTCCCTTAGAGTTTTTAAATTCGGAGAGAGAATAGTTCAATCCTTTCAGGTCGGTACCGGTCCAGACAACAGCCTGCGCATGGAGTTTCTCACCGCGCCATCCCTCCAGCGTAATGCTTTTCTGTGGCTGGATCACAGGTACGGCATGTTTCGCATACCGGGTATCGGTATTTCCCCATTGTACCTGAGGGGCTTTGACTGCCGCCCATTCTTTTTCGGAAGGAGCAACCGGATCGGGCAATTCTTTATAAGACTGGATGGGGAACGGGGCCTGTCCGGTCGGTGTTCCACATTGTGTCACTCCTTGCTGGGCAAGAAGCGGGCCTGTACTAACCAGGCAAGAAAGCAAAAGTGTCGTGATTCGCTTCATGGTTTCATTTTTTAAGGGTAATATATTAAGATTGGTTTTCATTACATAGGATCTACATCATAGTAAACAATCAGCGATTTAAACCGTTCGTCTTCTATCATTTCACGTTGTACCCGCAAAAGTAATTCACGGGCACGACTCATCGGCGCATTTTGTTCTATTTTAACAACTATTTTTCGTATGAACAAAGTTTGAATACGGGCAACGGGCGGTTTATCCGGTCCCAGTATCCGGTTTCCGAACAATGCGCGCAGTTTCTCGGCCATGGTGTGTGCCATCACATCAAGCAACGTCTCGTTCCGGTTTTTCAGATAGACATACACCATCCGGTAATACGGAGGATAATGAAACATCTGCCGCTCAGCCAGTTGTCCCGCCACCATATCTTCATAATCGTTCGTCATCACCTGACGGATGATGGGATGGTCTATACTTTTGGTTTGCAACACTACCCTGCCCCGTTTATTTTTTCGTCCGGCACGTCCGGCAACCTGCGCCATCAACTGGAAGGCACGTTCGTACGAACGGAAATCGGGATAATTCAGCATCGTGTCCGCATTAAGTATCCCCACCACGCTGACGTGGTCAAAGTCGAGTCCTTTGGATACCATCTGGGTACCGATCAGTATATCGGTCTTTCCCTGTTCAAAGTCTGCAATAATTTTTTCGTATGCCGACCGCGTACGTGTAGTATCGAGATCCATACGTGCTACGGAAGCTTCCGGAAAAATCAGCTTCACATCATCTTCTATCTTTTCCGTACCAAATCCTCTGTGCATCAACTCGACCCCTTCGCAAGCCGGACACGAACGGGGCAACTGGTAAGTATACCCGCAATAGTGGCAAGTCAGCTGATTGATACCTTTATGATAGGTCAGGCTGACATCACAGTTCTTGCACTTTGGCACCCATCCGCACGTGCGGCACTCTATCATCGGAGCAAATCCCCGGCGATTCTGAAACAGAATCACCTGCTGTTTATTATCGAGTGCCTCGCGGACATATTGCAGCAGCAACGGAGAGAACTGCCCCGTCATCCGCTTCTTGCGGTGCAACTCCTTTATATCTACCGGAATAATCTCCGGCAATTGAATTTCCTTATAGCGTTCTTTCAGTTCCACCCACCCGAATTTGCCGGTAGTGGCATTCTGCCAAGTCTCCACCGAAGGAGTGGCAGTACCCAGCAACGTCTTTGCCCCATACATCGAAGCCAGCACGATGGCAGCATTCCGGGCATGATAGCGCGGTGCGGGATCTTGTTGCTTATACGTATTTTCGTGTTCCTCGTCCACAATGACCAGTCCGAGATTCCGAAACGGGAGGAACACCGAAGAGCGTACCCCCAGAATAATATCGTAACCCTCCTCCGTCAACTGCTTTTGCCAGATCTCTACTCTCTCGGCGTCGGGGAACTTGGAGTGATAGATTCCCAACCGGGAGCCGAACACCCGTTTCAGCCGTTCGGTGATCTGGGTAGTCAATGCTATTTCGGGCAACAGATAAAGCACCTGCCTGCCTTGCCTCAACGTCTCTTCTATCAGGTGGATGTATACTTCGGTCTTTCCACTGGAAGTCACTCCGTGGAGCAGACAGACATTCTTCTCCTGAAAGCTCTGCATGATTTCATGATAAGCCCGTTGCTGGTGCTCGTTCAGCACGTTCAGTTCTACCGTCTTTCCGACCAAACGGTTCAACCGCCCGATTTCCTGATAATAGACCTCGAATATCTGTTTTTCTACCAATCCGTTGAAAATAGCGGGAGAAGCAGAGGCACGTTGCAGAAGTTCTTTCTTGGACACTTCTTTGGATGCACCGTCCCCCAACACGCCGGAAAGCTCCACATACTTCATCAACAACGCCAACTGTTTCGGAGCGCGCTCCAGCTCGTCAAAGATACGCCGGAGATTCTCTTCACCGGAAGCGTCTGCCGCCAGCCGGACCCGGGCTTCCGTTTTGGGTTTATAGGTGCGGCGGAGCTCTTCTTTTACAAACAGAGCTTCCTTGTCGAGCAGCGACTTGATAACGGTGAGAATGTTTTTCAATCCGCTCTCTTTCTCAAGTTTGGTGACACATTGCTCGGGTTCTTTGGCAAGCAGGTCGAGCACCAGTTGCTCGCGTTCAGAAAGAGGAGCATCCGCCTCGAAGTCGGGATTATACTCCACAATCGTCTCGCTCTCCAACTTCAGGCCGGAAGGCAATGCGGCTTTGTAAACATCACCCTGCGTACAAAGATAATAATCAGCCAGCCATTCCCAGAACCGGAACTGACCGGGCAGCAGTATCGGAGAGGTGTCAAGTACGGTAGAGATCTCTTTGACTTCATATTCGGTCGGTGCATAGTGATGCACATTGCGAACAATGGCTGTATAGTACTTCTTCCGCCCGAAAGGTACAACTACCCGGCAACCTATTTGCACCTCTTCAGCCCCTTCGTCCGGAAGGGAATAGGTAAAGCAACGGGGCAGAGGCAAAGGTAATATGACATCTACATACTTTTTCATTGTGAGGACAAAGATACAAAAAATCCCCGACGCAAGCGCCGGGGATTCGTTTATCATAAAATGATTCTGTCTTCTTAGAAAATGTAAGCAGCGGAAATCTGCCACATTTTAGTCTTATAAGAGAAATCAGCCTCTTTCCATTCTGCCGTTTTATTCAACGGAATGTTATAATTGGCACCTACTTGTAAGTGTCTCAACAGCTTCACACCAGCACCTACATTGATTCCTACCTGAGCATTTTTTTTATTCAACCGTCCAAGCTCTCCATAGTTTTTATCACCGGAGAAGTTGAAATAGAAATCCGGACCGGCTGCTACATAGATACCCAATGCGCTACCCAAACCGATAGTATACTTTAAGTTGATTGGAATATCAAGCCCATTCTGTCTGATAGACTCATCACCGACTTTTACACCTCTCTGAGCAAATAAAAGGGCACCGTCAACACCCAGACCTACCAATGGAATAGTAACCTCAGCCATCGGACCGATAAAGAATCCGGTGAAGTTGTCTGTTTTTAAATCAGACTTATTAAAATCAGCTTTTGCCAGGTTTACACCACCTTTCACACCAAACTTGATAAGTTGTGCCTGAGCAGGCATAGCCATACCGATACATACAGCTATCATTAAAGCACTAATAATCTTTTTCATAACTAAGTTGTGTTTAAAATTCGGGACAAAGATATAGTTTTAAATTAAAAAAACATTAAATCTGTTTGCATATTTTCAGCAAAGCTTTCTATTCTATAACATTACGCTACCCTATTTTGTTTTTTGATAACGTTCATATAAAGGCACATGCCATCTATCGGAAAGCCCGTGTGAGCATCTTCCTAAGGCAGCATATACCAGTTGTGCAACTCGAGCAGTACCAGTTGTACAACTCGTCATACACCAGTTGCACAACTGGTATCGTCCGAGTTGCCCATCCGGTAGCTTCTCTCCTTAAAAGATACCCTTACCGTCTCAGGATGGAAACATTCAGATGCAGGCAAGAAGAAAAAAATACCTTTTCCGGAACAACGGACCGAAAATCCATGTACCTTTGTGGTACTTCAAGGAAAGATGCCAGAGTGATCGAATGGGCCGGACTCGAAATCCGGTGAACGGCTTGTCCGTTCCGTGGGTTTGAATCCCACTCTTTCCGCAATAATTTTGTTGTTTGTCCGTCTCCCCCACAAGTGGAGTCACCAAAAAAGAAGAGATGCACCGAGAAATAAGAATCTACGGCACATCTCTTTTTTTATGTCAAATGCAAGCGGAAGCTTTCTATGCCGGACGAGAGCATACGACGCGACTTTCTTCTTGCGTCCTCGGCGAGGAAGGCTTCCTTACTTTTTGAAGTGAATCAACATCAATACCGGATTGTCATCGGCTTTCAGGCCGGCTGCTATCTCTTTCAATTCACCGCTCAGCTGACCGGCTTCGTAAGCATCCATCAGGTCTTCGGACTTCAGAACAGCCAAGCCGCAATCTTCGGGATAGCAAAAGAACATGATACCTTCCACACGTTTCGAAGCATCGTCTTTATTCTTCAACAAGTAACGGCAGACTTCCTGCGTGCGACAGTCGTACAGCCACTCTTCACTTTTCAGATCCAATGACTCGATACTGTTCATCGGCACTTCCATAGGTTGCTTAGTCAGAAAGAAATAAGCCCCCGCCGCTCCCCGTAAAAACAAACCATACTTGTTTCCCTCCTCCGAATGTGAAGGAGTACGGACGAGCAATGGCTCTAAGGTGCGGTCCGGATTCATTGCAAACAAGGTATCCGAGTCGGGATTGCCGATATAAAAGCGGGAGCCATTACGAATCAAAGAGGGTTCCAGAAGATAAGCGTATGAATGGTTTTCCGCATTGACAATAAGCTTGACGAGAATATTTCTTTTCTGCACATAGTCCAGTGAATCCAGATGCCCGTCCCGGGTGGAGACCAAAAGATAAGGATAGAAGTTGGCATCCTGATCGTCCGGCACCTTTGACTCCTGTTCCGCTATCAAATAGTCGGGAGAGAACAGGCACATGCGACTCATCCGTTTCCCTTCAGGGAAAGTAAAAGAGTGCTTGAACTTTCCGTCCAGAGAATAGACGTGAATCTGCTGACGGTTCATCTCCTTCAGGTAAAGTTCGCCGTTCGCCGGGTTTACATCTATCGAACCGATATCCTTGTATTCACCCGGGCCGTTACCGACCCTGTGGATGCGGTTGAGTGCTTTTCCCTGCCGGCTGAAGAAGCAGACGTCGTTTCCCCGATGTCCTTTGGTTATCACATATTGATCGGTGACCACTTCAACCGAACCGTCGAACAGAAATTCGTCGTTAGTCTCCAAAGGAATATAGCTTATGTCAGCAATATCCTGCAACACGATCTCCTTTTCAGGATAATCTTCATTCATATCAATCACAGGCAGAGCCTGATTCACTGCTTCCTTGCCCCCCTGACACGAAGCCAATGCAAGGGATGCCCAAAAATAAAATGGGAGTCTTTTCATAGTACAAATTATTAACCGACGGGAAAGATACATATTATTACTGAAACCGATGTACTACTATACCCTAAAAATAAAAAAGAAGGAGATACCCGAACGGTCATCTCCTTCCTCCTACTTACTGAAAATTATACTTCATATTCCTGATATCAATGATTGGGCTTAATATCGAGTTTCACCGGATGAATCATATTTTCCGGTTTAAGGATCGTATCGAGGTCTTCTTTTGAAAGAATGTCATGTTCCAGCACCAGTTCATAGACTCCCTTACCGGTCTCCTGTGCTTCTTTGGCAATCTTGGTAGAGTTTTTATATCCGATAACAGGATTCAGTGCAGTCACCACACCGATACTGTTGTGAACATCTTTCCGGCATTTTTCCTCATTGGCCGTGATGCCGTCTATACACAAGGTACGCAGCGTATCGAAACCATTCATCAGCAAATCGGCAGATTCGAAACAGCACTGGGCCATGACCGGTTCCATCGCATTCAGTTCCATCTGGGCCGCTTCACCACTCATAGCTACACAAAGGTCGTTACCTATTACTTTATAGTCAATCTGATTCATCACTTCGGGAATAACCGGATTGACCTTACCCGGCATAATGGACGAACCGGGCTGCATGGCCGGCAGATTGATTTCGCCCAACCCGCAACGCGGGCCGGATGCCAAAAGGCGCAAGTCATTGCATATCTTATTCATTTTTACAGCTATACGGCGCATAGCAGAAGAGTAACCTACCAGACAAGAAGTGTCGGAAGTAGCTCCTATCAGATCATCGGCCAAACGGATATCCAGTCCGGTAATCTTCCGGAGAGCCGCTATGCATTTGCTTGCATATTCCGGCTCGGCGGTGATTCCGGTTCCGATGGCAGTAGCTCCCATATTGACGGTCAGGAAGTCCTGAGCAGCAAAGTCCAGGTTCTTGACTTCATCCTGAAGGATACTGGCAAAACCATTGAACGTCTGTCCGAGTGTCATCGGCACCGCATCTTCCAGCTGGGTGCGCCCCATCTTGATCACGTGTGCAAACTCTTCGCCCTTTCTTCTGAAAGCATCGATCACCTCCTTAAAATGTTTCACCAGTTTGAGGTGCGTATAATACATACCGATATGAATAGCGGTCGGATAAGCGTCATTGGTAGACTGCGAACGGTTAACATGATCATTGGGCGAACAATATTGATATTCCCCACGTTTATGTCCCATCAACTCGAGTGCGCGGTTGGCTATCACCTCGTTGGCATTCATGTTGGTGGTAGTCCCGGCTCCACCCTGGATCATGTCTACCGGGAACTGGTCATGATGTTTCCCTTCCAGAATTTCTTTACATGCACGAAGAATGGCATTTGCCTGCTCTTCGGTCAGCAGTCCAAGTTCAAAGTTAGCCATAGCGGCTCCCATCTTGGTAATGGCCAGTGCATTGATAAATAAGGGATACTCACAAAGATGATATTTGCTAATGCGGAAGTTCTCTATCCCCCGAAGGGTTTGTACGCCATATAAGGCGGTTTCGGGTACTTCACGTTCACCTATTAAATCACTCTCTGTACGAGTTGCTTTCGATAATTCTTCTTTCATAATATATCTTTATTAACAATTACATTCTTAACTGTGTTTACAATAACCAAACTTAAGCAATATTGTTTTGAAAGCATACATATTCGCAATTTAGTTAACATACTTTAAACAAGGAACAGTTTTTATACATGAAGACAAATAGATGTATCATATTGTAAACCTCCCCTCCCAACAGGGATTTTAATAAAATCTCCTTCATAATGAAAAAATATACTAATAGACAAAAACCTATTAACTTCTTTTTTGTTGATTAGCATATCATTTACCGATTCAGAGACAATTTATTCAATTATCTTTGCCAAAATAAAAAAGAAAGATATGATTCTACAATTGGCTTTTGTACTGACAGCTATCATTATCGGTGCCCGTCTGGGAGGTATCGGACTCGGAGTAATGGGCGGCGTAGGTTTAGGAATACTTACTTTTGCCTTCGGATTGCAACCCACAGCTCCTCCAATCGACGTGATGTTGATGATTGCCGCAGTCATCTCGGCCGCCTCCTGCATGCAAGCAGCCGGCGGGCTGGATTATATGGTGAAGCTGGCAGAAAAGTTATTGCGTAAGAACCCGTCACATGTCACCATATTAAGTCCCATTGTGACCTACCTGTTTACTTTTGTTGCGGGAACAGGGCATGTCGCTTACTCCGTATTGCCTGTGATTGCAGAGGTAGCCACCGAAACAAAGATTCGTCCGGAACGTCCCCTCGGCATAGCCGTCATCGCTTCGCAACAAGCCATCACGGCAAGTCCCATCTCGGCAGCCACGGTCGCCTTACTCGGACTGTTGGCCGGTTTCGACATTACCCTGTTCGATATTCTCAAAATAACGATTCCCGCAACCATTATCGGCGTACTGGTAGGTGCACTTTTTTCTATGAAAGTAGGTAAAGAGCTGGTAGACGACCCGGAATACCAGAAACGATTGGCTGAAGGATACTTCAACTCAAAGAAAATAGAGATTAAAGACGTACACAATAGGCGCAATGCAATGATATCGGTGTTGATTTTCATCTTAGCTACCGCCTTTATTGTATTTTTCGGCTCTTTCGACGGTATGCGCCCCACATTTCTGATCGATGGCGAAACAGTCACCCTGGGCATGTCTGCCATTATCGAAATCGTCATGCTTTCGGCAGCTGCGCTTATCCTGCTGATCACGAAGACAGATGGTATCAAAGCGACGCAGGGTTCTGTTTTTCTGGCAGGGATGCAGGCGGTAATCGCTATTTTTGGTATAGCCTGGATGGGCGATACGTTTCTGCAAGGCAACATGGGGCAACTGACCGAATCGATCGAAGGACTTGTCCGCCAGATGCCGTGGTTGTTCGGCATTGCCCTGTTCATAATGTCCATCCTGCTCTACAGCCAGGCTGCTACGGTACGTGCACTGATGCCGTTGGGTATTGCTCTCGGCATTTCACCGTATATGCTGATCGCCATGTTCCCGGCTGTAAACGGATATTTCTTCATTCCGAACTATCCGACAGTAGTGGCCGCCATCAATTTCGACCGGACCGGTACAACAAAAATCGGTAAATACGTATTGAATCATTCGTTTATGATGCCCGGACTGATATCGACCGTTGTAGCCATCGCGCTCGGATTGCTCTTTATCCAGATATTCTAAAAGAACGGAACTATCTATTTTTTTAACCTAAATAACAGTTGAGTCATGAAAGAATTAAAAAGACTAAGCTTTGTAGTGGTCACACTACTACTTTCCACGATGATGGCTTTCGCGCAAAAGCCTAATATTCACATCCTTGCTACGGGTGGCACAATTGCCGGTACAGGCGGTTCTGCCACTTCCACCAACTATACGGCCGGCCAGGTAGCAATCAGTACGCTGCTCGATGCAGTACCCGAACTCAAGGATATTGCCAACGTGACCGGTGAGCAAATTGTACGTATCGCATCGCAGGACATGAGCGATGAAGTGTGGCTGATACTCGCCAAGAAGATCAACCAACTCCTGAAACGCCCGGACATCGACGGTATCGTTATCACTCACGGAACAGATACGATGGAAGAGACTGCCTATTTCCTGAACCTGACCGTAAAAAGTAACAAACCCGTGGTACTTGTAGGAGCCATGCGCCCTTCTACCGCGCTGAGTGCCGATGGCCCGCTGAACCTCTACAATGCCGTAGTCACTGCCGGAGCCAAAGAATCTATCGGCAAAGGTGTGCTGATAGCCATGAACGGACTGATTCTGGGAGCTGAAAGCGCAATAAAGATGAATACGATCGACGTACAAACTTTCCAGGCACCCAACTCCGGTGCATTGGGCTATATCTTTAACGGAAAAGTATTCTATAACCAGGCTCCGCTCAAGAAACATACGACCCAATCTGTTTTCGACGTAACCAACCTGAACTCTCTTCCCAAAGTAGGCATTGTCTACAGCTACTCGAACATCGATCCCGATATGGTGACCCCACTGTTGCATCATGACTACAAAGGTATCATCCATGCGGGAGTAGGAAACGGCAACTTCCACAAAAACATTTTACCGGTACTGCTGGAAGCACGCAAGAAAGGAATCCTCGTGGTTCGCTCCTCCCGCGTACCTACCGGTCCTACCACAATGGATGCCGAAGTAGACGATACTCAATATCAGTTTATTGCTTCTCAGGAACTGAATCCGCAGAAGTCACGTGTATTGCTGATTCTCGGACTGACCAAAACCAATGACTGGAAACAGATTCAGCAATATTTTAATGAGTATTAACCGGACATCGGACCGATAAAACCTGAACACTTATGAAAAAATTAATGGCCATGTTACTCCTTGCGGGCAGCATACAAGGAGTCTATGCCCAAAAGACGGGAAAGAAAGAGATGTTTCTTGAAAATAAATCGTTGTATGAAGAGCTGACCAACGTGCAGAAGAAGACGGATAAGTTCAATCTGTATCTCAATATGCAAGGTAGTTTCGACGCCAACTTCCGCGACGGTTTCGACGAAGGAGTATTCAAGATGCGCCAACTTCGTATCGAAGCCAAGGGCAACCTCAACAGCTGGCTCTCCTATCGTTATCGCCAGCGTCTGAACCGTTCGAACGAGGGAGGAGGAATGATCGACAACATACCGACTTCGATTGACTATGCCGGTATCGGTGTAAAGCTGAACGACCAGTTCTCTTTCTTTGCCGGTAAACAATGCACCGCTTACGGCGGTTTCGAGTTCGACCTGAATCCGATTGACATCTACCAATACAGCGACATGATCGAGAATATGAGCAATTTTATGACCGGATTGAACATCGGTTATAACATTACACCTACCCAGCAGCTCAACTTGCAGATCCTGAACAGTCGCAACAGTTCGTTCGACAAGACGTATGGAATCACCGAAGACTCGGAAGGCAAACTTCCGGACCTCAAGTCGGGCAAGATGCCTTTGGTCTATACCCTGAACTGGAATGGTAACTTTAATGAGGTGTTCAAGACCCGCTGGTCGGCTTCCGTCATGAGTGAAGCCAAAGGCAAGAACCTCTATTATTATGCAGTGGGCAACGAACTGAATCTGGATAAGTTCAATATGTTCGTCGATTTCATGTATTCGCAGGAAGGCATCGACCGTAACGGTACCATCACCGGGATTGTGGGCAATGCCGGCGGACACAATGCTTTCAACGCCGGCTACTTGTCGGTAGTGACCAAGCTCAATTACCGTTTCCTCCCCAAGTGGAATGCTTTCGTGAAAGGCATGTACGAAACGGCCTCCGTCACCAAAGCAGCCGACGGCATTGAAAAAGGTAACTACCGTACTTCCTGGGGCTACCTGGCGGGGGTAGAGTTTTATCCAATGAAGACTAATTTGCACTTCTTCCTGACCTACGTAGGGCGTTCATACGACTTCACACATCGTGCCAAAGTACTGGGACAGGAGAATTACAGTACTAACCGATTGTCTTTAGGCTTCATCTACCAACTGCCGATGTTCTGACCTGAAATAAAATAGTCCCGATAAACCGGATGGTTTATCGGGACTATTTTATTATTTTCAATCAATTCGTTCGTATCAATACTCCTCCTCGTTAAAGAAATCAATTAGCATTGATTTTCAATTTATTGTATAAATTACATCGTCGTTTAGCCAAATAAACTGCGCCATTAGAGACGGTCTGAGGCGATAGAAAGAATGGGCGGACAAACAAATTATTAGTTGGTATAACACTACAGCATTTAGAGTCCTATTCCATGATAAGCATTAAATAGGAATATAATTGACGTTTTTATCATATTTTAGCGAGCCAAGGCTATATATCGCCTGTTCTATCAAGTATATTCTCTGAATTATTAGTATCTTTGCCTCTATATTTGAAAAAATTCATTGGATATAGAGCATAAATTACTGAATCGAATCAAAGTCGTCCTCGCGGAGAAAGATAAGAGCAATAAATGGCTCTCCGAACAATTGGATAAAGATCCTGCCATACTACTATGATTTTTGCAAATTATTTATGATAAAATAGGTTTATATCTCTCATTTCTTTTGATGACCGCAAACATCCTCGCCACGATTTTTGCTCGTAGGGCATTGATTACGGACATCTTGTTTTTGCCTTCGGCAACTTTTCTTTCGTAATACTTCTTCAACTCACCTCCAATCCGGTGCGTTACAGCCACGGCAGCCAAATGCAGCAATCTTTTCATCACCTTGTCTGCCCGGTGTGATACCCTTGCTTTCGAGTGTTGGGAACTTCCGGAAGAATAAGAGAAAGGTGCTACTCCGGCATAACAGTTGAACTTCCTCGGATCATCAAAACGTGTAAAGGCTTCCGTTGCGATTATCATGTTGGTTGCCACCACACGCCCCACGCCATCTATGGACATCAACAGTTCCCTCTGCCTGAATAGTACCGGACAAGAAGCTATCACTTCATCCATTTCGTCAGTAATGGACTGTATGGCTTCCTCCAAGTCGTCCATCAATGCCTGCAAACGCTTCATCTTGCGTTCATACAGGGATTTGGGCATATACTCCTTTTGGTCTTTCATCTGTCCTTTATATTTGGCAAAATCCGTCACATACAAGGTGCGTTCGGATTCAAGCTGTTTCAATCTTTCAATATCCTCCGTGGGACGTTCGTAATAGCGCACTTTGTCTTGAAAACGGCTGGCATAAATGGCGATACGCTTGGCATCCACCTTGTCACTCTTTCCCCGTTGTACACCGGAAGAGTATTTGATTTCCGCTGCATTTTCAAGCCATAGCCTACATTCTACTGCTTTGCAGGCACAAGCCAAAGGGAACGTGTACTGCCCCGTATGCTCCGCACAGACAAGCATTTGACCGCTTGCTATCCCATAATCCTCTTCCAAATGATGCAGCAACGACATGATCGCGCCTTGATGGTTGCTTGTTTCTTCTTCATGTACAACCTTTCCCTCAAACATTACGCAGAAGTTCAGCTTCTTTTTCAACACGTCCACACCGATAAAATAAAAATTTTCCATTCTTTTGTCTTTTACTGATTTAAGAAAGAAAGGGCTTGAACTTAACCCAATTACCTTAACAATGGATGCTAACCTACTATCTGGGTCTGGATTCAAACAAGCAGGAAGTCCGCTTATGGCAATGAAGCTCGCAAACTTCTTAATTCTAACTGGTTCACTTTCTGCATTCTTTCTTTGTATCACAAATTTATCCTTTCTATTTTATCTGTAATCTTCAGATGCAAATCTAAGGTAATATTCAAATGGGTTACAAACACAACTCAGCCTAATGTGGAGACGCTAATTCAAATATCCAAAGTATTGGGTGTCACTGTGGATGAATTATTGAGGACGGAATAATAAGTTGATGGAAACAGAGAAATTATATAAGTATCTTGATTTCAATGATGGAGTGATGATGTTGCATTATAGTAATCTTCAATTTACCAATGCTACGCAGTTGAACGACCCGTTTGACTGCCACCCATCGTTAATTGATTTCTCCAATGTTCCGAAAGAAGCATGTGGAGGATGGACTCCGGAAATAATTGAAGAATTAAGAAGAGATCCATTTCGTAGAACCAGAGAAGAGGTGTGGATATGTAGCCTTTCCAAGATACATGATTCAATCTTGATGTGGAGCTATTACGTAAGCATAAAGGTGTCTGCATCGGTTTGGACATGGAGAAAGTTCGAAAATACCTTTTTTGCATGTATGGCGGAATTATGATTGGTTGTTCCGAAGTGGAAGTCCAATATAAAGATATTGTAGAGAAGCCTGATTATTTCAGGGATGCAAAAGATTTCTTCCATTATCAATTATCCACAAAGGCAAAGGCTTGGGAGCATGAACAAGAGGTCAGGCTATTTATTTTAGACCCTAGTCCTACATATATGGCATTATTACCTGGTCAGAATGATGATAAAGGTCCGATTGCTTGGAAGGAAGTACGAGCTTTTCCTAAAATCGGAGGAGAGTGTTTCGAGTCCGTTTATTTGGGAATCAATATGAATGCAGATGAGAGATCAAAAATAATAAGTGTTGTCCAGAAACTGAATTCAGACATTAAGATTTACCAAATGGGGATTGATGCAAATGCTTTTAAATTAAATACAGAACTGATAAAATAATAGAATGGCTAAGAAACAGAATAAACCGGTAAAGGAAGAGACCCTTGAAACGATACTTTTCAACTGTCGTAACAGTCTGCGTGGGCGTGCAGCCATGACAGATAAACGCGACTTGCTGTTGACTCTTGTATTCCTGAAATTCATAGGAGAACGGTTCAAACAGCAAAAGGAGAAGATCAGGTATGAAATAGTGGAAGTGCAGGGCATTGATGATAAGGATTTCATTGAGTTGCAACTTTCGCGCCCCAACCAATATATGTAGGACGGAGTGTTTTTCCTAACGGATGAAACATTTTGGGACAAGTTGATTCTTACCTTGCCTACTGGTATGGCCATAAAATCGTTGGACGACAACGAGCCTAAGCTGAAAAATGCCCTTCCGCAGCAGATTTTCACAAAAACAGCTCTTGAACCGGGCGTTTTGAAAAGCGTTGTGGATGAAATAAACAAGATAGATCCTCAGAAATTTAATGACCATGACCTCATAGGACGTGTATATGAGTCTTTTTTACAGGCTTTCTCAATCAACGCAGACAAAGAGGAAGGGGAATTTTACACTCCGCATTCTATCGTAGAGCTTATCGCGTCCCTTATAGAACCTTTTGATGGGACGGTCTATGACCCTTGCTGTGGTTCCGGCGGTATGTTCGTTCAAGCTGCAATATTCATAGAGGCTCACGGCGGAAATACTAAAGCTGTCAATGTGTATGGGCAGGAATCCGAACCGGCCACCTATCGCCTTGCAAAGATGAATTTAGCTATCCGAGGCATCTCTTACCATTTGGGGGATAGAGCCGTGTCCACTTTCTCTGATGACCAGCATAAGGAACTCAAGTTTGATAACACCATGGCTAACCCATTAAAGAAATATGCCGAATATGGAGGTTTTGAGACTGATCCTCGATGGCAAGGCTATGGAGTCCCTCCGACAAGTAATGCCAACTATGCGTGGATTCTTCATATCCTAAATAAACTGAATGTCAGTTGCGGAATTGCAGGATTCCTGCTTGCCAATGGTGCTTTGGGTGATAATGATACGCAGGGAATACGCAAACAGCTAATCGAAAGCGACAAAGTAGAAGCGATTATCGTTTCGCCGCGAAATATGTTCTATTCTACCGATATATCATCTGTCACCCTTTGAATTTTGAACAATAACAAGAAAGGCGGTCCATGGCATGGCAGACAACTTCGCAATCGTACGGGTGAGATTCTGTTCATCGATTTGCGAATCTGGAACAGTAATATATACGAAAAGAAATATGTCCGTCTGGCAGAAGCGGAAATAGACAGAGTGCGTCAAATATACTTCGGTTGGCAAATCGAAAATTTTGCCGAGTATGCCGAGCCAGAATTATACTATGCGGCGCATTGTGACGAAATTCAAAAAAAAGGATATTCTCTCGTACCTTCAGATATAGATCGCGATACGGAAATAGACTATAAGTCCGCTCTTTCCGAGATGAGTGATAAATTTGATGCGCTGAAGAAAAGATGGGATGCAAACGAAACGGAACTTGTAAATGCTTTCAAAATTTTAGGGTATGGAAAAGAATAAAATACAGCATCTCAATATTACAACCGACAAGCTCTTTGATGACATTCGGAACATCATAGAACAAGGTCGGAGACAGGCATACGCAGCAACCAATCAGATTGTGCTACTTACCTATTGGCACATTGGGCGGCGAATCGTGGAGGAAGAGCAGCATGGAAAAGCCCGTGCACAATATGGTACTCGGTTGATTAAAACATTAGCAGAGCAACTAGTACCTAAATACGGTGCGACATTCTGCAAACGAAATTTGGATTACTTCCGCCAATTTTATTTGTGTTTCAATGATTTGGAGCGATTATACAGGTTGCAGACCCTAAGGCCAGAGAGTGGTATGTAAAAGAGGCATCGGAACAGATGTGGAGTGTGAGGACACTCAATCGCAGTATCGGCACGCAATACTATGGTCGCCATATGGCCTGTGTAAGGGAGGGATTAGCATTGCCTGCACCGGACATCGAATCTAACGATCCCTTGGAATATATAAAAGCCCGGTAGTTGCCGAATTCTTGGGATTCCGTAAGGATAGCAAATATGACGAGAGCCAGTTGAAACAAGTCTTAATAGACCATTTGCAACAATTTATCATGGGGCGTGGCTTCGCTTTTGTCGATAGGCAGAAACATATATCAATAGATACAGGTGATTTTTACATAGACCTCGTGTTCTATAACATCAAGCTCAAGCGTTATGTACTGTTTGAATTGAAAACACGTCCTCTTACACATGCGGATGTGGGACAATTGGATATGTATGTGCAGATGTATAATGATCTTTTCCGTAGGACGTTTATAGTACTGCACCTTGTCCTGAAAACGGCTGGTATAGAGGCGATGCGTCTGGCATCTACTTTGTCATTCTTTCTTCGCTGCACACCTGAAGAGTATTTGATTTCAGCAGGGTTCTCAAGCCAAAGCCTACATTCTACAGCTTTACAAGCACAAGCCAAAGGGAACGTATATTGCCCGGTATGCTCTGCACAGACAAGCATTTGACCATTATTTATCCCATAATCCTCTTCCAAATGGCGTAGCAACGACATGATTGCGCTTTGATGGTTGGCTGCTTCTTCTTCATGTACAACCTTTCCCTCAAACATTACGCAGAAGTCCAGCTTCTTTTTAGATACATCCACTCCGATAAAATAAAAATTTTCCATACTTTTGTCTTCACAAATTTTCAGTAAAGAAAGAGCTTGAACTTAACCTAACTACCTTAACAATGGATGTTAATCTACTATCTGGGTTTGGATTCAAACAAGTAAGAAGTCCTCTTATGGCAATGGAGCTTAACTCTTCCTAATCGTAATCGGTTCACTTCTTGCTATCTTTCTTTCACAAATTTATTCTTTCTATTTTATCTGTAATCCTCAGATGCAAATCTAAGGTATCGTCAAGGTGAAGCACATCGGAAAGATAAAGGTCGGCGTGAAGAGCCTGCTTTTGCACTCCGATGTGGAACGTGTCATGGCTGAGAGGGACAAACAACCGTGAGCAACCGCCATTACCGGAAAATTATTTCAAAATGATTGTCGTGGAGTTATTCACGGCTGTTTCACGTTGTTCCTTTACCACCATAAACACGGGGACACCTCCGAAAATGTATAACCAGTAAAACATCATCAATATGAGTAAATGCAAGACAGTCACCTTGCGCAAGCGCAAGGTGAAGAACGGGACACAGTATTCTCTGTGTCTGGATTATTATCCCGGCTACCGTGACAACATCACCATGAAAGTGATTACCCGTGAAGCTCTGGGGATTTATATCTTCGCCAAACCTGCCAACCAGCAGGAACGCGATTTCAACGCACGCATGATGAAAAAAGCGGAGATATTGCGTAACCGGCGTTATGAGTCCATCTTCAACGAGAACAACGGCTTCTTTGACAAAGCCAAGATGAAAGGCGATTTCCTTGCCTACTTCAAGGGGGTGGCAGACAGGAAAAATATCACGTGGCAGCACGTCTATAAACATTTCGAGCGGTTCGTGAACGGCAAATGTACCTTTGAGGAGGTGGAACCGCAAGTTCATGGAATATCTGCTTAACCGCCCCACAGTCCATACACACCAACCAAAAGTTGCATATAAATTCCGTAACAGGTTACTGGTCGGCTTTCCGTGCCGTTCTCCACGCCGCCTACCGTGACGGGAAGATTAAAGAGAACCCCAACGGTTTCTTAGACCGCATCGAGAGCATCCCCACCATAAGGGAGCATCTGAGCCAAGAGGAACTGATACGGCTTGCCGAAACGCCCTATGAGGAAGAAGTATTGAAAAGGGCATTCCTTTTCAGCTGCCTGACCGGGCTGAGGAAGAGCGACATCAAGCAGCTCACTTGGCAACAGATACAACCGTACACCAACGGCAAGATGTTTGTGACCACCCGTATGCAAAAGACCAAGCAGATTGTACACAACCCCATCAGTGATGAAGCCTACGGGTTGCTCGGAGAACGGTGCGAGGGGCTTATCTTTGCCGGATTCAAGGACAAGATGCTGCAAGGACCATTGAAACGGTGTCTTTTGGCGGCAGGCATAACCAAGAAGATAACCTTTCACTGCACCTGGCATTCATTCGGAAGCCTGCACGTGGAAATGGGTATGGACATGGCTGTCATCCAAGCTTATCTGGAACACAAGAACATTACCACCACGCAGATTTACTCCAAGATGGCAGCGCAGCAGATGTGTGAGGTCGTGGACAAGATAACCTTGAAACGCAGAGAGGCATAAGGCGATTTGAATATTCAGAGAGAGGTTATTGCTTGGAGCTTTAACCACTCCTTTTATTTTGGGTGGTAACCAATAAGTCCTTAAAGTATGATAATTGAGTATGATTTCGGATATTTGGTGAAAAACATTGAAAAAGAAACCGCTAACCAAGGATAATGAGTAACAATTGAAAGAAGACTATTAAATTTGCGAAAACAGTAACAAGTAACAACCAGATAAGACAATATGGAACCGTCCGTAAAGGACAAATATATCATTTTAGGATTCATCGGCTTTGCCATTCTCTTGATCCCATTTATCGCAACGCTGATTGTTGCCAACAAATTCAATCAGGATACTTTTGTAAGGCTGATTGTCTTTGTATGCAGCAACCTTTTAGGCTGGCTGCTCTACTTCTCCTTCTAGACAGTCATCTTCGACGCATACGAAATCTACAAAATCAAGTTCGGCAAGAAAAAGACGCCTGCCACCGAGATCATAACAGTTCAGGAAGAGCCGTCCCAAGAAGCGCATGAGCCTATAACACCGTCATCAATGCCGACAGGTGGAGAAGCGACCCCGAAAATAAAACCGGTAGAGATTGCCATTGCCTCGGAGCTTCACGAGAAGAACCGTGCCAGCTATGAGGACAAGCAGAAGCAGGAAGAGGAGGAGCGTATCCGCATGGTCATGGAATACATCCATTTCGTCATGCCCCGCATTGCAGACCAAGGGACCGTGAACCATATCTGTGGCGAGGTCAACAACTGGATACGCCTTCACAGTTACAAGCCCAAGCCGATAAAGGGACGGCTAACCAAGGATGTTTCAAACATTCCGCTCCTCCATTTCGTATGGAATATCTCCGAGCGTTTCATGTACAAGAAATACTACACGGGGGACACCGTGCCCGTTTCATCAGCACCCTTTTCCCACGGGAGTTCGCCGATACGGACTTGGCGACCATCAAAAACTTCAAGGTAGAGCCGTTAAAGACACAAATTCCCATAGACGAGCCGGAAAACGGCAAGCCGGATTTCCAGTATCCTGCGGATTATGTACGGGAAGAGTATAGCCAGCCTTTCCACAACCAATAACCGCAAGTATTCAACAACAGATAACTGTCTATATCACACCGTTTCCCGAACAGCTTTGTCCGTCAGTCACGGTTGGGCATCGTTATTCGGGAATTATTTTGCAATGACCTTTCGTGGAGGTGTTCACGGCTGTATCATTCCAGTCCTTTGCGCCAAGCCTTACAAAAGAGGCGAGTACGCAAATGGAAAAAACAGTGATTACATTCAACGACCTCCCGGAGGTTGTCACCCAGCTTCGGGACGAGGTGATGGGCTTGAAAAGCCTGCTTAGAGAGCAGCGCAGTGTGAACAATGCAAAAGCGGTGGACACCCATGTTCCCATGTCGGTGAAAGAGGCGGCGGAGTATCTGGGCATTCCCAAAGGCACGCTCTACATGAAGCTGTCAGAGGGAAGCATTCCTGCCACCAAGCCCGGCAAACGCTATTGCCTTTACCGGGACGAGCTGGACAGATGCTGGAATCCTCCCGGAAGAATCCCGTACCCTTGTCCAATGAGGAACTCAGCGAATCCATATCCTCTTCCCACCGCCACAAGCCTAATCCCCGTAACTGGTAAGAACCCATGGAAGAGGATAAGGATTATATCAATCTGATACATGGCGACCTGACGAGGGCAACCCAAATACAGAACGGTTTGCCGGACAGCATCGGCGTGATGAGTATCAAGACCGCCAACTGGACGATACTCGAAGCGTCGCTGCTACCCACGCCCCGTGCGTTGTGGAACAGTTTTGGGTATGAGGGGGAGCTGTCCTGCGTCTTTGCGGATTCCAATGTGGGCAAGTCTATCCTTGCCGTGCAGATAGCCGACCGTATCGCTCGGACTGACAATGTGCTGTATCTGGACCTCGAACTATCCGAAAAGCAGTTCCAGCTCCGCTACACGGGCGAGCACGGAAAGCTCTATACCTTTCCCGACAGGCTGTACAGGGTATCGCTTGACTCTAATTCGTTGCTGGAAGACAATTTCGAGGAAGCCATCATCGGCGGCATGGAGCAAATGGCACTGCAAACCGGCTGTAAAATCTTCATTGTGGACAATCTTACCTACCTGTGCTGCGCCATGGAGAAAGGCGATGCGGCGGGACGGCTGATGATACAACTCAACAACCTCAAAAAGAGATACGGGCTGTCCATCCTTGTTCTGGCGCATACCCATGTATCATTTATTACATTTTTCATTTCTAAATTGTTTTGGAGTCATTCCTGTCATACTTTTAAACGTAGAACTGAAATATCGGGGATAAGTAAAACCCACTTCGCAACTTATTTCATTTATATTTAAATTTGTGTTAACAAGTAGTGACATCGCTTGCTCTATGCGTAATCTGTTTATATAGTCATTTACTCCCATACCTGTTATAATTTTTATTTTGCTGTATAATGAAGATCGGCTGACTATCATTGCATCCGCCAATTGCTGGACGGAGAACTCTTCGTCAGATAGATTTTCATGTATGACAGCATTTATCTTTTTCATGAAATCCTCATCGGCCTTACTGTTTGTCAAATCTAATAAGGAGGGTGAACCAGTAACCGTTACATATTGACTGTGTATTTTTTCTCTGTTTTTTAAAATATTGCCGACGACGACCTTTAAAAAGGCCAAATCAAAAGGTTTAGGGATATAAGAATCGGCTCCGGATTTATATCCGGTTGTTATTCCTGTTTGGTCATAACGTGCTGTCAGCAATATTACTGGTATATGGCTTATCCGGATGTCGTTTTTTATTTGACGGCATAATTCAAAACCATCCATTTGGGGCATCATTACATCGCTCACAATGATAGACGGTTGTTTCTTTCTGCATGTTTCCAGTGCCGAGATTGCATTGTCTGCTGCATAAACTTTTTTAAAAGTTTCTGTAAAGGACTCTATTAGGTATTCTCTTAACTCCTTTTCATCCTCTACGATAAGTATGGTCTTCCCCGTACAATCGAAATGTAAATCTTGAGTTGTGTTCACAATGGGGGCTTCTTTTTGTAGTAACTTTGTGGCTTCTGCCTTTTCATTGATATCAAGAAGCGGCAACTCTAAATAAAATGTCGCCCCTTTGTCGGTATTATTATAGGTCCCAATATCCCCTCCATGCATTTCCATGATTGTTTTGGCATAATATAATCCGAACCCGCTTCCTTTTTCCTTATGATTACCTTTATAAAACCGTGTGAAAAGGTTTGTTATATCCGAATCTTGTATACCGATTCCTTCATCTACAACTGATATTCTGACTTTGTTTTCAAGCTTCCGTGTGTTTATTGTTATACAACTTTCGGGCATGCTGAATTTCAGTGCATTCATCAGCAGGTTTGACAGTACGGTATGACATTTTTGCTTATCAAACCATACCTCTTCTATATCGGTGGTCATTTGTAATTTTATGCATATCCCTTTCTGCCTAGCTTCTTCTGTAAAATCTTTTACAATATTAGTTATCCATTCGTCTAATTTGCATTTTTGTATTTTCAATTTACTATAGCCTGCTTCCATACTGTTCCAGTCTAGTACCATGTCCACTATTTCCCTCATATATTGTGCCTGATTGAATATTAATTGCAATTGTGGCATCAGATATGAAGGTAACCCTTGTGTCTCGTTTTTATCTATCAAACATTTTAGTGGAGCATAAATCAATGTCAAAGGGGTCCGTAATTCATGATTTATGTGAATGAGAAAATCTATCTTCTTTTCATTAAAATATTGTCTATATTCTTTTAGTCTCTTTTGTATTTTGACTTCTTTTCTTATATTAAAAATAGACATTCCTACAATGATTCCTCCTGTAAGAAAAATGCAACATAGGATTATAAACCAGTCCGTTTTATACCATGGTGGGGTGACATGAATGTCAGTTAGGTGGATGGGCATGGTATAATTCCCGTCTTTTGTCATGCATGATACTTCAATGTGGTATTTGCCTGGGGAGAGATTGGAAAGTTCCAGCATCGGATGATATGAGTCAATGCTTTTATCAACGTCTCCTTTTATAATATATCGAAATGGAACCCGCTGGAAAATATCTTTGTTTTTGATATGTACCTGTAGTATGAGTGTATTATATTTCCATGGAATCTTTATGTTGCGTATATTTATATCTGATGTTTGTAGTTGTCCGTTAAGCTCTACTCCACAAAGATCTATCTCAGGATATGGCTCATTAGGCTCTGGAATATCCGTGTTAATTTGCACCAGCCCTTCTATACCACCGAAATAAAGATATCGGTGTTTTTTCATAGTCCGTTGTTGATAAGTGAATATTATTTCATTGGGATGAAATCCGTCGCTTCTGTTCCATTGGATAAACTTGTCGTCTTTTATACAATACGAGTACAGCTGGTTTTGCGCGCAAATCCATACCCTTTCAGAGGAAGGGTCATAGCGGAGTGCACTAATGTCACTGAACAATTGTGAGTCTATTTTTGAGTATCTTTTTTCTTTTAGATTGTAATATCCTATCCCGGCTGTTGTTCCCACCCATATCCTATCTTGTCCGTCACAATCGATTGCAGTGATGGTCTCTTTTTCGTCTATTTGAAAAAGAGGTTGGATGCTATCATTTTTATTAATGATTTGGAATACTTTATTGCCACTCATCGTTAGAGACATCTTTTCATCAGAATACCCCATTACTGAAGTTGGTAATTGGTAATTCTTGTCTGTTTTGATCGGAGAGAATTTTCTATTATTTATATCATATATCCATATATCTTTGCTTAGTATATATATTTTGTTCTTTGTCACCCGATGGGCGCGTGGAATATATCCGTAAAAGCATTGCCTGAAATTGATACTATCATTTATTATTAAAAATGGTCGGTAAGCTCCCGTGTGTGTGTCGAATAAAAAGAGTCCTTTGGTATAAACAGATACTATCAGCTCTTTTTCTGATATAGGAGCTATGGAAACCACTTTATCTCCATAGGTGGAGTAAAAATGCTTGAAATCTCCCGTTTGAGGCTCATACAGGTTTATTCCGCCACCGTCTGTACCGATCCATAGCCTTCCATTAGGCTCTTCGAATAAACTTGTTACCGATTTCTCGCTCAGTCCGTTAATATATCCTAATGGGCAGTCTTTATATGTGCGTATGTAGCTTTCTTTAATATTGAAAACCCCTCCTCTGACACTTCCGGCCCATAGGCCTTCATTTTCATCCTTATATAATATAGTAACAGAATTTACGGGTAACGAATTTTTATCTCCAGCAATATGGTAGAGATTGGAGAAATTCTCATTAGACAGTTCCAGACGGTTGATTCCTCCTCCGTCAGTCGCCAGCCATAGAAACCCTTCCTTCTCTACGATATCCAATACATAATTGTTTGTTAGGTCGGAGTTTTCTTTTGTATACCGTTTTATAAACTTACCTGTTTTTTCATAACAAAACAAACCTTGTCCCCAAAAGGATAAATATATATATCCGTTTGACGATAGATACGCCCCTTGCAGAATATTGTTTGAACCAGAGAAAAGCCTTTTCAGTCGCATGGTCTGATAGTCCAATACGTATACCCCATCTCTTCTGGTGGCGACTAGTGCCTCTCTTTCAGAAAATGCTATAATTTTTTGTACCCTGTACTTTGTAACATCACTACCTTTATCCTCTTGCTTTTTAATATTAATGGATTTAAAAGAGCGTTTTTTATAGTCATATTTGTATATTCGGTTTTCGCTTCCGAAAAGTATTCCATCGGTTATGCATAAAGAGGAGTATATTATATCTCGATTAACAAGAGTAAAATTCCCATGTTTCTCATCATATGTTACCATCCCCTCCCGGGTGGATATCCATATATTGTTTAGAGAATCTTGAGTTAGATGTAGAATCTCATTGTCGGGTAAAGAATATCTGTCTTCCGGGTTACTCTTGAATATTTTTAAATCTTGTCCCGTATAAGAATTTAGTCCATTCCTCGTTCCTATCCATAACTTTCCCTTTTTATCCAAGAGAATGGATTGGACAGTTGATTGTGAAAGCCCTTCCTCAATGGAAATGGACGTAAACTGATAGTTTACGCCGCGGCCCAGGGCAGAGGATGCACAAAGTAATATTACTATAATAAGTAGGGCTGTGTTTCTATGCATTTTTATCTTTATAGTGTTATTTCAAGTTTGTATTTTATTAATAAACGATATTGTTACATAAAATGTTTGTTAAATCCATGTTTTTAAGACAAAAAAATAATTATTGGATGTACCGAGCAAATTTACAGGTCCCTTTTTTGTGCAATTTAACAGTATCCACTTTCCTTAGTTCTCTTCTTTACTTTCATTAACTTTTTTTTAAGATGCAGTCCCTATCTGTTGATTGCTAAAAATTGTTTTCCTGTTTTCCATGCGGTAGCTTTTTCCTGATAGCCTGATTATCTCACAACAATAGAGTAGTCTGTCCAGTAGAGCTGCCGCACAAACTTCGTCTCCTGCCATCTCCAGCCATCCGGTAAGATCCCGGCTTGCGGTAATGATAAGTGATGTCTTACCTTGAACGCAATTCACCAGTTTAAACAGTAGCAGTACATCTTCTCCTTTCAGGGGAAACAGCGTAACATCATCGATTGCCAGCAGCTGCGCTTTCATTATTCGTTTGTATGTTTTCATCGCGGGTCGTGATATCTCCTTAGTCTTCAAACAGACAAACAGTTCTTCCAAGGTCAGCAGGTATGCCTTATAACCCGCTTTCACTGCTTCATGGATAAGTCCTGAAGCAATGAATGTCTTTCCGGTTCCGGAATCTCCTACCAGCAGAAGATTATATGTCCTTCTTATCCATACCAGTTCACGCAATTCGCGCATCTGCCTTTGGTCAATCCCTTCGGTACGTGAGAAATCATATAGATCCAGATCATACCTTGCAGGCAATCCTGCAAATTTCAACCTGGTCAGATAACTTCTCCTTTCCTTGTCCCGAAGTTCCCGCATCAGACAAGTTGACAGAAACTCGGAGTAAGTCTGTTGCTTTTCCTGTGCTTCATGTAGTATTTCATCCAGGTGTTCTGCCAGGAATGGCAGCTTCAGGTTGCGGGCACATTCGGTCAGTTCTTTCTTATACCTTGCCATTGTTTCTAAAGATTTCATTATATGTTTTTACCAATCCGGTTGACTGTGTCCGGGAAGCAGGATTTTTTCCTACATCCGATTCTCTCATTTTCTTCTTCCATATATGTCCGCACAGGCTTTTAACGGACTCACCATTATAGATTCCCTTGTCCAGACATACACTAACCGCTTCTGTCAGGATGGCTTTGTCATATCCGGGAATTATGCGTAGAATTACCTCCAGATTCTCCCTGTAATAACGTTCCTTCCTTCTCTGCAGGTTCTCAAGCCATAAGGCGACCTCTCTATTGTACGATACATAGATAAGAATGCGTTCAGCCAGCTTTTGTGCTCCGATATTTCTTTGCCTTCTGTGTCCTTCACCATAGATAGTCTTTCCCTTGAGTTCGCACAGATCATGCCGGCAGACAAGCTTTCCCGTCTCCTTATTATAAAGTTCCAGGCATCCGTCTGTTTCATGGAGCCATACTGTCGTTTCTCCTCCCCGATAGGTTCCGCATGGCAGGCTATAGTAGTTTCCCCTGTACTGTACGGTATTGTCTTTACGTACATGATATTCCTTCATTTCTCCACCGGGTGAGTGCGGAGTACCGTGATAGGGTACAAGGTATTCTCTTTCCTGTGCAAATTCCTCAAGGGGAATCCGGTGTGTGGTACCATATTCCTTCCCGTTTCCCGTTCTTTCAAGCCAGAGACGTGCTTCTTCATTAAGTCTGTCTACATTCTGAAAAATACGTGCCGTGAGGAAATTCGTCTTCACATATTTCACAACATTCTCTACCCTCCCCTTTGACTCCGGATCGGCCTTGTGACAGAACACGGGATGGAAATGCTGCTCTTTTACAAATGCCTGAAATTTGCCGGTCAGTATCAAATCCCCCATGTTCGCCCGTGCTATAAGTACTTTATCCTGGTCGTAAATGATCTTTTGCGGCCTGCCTCCGAAGTATTCGAAGGCAAGTTCATGGGCATAAACCGCAAGCCCGGTGTCAAAGGGCCTCCGGCTAAAATAGATAAATTTATATCGTGAACGGGACAGGACAATAGCAAAGAAGTACACTTTGATGGACTTCCCGTTTTCAGTGCGCATACATTTCTCCCCAAAATCCGCCTGTGCGTATTCCCCGTAGGGAGTATCAGGCTGCTTCTCGTAGTTTCGCTTATGCGTTTCAACCTTTTTCCCGATGCCGTATTTTTTGCGTACCCTTTCCACGAAACCGGATATGGTTCTGTTACATACACGGGGGAAGTCCGGATAGCATTCCTTCAGCCAGTCATGTATCCTGGCGGCCGATATATACGGGTATTCTTCCAGGTTTGCACGTACATATTGCTCGTAGTTTTCCAGTTTCAGCCTGTACTTGCGGTGAGAACTTTGTTTTTTAACAAACTCCTCCATAGTCATATTCAGATACCGTCGTACAGTCTTACGGTTCACACCCAGATATATTCCAATTTGTGTTTTGTTCAGTCCTTTCAACTGAAGCTCCCTTACTTTATGCCACATATATTGTTTCTCCTTAAAATATTGTTTCCTTATTTCCATTGCAGTATCTGTCTATGCTTTGTTTGAGCGGCAAAGATAGACATTCCCCGACATGCAAAAAACACTGTATTCGTCTCTATAAAAGTGGTACCTTTGCTTTTTCCACTTTTTGAAAGATAAAGTTACAGCCTACATTATTGGATTATACATGACTTTTTTTGCATGATTTTTGATCTTTTTTTTTACGCTGCTACATACTTTTGCTACAAATAATTAACTGTTTTTAGAATATGAAATTTTATTTGCTTTTTATTTTTATCTCCTTAAATCTGTGTTCCTTTTCTGCACGAGCTACAGATACTATTTTTGTTTATGAAACACAAGTTCCAATTTTGATAGAACGCCAAGATAACATGTTATTTTTAATGCGTTTGACTACTGCTAGAAGTGATACAAAATTAAATGAAGTGGTTTTACGATTGGGTCAAAATGTGAACTTGTCAAACATCCAATCTATCAAGTTGTATTATGGAGGTACGGAAGCACGTCAGAACTATGGTAAGGAGCTTTATCTTCCTGTTACCTACATTTCTCGTGATGTGTCAGGGAAGACATTGGCTGCGAATCCTTCTTATTCGATTAATAAATCACAGGTAAATAATCCCGGGCGGAAAGTGATACTGAATGCTAATCAGAAACTTTTTCCCGGAATCAATTATTTTTGGATCAGTCTGCAAATGAAACCGGGCGCCTCTTTGCTGGATAAAGTGTCAGCTAAGATTGTTACTGTTAAGGTTGATAATAAAGAAGCACTTATATATACGGTTTCACCGGAGAATATAACTCATAGGGTAGGAGTAGGGGTACGCCATGCCGGTGATGATGGTTCGGCTGCTTTCCGTATTCCGGGATTGGCAACTACTAATAAAGGAACATTGCTGGGAGTTTATGATGTACGTTATAATAGCAGTGTTGATTTGCAGGAACACATGGACGTCGGTTTGAGCCGTAGTGTAGACGGTGGTAAAACATGGGAGAAGATGCGTTTACCTTTAGCTTTTGGTGAAACTGGCGGTTTGCCTGCTGCTCAGAACGGCGTTGGCGACCCTTCGATCTTAGTGGATACCAAGACCAACACAACATGGGTGGTGGCGGCTTGGACACATGGAATGGGTAATCAGCGTGCTTGGTGGAGTTCTTATCCGGGAATGGATATGAATCATACGGCCCAGTTGGTATTGTCAAAGAGTACGGACGATGGTAAAACGTGGTCGGAGCCTATTAATATAACAGATCAGGTGAAAGAGCCATCCTGGTATTTCCTTTTGCAAGGACCGGGACGAGGTATCACCATGCAAGACGGCACATTGGTATTCCCGATTCAGTTTATCGATTCTACCCGTGTTCCGAATGCGGGAATTATGTATAGCAAAGACCGTGGCGAAACATGGAAAATCCATAACTATGCGCGCACCAATACAACAGAAGCTCAAGTAGCGGAAGTGGAGCCTGGCGTACTGATGTTAAATATGAGAGATAACCGTGGAGGTAGTCGTGCTGTCGCTACTACCAAGGATCTCGGTAAGACTTGGACAGAACATCCTTCTTCCCGTAAAGCTTTACAGGAACCGGTGTGTATGGCAAGTTTAATCAGCGTGAAAGCGGCAGACAACACATTAAATAAGGATATTCTTTTATTCTCCAATCCGAATACGGTAAAAGGTCGTCATCATATCACGATCAAGGCCAGTCTGGATGGAGGTATCACCTGGCTACCCGAACATCAAGTGATGCTGGATGAAGGTGACGGTTGGGGATATTCTTGTTTGACAATGATTGATAAAGAGACAGTCGGCATATTATATGAAAGCAGTGTCGCTCATATGACTTTTCAGGCAATCCGACTGAGAGATATAATACAATAGGAATTATCATACGACCTGTAATCATGAAAAACAGACTCATATTATTTATATATATTATAATTAACTTATGCACAATTTCAGTGGTAAAAGGGGCTGTCCAAAAAGTCGGATAGCCCCTTTTGCTATTGTTTATTTCGTTAAAAATCAGTATCTTACCGTTGCAACAAATAAACATTATAGCAATGGCTAAGATAGTATTTAAAGAGTTAACTTCCAACCAAAATGTACTTTTTCCTGTCAGTTTATCGGAAAAGATCGCTCCCAATCATCCCGTTCGTGTTGTAAACAGTGTTGTAGACGCATTGGATATTAGTTGTCTGCTTTGGGCATATAAAGGCGGAGGCACCAGCAGCTATCATCCGCGTATGATGCTCAAGGTCCTGTTTTATGCCTACCTGACCAATATCTATTCCTGCCGCAAAATAGAAAAGGCCTTGCAGGAGAATATTCACTTCATGTGGTTGTCCGGTAATAGTACTCCCGATTTCCGTACAATCAATGATTTCCGTGGCAAACGTTTAAAAGAACACATAAAATCGTTGTTTTCAGCCATTGTTCTACTACTACAGGAATCCGGCTATGTCAGTTTGGATGTACAGTATATCGATGGCACCAAAGTGGAATCGGCATCCAACCGCTACACTTTTGTCTGGCGTGGCAGCGTGGAAAAGAACAAGGCAAAACTGGAATCGAAAATACAGGCAATCCTTAGTGAGGTTGACAGACATATCGAACAGGACAAACAGGAAAGGACCCCGGATGCCTTACCGGATATGGATTCCTGTGGCTTGAGGGAAAAAGTGAGCGCTTTAAACAAACGGCTCTCCGGGATGAACAAGGCTGAGCAGAAGCAAGTCAGAAAGCTACAGGAAGAATATCTGCCCCGCCTTGCCAAATATGAATCGCAATTAGAGAAATTAGGGGACCGTAATTCTTTCAGTAAGACCGATGAGGATGCCACCTTCATGCGCATGAAGGAGGATCATATGAAAAACGGGCAATTGAAACCCGCCTATAACATACAGATTGCTACAGAGAATCAGTTTATTACAAACCTAGGGATTTACAGGCGCGCCGGAGATACGGGAACTCTAATTTCTTTTTTGAAAGATTTTCGAGAGACTTATCATAGGCAATCCTCTATAGTAGTGGCCGATACCGGTTATGGAAGCGAACAAAACTACGAGTTTATGGAGAATGCGAGTATAGAGGCTTTTGTCAAGTACAATTATTTCCACAAAGAGCAGAAGCGTGCATGGAAGAAGGATGCTTTTGCCATACAGAACCTTTACTATAATCAGGAACAGGATTACTACGTATGCCCGATGGGACAACATCTGGAACATACAGGTCAAAGGAAAAGCAAGTCCGATTTGGGATATGTATCCGTACTGAAGCGTTATCAGGCACAGAACTGTGAGGGTTGCCCGCTGAAATCTCAATGTCATAAATCAAAAACTAACCGGATCATAGAAGTTAACTATAACCTTAACAGGCATAAACAAAAAACACGGGAAAAACTCATGAGTGAGGAAGGTATTTATCATCGGGGCAGACGATGTATAGAACCGGAAGCTGTCTTTGCGCAGATAAAGCATAACTCGGCATGGAACCGGTTTAGATTAAGAGGGTTGGAGAAGGTAAAAACAGAGTTTACCCTGGCTGCTATTGCACATAATCTAAGGAAACTGGCTAAAAAAGTCAGTGCTCTTTTCTTTTTTACTTATTTCTGTAGGATAACTTCTCGGAAAAAGATAATTGAGAAAAACAAAGATGGTTTTAAAATAAAAATGGATAATAGAAGAGCGGCATAACAAAAAAAAGAAGGCATCCTTTTCAGACACCTTCCGGGTGCTTCGTTTCATTACGACCCCAGGAATATTGTCTCCGAAATATTGTGATACCCTTTCCTTGCGGGGGCATTCCATTACGATGATTCTGATCAATACAGCTTCCCGTATACGTGAGGCTATTGACAATCCCGTATTAACAGCCAGAATCGATGATTCGCTTTCCGATTTGAAGACTTTTTTTATGCATCCTGAGTTTCATGCCCTGCTTGAGACTGTGGGGGAAAACGGTGAGTTTATAGATACCATTAACGGACGTATCATCAATCCCGGGCATTGTATTGAAACGGCATGGTTCATACTTGAAGAATCCAGATACCGTGGCTGGGACAAGGAGATGCTTGAAACAGCCCTGACCATTCTGGACTGGTCTTGGGAGTGGGGCTGGGATAAGGATTTCGGCGGTATCATCAATTTTCGTGATTGTAGGAATCTCCCCGTACAGGATTATTCACAGGATATGAAATTCTGGTGGCCGCAGACGGAAGCAATCATTGCCACTTTGTATGCCTATGAAGCTACAGGAGATGAAAAATACTTGAAAATGCACAATCAGGTTAGTGATTGGACATATGCACATTTCCCGGACCGGGAATACGGAGAATGGTACGGGTATCTGCATCGCGACGGCAGTGTGGCCCAGCCCGCCAAGGGGAATATCTTCAAAGGGCCTTTTCATATTCCCAGAATGATGATTAAGGGCCATGTTCTGTGTAACGAGATCTTATCCGGTCTGTCCGGTACGGAAAATATAAAATTGTAATTGGACATAATGAAAAACAACAGAATATATCCCTGGATATTGGTTGGTTTGCTTTGGGGAGTGGCCCTTCTCAATTATATGGACCGCCAGATGCTTTCCACCATGAAAGAAGCCATGCAAGTGGATATCTCGGCGCTTGAGTCTGCGGAGAACTTTGGTCGTCTGATGGCGGTCTTTCTTTGGATTTACGGATTCATGAGTCCTGTTGCGGGCATGATCGCTGATCGTCTTAATCGCAAATGGTTGATTGTAGGCAGTTTGTTTGTCTGGTCAGCGGTTACTTATGGAATGGGATACGCTGAAACGTTCACACAGCTTTATTGGTTGCGTGCTGTAATGGGGATCAGTGAGGCTTTGTATATACCGGCCGGCCTTTCCCTAATAGCGGATTGGCACCAGGGAAAGTCACGTTCGCTAGCCGTGGGTATTCATATGACGGGCCTTTATACCGGTCAGGCTATCGGGGGATTCGGGGCCACCGTGTCTGCCGTCTATTCCTGGCATGCCACTTTTCATGGCTTCGGAATTATTGGGATCATATACGCAGTCGTTCTGATCCTTTTTCTTCGTGAGAACAAGGGGACAGGCACGGCAGAGCAGGTGTGTCGCGAAGGGGTGAAAGCACCTTCCCCGTCTATCTTCAAAGGAATGTCGCTGTTATTCTGCAATATCGCCTTTTGGGTGATTCTGTTCTATTTTGCGGTGCCCTCCCTGCCTAGCTGGGCTACTAAAAATTGGCTTCCGACCCTGTTCTCTGACAGTTTGGATATGCCTATGTCCGAAGCCGGTCCGTTGTCCACGATCACAATAGCGCTCTCCTCTTTTCTCGGAGTAATTGCCGGAGGGATACTGTCTGACCGTTGGGTCCTAAAAAATATTCGTGGTCGTGTGTATACAGGGGCTATTGGATTGGGGTTAACGATCCCTGCCTTGCTATTGTTGGGGTTCGCTCATAGTGTTTTCGGTGTGGTCGGGGCAGGTCTGCTGTTCGGTCTGGGGTTCGGCATCTTTGATGCAAACAATATGCCTATTCTTTGCCAGTTTGTTCCTTCCGGATACCGTGCTACAGCCTATGGAATCATGAATATGACAGGCGTCTTCGCCGGAGCGGCCGTGACCCATGTGTTGGGGCGGTGGACTGACCAGGGGAATCTGGGATTTGGGTTCGCCATACTTGGTGTCGGTGTTTTATGTGCCCTTGTCCTGCAGCTTTATTTCCTAAGGCCCCAAACGGATAACATGGAGTAGTATGAGTTTTGCGGAGTCTGTCTCTGCTCGGAAATATATCATGATTTTACGAATTGGCCAGGAAAGATCTTTGTCGCTCCGTTTAATAAAGTGTTTATGTGGAATTATCAGAAAAATATACTTGTTTGTATGATTGCAGGTTTAGGTTTGTCAACTTGTACCCCGTCAGATGTTAGTATTCCCGGGGCTGCAACAATTGATGTCATGAACGGTTTTCCCGATGGAGAATCCGGATATGCTTTGGGAGTATCCGGTTGCTATGCCGGAAAGTTAGGAGATTTCTTGTTAATGGCCGGCGGATGCAATTTCCCGGATAAACCGGTTTCGGAAGGGGGGATCAAGCATTATTATAAGGGCATTTATATAGCCCGGGTGGATGACTCTTCTTCCTTGCGTTGGGTGAAGGCTGGAGAACTTCCTATGGAGGCGGCCTATGGAGCTACGGTATCCTTGCCGGATAGGCTTATTTTTATTGGAGGAAGCAACTCTTCCGACCGGTTTTCTTCCGTACTTTCCTTTTCTTTTGATTGCATGAAGGATTCAGGCTTGATATGTGAGACTTTGCCTCCGCTTCCTCATGCGGTTGATAATATGTCGGCAACCCTATTGGGCGATACATTGTATGTCCTGGGTGGGAATAGGAACGGGATTCCTTCCAGTTCCATGTTCTCTCTTTGCTTGGACAATTATTCTGCAGGATGGACAGAGGTTCCTTTTCCCGGGAGGCCACGTGTGCAGCCTGTGTGTTCCTCTCTGCTTGGCAAATTGTATGTTTTCGGTGGATTTACCTCCGGAGGGGATGCGTCTGTTTCAACAGATGGATTATGTTACCATCCTGAATCTGGACAATGGCAGGTGGTTAAGGCACCTCTCACCACAAAAGGTGAACCTCTCACATTGACGGGCGGTGCCTCGGTCTCCTATGGGGATGTTCTGCTTATATGTGCAGGCGGGGTTAATCGGGATATTTTTGAGGATGCCATCAGTGCCCGTTATCAGATGGTTCGTGAATCAGAGTATCTCCTACAGCCTATAGAATGGTATCGTTTTAATGATCAGCTGCTGGCGTATAACGTACGGTCGGGTGAGTGGATACGGATTGGTGTCCCTTCTCCGATGCTGGCTCGGGCCGGTTCCTCATTGGTTGTATTTGGAGATATTTTGTTCTATATTGGGGGAGAGCTTAAGCCCGGCGTGAGAACTCCTGGTATCTGCCGTATATCTCTTCAAAAATAACAGCGGAATTGAAGATGTAAGCTTGGGCCCTTTCATTCTGTTTTGTGGTTCTTTTTTTGATGGAATTTTCATGTTCTGGATGTTGGATGAGTTTTTTTAAATGATTTCTGACTCTTTTTTATTTTATGCAGATTTTCTTTGCATCCATAAATTAACCTACAAATTTAATTGATATGTGTTTATTTGTATCTTCATGAACTGTGACTTTTGGGGATCTGAATCCCCCTTTATTACAAAATTAATTTTTAATGAAAAACATCAAATTGCATGAAAAAGAATTTTATTTTATTTATTTTCCTTTTGTGCTCCATTGTAGCTGTAGCACAGAAGAAGAGTATTACGGGCATAATAACGGATACTGCGGGAGAGGCCGTTATTGGTGCCAGTATTGTGGAAGTCGGGACAACGAATGGTACGGTCTCTGACGTTGATGGCAATTTTACACTTTCTGTTTCTGAGAATGCCAGTATTCAGGTATCATTCATCGGCTTCTCTTCCCAAACCTTGAGTGTGAAGGGAAAAACAAATTTTAAGATTGTATTGAAAGAGGACAGTGAACTTTTGCAGGAAGTTGTTGTTACGGGTTATGGCGGTAAGGTATCACGATCCAAACTTACGAATTCCATTTCGACAGTCAATCCCCAGATGTTGGACAAGGGTATATACACCAATCCCTCTCAGGCCTTGTCAGGCTCTGTTCCCGGTTTGAAGGTCTCTCTCACCTCGGGGAATCCAACCTCGTCTCCTAAAATTATATTACGTGGTGGTACAAATTTCGATGGTTCCGGGGGGCCCTTGGTGGTAGTGGACGGGCAGCTTCGTGATAATTTTGATGATATCAATCCTCAGGATATTGCATCTATGGATGTGCTGAAGGATGCCGGGGCTACAGCCATCTACGGCGCCCGTGCAAGTAATGGTGTCATTTTGATTACGACAAAGTCAGGCAAGGCAGGACATCGGGAAATAAACTTTAGGGCCAATGTGGGGCTTGGTTACGTTAATAATCCCTATGATTTTCTGGGCGCGGAAGACTATATTATAGCCCTTCGTACCGCCTATAAAAATACCCCGTGGGCACCTCAGGCGAGTTTGACAGGTTCCACTGCCTTGGGTACGGGAAATCAGATTGGACCGAAAATGGTATGGAACATTATGGGAAAAACAGATGCAAACGCCTACCTTTTGGATAAGGGATGGCGTGAAATGCCGGACCCCTTGGATCCTTCCAAAACAATCATATACAAAGAGACAAAGCCGGAGGAGTATAATCTTCGTAACCCGGTAGTTACGCAGGATTATACAGTCAGTATGTCCGGTGGTAATGATAGGGGTACTTATTATGCTAGTTTGGGCTATAATGATTCCCCAGGAGCTCCTATCACTACCGAGTATACACGTTATAATTTCACATTTAATGGTTCATACAAAATTGCGGATTGGTTGAAAACGACTTCCAATGCAACTTTCAGCCGTGCTAATTATGTATGGTTAAACAACGATTGGGGGACGGAGGCGGATTATTTTGGTCGCGTGATGAGCTCCCCCCCCACCGTCCGTTTTGAAGACGAAGACGGTAATTCGACGTTGGGTCCATCTCCGGGCGACGGTAACCAGACCTATGTTGCAAGAAGTTATGACCAGGACAATGAACGGACCAAATTGACCCTTATGCAGTCCGTGGAAGCAAATTTATTCAAAGGGTTGGTTTTGAGGGCCTCTGCCAGCTGGTATTATTTTCATACTGTAGAAGAAAATATGCGCAAGGATTATGAGACGGTTCCGGGACAATGGGATCGAACCCGTTCAACCAGTGCGAGCTATTCCCGCCAGTTCTCTCAGACTTATAATGCCGTTTTGGACTATACAACAACATTTGCCACTTCACATAATTTGAATGTTATGCTTGGTAGTGAGTTTTATGATCAGTATAATAACGGTTTCTCAGCATCCGGTTTTGGTGCCTCTACCGATGATTTTAAAAAATTAGGCTTGACCGATGCGGGTGAGGGAAAACGTTCTATAGATTCGAGTCATAGCCGTTACCGTATCCTGTCTTATTTTGGTCGTTTGAACTATGACTATGAGGGTAAATATTTATTCTCTGGAGTATTCCGTTATGACGGTTATTCTTCTTTGTTGGGTAAGAACCGGTGGGGTTTTTTTCCGGGAGTTTCCGGTGGCTGGGTTTTCACGAAAGAGGATTTTGTGAAGGAGTCACTTCCTTTCCTTTATTATGGAAAGCTGAGGGCTAGTTACGGTTTGAACGGTAATGCCAGCGGAATCGGTCCATATACCCTTCAAGGTTCATATAATTCAAACAAATATCATGGTAATAACGGTTTCCTGATAGGAGCCTTACCCAATCCTTCCCTTCGTTGGGAAAAGACGGCCAGCTTTGACATAGGCTTGAATGTAGGACTTTTGGATGGACGGTTGAATCTGGATATCGATTATTACAACCGTCTGACCTCTGACAAATATGCGGACCTCACACTTCCCTCAACCACGGGATTCTCTTCTATAAGGAACAATAATGGGAAACTGCGTAATCGTGGAATTGAGCTACAGCTTTCCGGTAAAATTATGGAAACCAGGGATTTTACTTGGGACGCTTCCCTTAATATAACTTATAACAAAAATAAGATCATAGCCCTGCCCTATAACAAAGAGCCGCGCAACAGACAGGAAGGACAGCAGGTGTACACAGGACGGAAGATAGCAAATCCGGAAACAGGTGTATTCGAAGATGAGAAGGTGTGGGTCGGAGGTTTTCAGGAAGGAATGGAATATGGCGTGCTTGTCGGTTATCAGGCAGAAGGTATTTACCAAAGTATGGATGACATTCCCGGAGATTTGGTTGTAAAGTCTGGTAATGCTCAAGGTAAATATCAGTATGGTCCTGATGCCTGGAAGAGACTTTCTGCTGCCGAGCAGGCAAAAGGTGTAGAGATTAAGCCGGGAGATATGAAATGGAAGGATGTGAATGGAGATGGCATGATTGACCAGTATGATCAGGTGGTAATAGGAAATACCACTCCTCGCTGGTTTGGTGGTTTTAATACCACAATGTCTTGGAAGGGACTTAGCTTGTATGCCCGTTTTGATTTCGCGCTTGATTATTGGGTTTACGATAATCAAACCCCATGGCTCTTAGGATGTATGCAGGGGACTTACAATACGACAAAGGATGTCTTCAACACCTGGAATGAAAGCAATCCAAATGCAAAATATCCCCGTTATGTATATGGTGATCAGCTAGGAACCGCCAACTACAACCGCACCTCTACCTTGTTTGCATCCAAGGGCAACTATTTAGGTGTCAGGGAGTTGTCTCTGTCATATACTCTTCCTCAAGAATTGTCTAAAAAACTGTATATGCAGAAGTTACAATTCTCAATTACAGGACAAAATTTGGGTTATTTGACATCTGCCAGGACAGTGAGTCCGGAAATCTCCTCGGGATACCCCTTGCCACGGACCGTCATTCTTGGCGTTAATGTTACATTTTAAAAAATTGGAATAAGATGAGAAAGATAAAATTTATAAATCATATGGTGTTGTGTGTAGCTGCTATTGTTACAACTTCATGCGGGGACCTGCTCGATCTCGCCCCGATAGACAATTATGGAAGCGGCAATTTCTGGAAGACGGAGGCCCAGGTCAGTGCATATGTGGATGGGCTTCATGATGCCTTAAGAGCTAAGGCCGGGCAGCACGTCATCACTTTTGGAGAATTGAGGGGGGGGCATTACAAGGATGGTGTAAGTGCAGATGGACTGACTATTTCCAACGGTGCAATTATTTTACAGAATTTATCCAGAGAGACTCCTGGAGTTAGTAAATTTGGAGATATTTATGGTTGTATAACTAATATCAATCTTTTTATTGCCCATGTAACAGATGCCGCTTTTATGCCGGAGAATAAAAAGAATTATTATTTGGGACAGGCATATGGTCTTCGCGCCTTTTACTATTTTGATCTTTATAGGGTCTATGGTGGGGTGCCCATTCGTTTGGGTGTGGAAGTTGTCGAAGGAGAGCTTGACCCGCTCAAACTTTCTTTGGGGAGGGCTAAACCCAGTGAAGTCATGGCACAGATTAAAAAGGATCTGGACACTTCACTTCAGTATTTTGGAGAACAATCAGGTTTCGACCCATATGGACACGGCAATAAGGTATACTGGTCAAAGGCCGCTACGGAATGTCTGGCCGGCGAGGTCTATTTATGGAATTCTAAAGTGACCATTGGTGATAACAAGGCCGATATATCAGATTTGTCAAAGGCTAAGCATTTCTTAAAAAATGTAGAGGGTAATTATGGACTCCAGTTGCAACAGGATTTTAAGCGTATATTCAGCACCGATAACGAAGGTAATAGTGAAGTGATATTGGCCGTTTCCTATATGGAGGGTGAAGCTGAAAATTCACTTCCTCGCGCATATACTTATTCCCTTGTTTCCGGGACGACCAATAAAGATAGTTACAGGGCGGATGGAAGTGTTTGGAATGATGCGCTTGATATACAGAATAACGGGCAGCAGCAGTATGAGTATAAGTTCGCCCTTTATGAGAAGTTTGAGGATAGTGATTCTCGTCGTGAAGCTACATTTATGCCTTCATATCGGAAAAAGGAAAGTGGAGAATTATACATATATGGTACCCATGTATGTAAGAATTTGGGTTCTCTCAATGCTCAGGGGAACAGAGTTTATGATGGTGATTTTATTCTTTATCGTTTATCCTGGGTATATCTGGCATTAGCCGAGATTGCTAATATGGAGAGTGATAATGTAAATGTTGAGAGATATATAAATTTAGTCAGAAATAGGGCGTATAAGTCTGAGACAGGTTCGCATATATATAAGGCATCTGATTTTCTAACTAATGAATTAGCTATTTTACATGAAAAGGATAAGGAGTTTGTACAGGAAGGACAGCGTTGGTGGGATTTGTGCCGCATGAAAAATGCAAAGGACGGAATTCCATTAGTGTTCTGCAAAGAAGGGGATATTGAAGGTAAACGAGCGGTGCTTAATCAAGAAACTGAGGCATATAAAGTTTTGTGGCCGTTGGATAATGAGATACTTAATAATGATTCGGCCTTGGAACAGACCCCCGGTTACGAAAAGCAAGAAGAATAAATGAGGGTATCCGGTTGGAGGGGAAGGTATGTCTTATTCCAACCGGATGTACTTTTCCGTGTATTTAATTATATAAATAGAGATTGTATGAAAATGAAATATTTTACTTTATTGTTTTTTTGTAGTTTATTTGTCGGATGTTCAGATGAAACCTCTACCTCTTTTGTTAACAATCAAAACCAACAGGCTAGGGATACCATTGATAATGAGGATGATAATTCGTGGGTTTTAATTTTTGCAGATGAATTTAATATCGATGGGGCCGTTGACTCCAAGAAGTGGAATTATACTCCCAGGGGAGATGTTGCTCATGCCTATTATTATAAGCCGAATGATACATCCGTTGTTTGGTGTGAAGATGGCATGTTGAATCTCAAGTTTATGAAGGATGAAACAGATCCCCGCGGATATAAATCCGGAAGTATACGCACTGATGGGGGGAAATTTGATTTTACTTATGGTAAGGTAGAGGTCAAGGCCAAGTTTTCATCAGGGGACGGTTCATGGCCGGCTATATGGATGATGCCCGCCAGCTCAAAATATGGGGGATGGCCTGCAAGTGGTGAAATAGATATAATGGAGCATATAAAAGATTTAGATGTTGCTGTACAAACGGTACATACTACTGGTACGGAGCAAAAGACATATCCTTTTGGTCATTCAGGGTCTAAATTCAAGCGGGGTGAATGGAATATATGGGGAATAGAATGGAACGATAAGAAAATTGATTTTATGGTAAATGGAGAAGTTTGCGCAACCTATTATAACAAGGGTTTGGGCGCTGTACAATGGCCCTTTGATATTCCTTTCTTCTTGATATTGAATGTTGCAGGTGGAAAGGGGATGGCTGGTCCTATAAATGAGAAACATTTACCTTTTACCATGCAAGTTGATTATGTGCGGGTATATCAGTGGAAATAGATTTTGTAAAGCACGCTGGTAGAGGTTGACAAGATATATTCTATGATGTGATATGATAGGTAATTTATATTTTTCATTTTTTGACGTAAAAGTTTGTTTTAGGGGTGATCTCTATTGAAAGGATTTGTCGGCATTGTTGTGTCGACAAGTCCTCTTCGGTATTCTTGGGAAAGACGGATAATAATATTTCTCCACTCTCCCATAATGTGTTCTTGTCCTTCAAAGAGAAAAAGTTTAATGCAATAATTGTATCTTGATGAATATTAAAAAAAGTATCTTGTTTTTATGCGCAGGCATATTCTTGATTTCGTCACTCTCGTGTAGAGAGGGCGGACATGTTGCGAAATCATATAATGCCGGCATTAATATCATTCCCACGCCCCGCTCTTTAGAAAAGCGTGAGGGAAGTTTCAAATTGTCCGATGGTGTTTCTATAGGAGCCATTACCCCTGAGGCAAAAAAGATTGCAACGTATTTTGCCGCTAAAATCAGTCTGGCAACCGGGTACGATGTCAAGGTGGAGGATAAAGGAGAAATTACTCTAGTACTGGATTCTTGTGCAACGTTCTCTCCGGAAGGCTATGCATTGGATGTGGAATCATCCCGTGTGCAGGTAACAGCGTGTTCTCCCCGGGGATTATTTTACGGGATGCAGAGTTTTCTGCAGTTGCTTCCGGCAGAAATAGAAAGTGCCGGGATCGTGCGGGATGTTGACTGGGAGGCTCCTGCCGCCAATATTATCGACTCGCCACGTTTTGCATACCGCGGAATACATATGGATCCTTGCCGCCATTTTATGACGGTTGAAGAAGTGAAGAAGCAGATAGATGTTTTATCCATGTTCAAAATAAATACGATTCACTGGCATCTGACGGACGACCAGGGATGGCGTATTGAAATAAAACAATATCCAGGATTGGCGGAGATCGGCGGCAGGCGTATTGAAGGGGAAGGCGTGGAATACGGCCCCTTTTATTATACTCAGGAAGAGATCAAGGACATTGTCTCGTATGCGGCCGAGCGTTTTATCACCATTATTCCGGAATTAGAAATTCCGGGACATGAACTTGCGGCTATATCCGCCTATCCCGGGCTGTCCTGTAAGGGAGACCCCGTTACCCCTCGGAATATTTGGGGAGTGGAGGATATCGTAATGTGTCCGGGTAAGGAGAGTGTTTTTACATTCCTGGAAAATGTCATTGATGAGATGGTTGCCCTTTTTCCGGGCACCTATTTCCATATTGGCGGTGATGAATGCCCCAAAGAGAGTTGGAAGTCCTGTCCCCTTTGTCAGAAGCGTATTCTGGAGGAGGGAATAAAGCCTGATGGCAAGCATACTTCAGAGCAGTTGCTGCATACTTACGTTGTGGAGCGCATAGGGAAATATTTAGCCCGATATGATAAAAAAATAATCGGTTGGGATGAGATTCTGGAAGGCAAGCCTGACTCCACGGCGACCATTATGTCATGGCGGGGTGATGCCGGCGGTATATCGGCCGCTTTATCGGGACATGATGCGATAATGTCTCCCGGTCCGAACGGGCTCTATCTGGATTATTATCAGGGGGACAGCAAGATTGAGCCTATAGCTATCGGCGGTTGTTCGACTTTGGAAAAAGTGTATAATTACAATCCCGTACCCGACACATTGGTGCTTATTGGGAAGGACCATCATATAATAGGGGTTCAGGCTAATAATTGGAGTGAATATTTTTATAATAATGATATCCGTGAGTATCACATGTATCCCCGTTCCTTGGCTTTGGCGGAAGTCGCCTGGACTGATGCCAAACGCAAGAATTACGTGGATTTTGAACGGCGTATCAACAACGCGTATGTCCGTCTGGACGGACATGGCGTCAATTACCACATTCCATTGCCGGAGCAGCCGGGCGGTTCTTGTGACCATATCGCTTTTACAGACAGTGTGTCTCTGGAATTTTCCACGAGCCGTCCTATTAGCTTAGTTTATACGCTTGACGGTACTGAACCTGGAGTATCCTCGGAAATTTATACTTCTCCTCTTTCTTTTTATCAGAACGGTATCCTTAAGATCGCTTCGTTGCTATCCTCTGGAAAACTGAGCAAAGTGCGTACAATCCAGATAGAGAAGCAGGTACTTTTGCCTGCTGTGGATGTAGAAGGGAGTTTTCATGGGTTAAATATGGAAGTGACATACGGTATGTTTCTTAATATGCAGGAGTTTATGAAAACGGGCAAGAGTGTGGATGTCAGTACGGATATCAGAGAAACGGGGGAATTAACGTCATTCGTGCCTTCTACGAATTCTATGCGAGACGTAAGACAATATGCTGCTGTGGCCACTGGATTTATTGATATTCCTGAAAATGGTGTTTACTTTTTCTCCTCTGATCTGGAAGAGGTTTGGGTCGGCGGAAAATTACTTGTAAACAATGGTGGAGAGGTGAAACGTCATTCCCGAAATGACCGCTCCATTGCTTTGGAGAAGGGGATGCATGAGTTGAAACTCGTTTTCTTGGGGCACATCATCGGAGGATGGCCTTCGAACTGGAATAACGGAGTTGTCATGCTGCGAAAGTCTGATGAGAAAAAATTCCGAAAAATAACAAGTGACATGCTTTGGAGAAAAAAGTAGAGCTTATAATCTTTTTAAAAATATAATCATATGAGACGAATTTTATATTGTTTTCTGTTTATTGCAGGCGGGGGTATTATCCATGCATCTGCCAGAGAAGAAAGAGTAGGGACAGAGGATCGGATTAAACCGGATAGTGTTTTATTTGTTGACAGTTTTGACGGTAGCTCCGTCGTGCCCGATACAGCAGTCTGGAAACTTTGTACGTATGCTAACAATGCCTGGTCACAGTGGTTTAGGGATGTGAATGGTTATGAAAACGTAAAAGTGGAGGATGGTTATTTGAAGTTGAGGGCCTGTAAGGATAACGGGACTTATAAAAATGGCGGGGTATTCTCCAAAATCGGTTTTCCCTGTGGTACACGTTTGGAAGTTAAAGCCAGATTAACCAAATTGGTTCGTGGAGGTTTTCCCGCTATCTGGCAAATGCCCATAGGAGCACCGGAATGGCCCAGAGGGGGAGAAATAGATCTTATGGAATGGGTTCAAGGAACTCCCTTGCAGATCTATCAGACAGTACATACTTATTATATAAACGGAGCAAACGGTTCTGCGGGCGTAACTAACAAGAATCCTGATAAAAACTTTGATGTGACTAAGGATCATGTATATGCAGTGGAGCGTACTGAAAAGGAAGTTATATTCTATGTCGACGGCAAAGAGACCTGGAGATATGGGAATCAATACTTGGATGAGGGGAAATTACAGTATCCGTTTTGTGAATATCCCTTCAATATAATTCTGAACTTCTCGTTGGGAGGCGAATTGAATGGCAGGATGACATGGTCGGGAGAAATCTGTGATGAAGATTTGCCGGGAGAGATGTGGGTTGACTGGGTGCGTGTTGTGTCGTTAAATAATGAAAATCAGTCCGATACGGGCGATAAATAAATATCATTTGTTACAAGGCTGTTTTAAAACTGAAAGGTAATAAGTGTAAACAATATATGTGTATAATTTAATTTTATAAGATTTCATATGAAGATTTTTTGCCTTCTACTATTGTTGCTTTGCTCAATGAATTCCATGTCTCAGGAAAAAATTCCTTTCGAGATCAGGGATGGACATTTTTATCGGTATGGGGAGAAACCCCTATTCTTTCTAGAGAGATGCATTATGTCCGTATACCACACTAATATTGGCGCCACCGCTTGCAAATGATGAAAGTAATGGGCTTAATACCGTGGCAACGTATGTTTTTGGGAATCTCCACGAGGTTGAACCAATTTTTCCGAAGATGAGAATCTGGCGGAATATATAAGGATTGTCGGGGAGGAAGTGATGATGGTCATCCTTCGTCCCGGACCTTATGTTTGTGCCGAGTGGGAATTCGGCGGGTATCCTTGGTGGCTGCAGAATATACCAGGTATGGAAAATAAAGAGGGATAATACGGAGTTTCTGAAATATACGAAAAAATATATTGATTGTCTGTTTCGGGAACTACTCTCTTGTAATATATCAAGGGTGGCCCTATCATTATGGTACAGTGTGAAAATGAGTTTGGCTCATACGTTTCCTAGCGTAGGGATATTTTTATCAATAAACAATATATTTGTATAAATGTTGCTAAACATATGTCTATTAGTAAAAAAGATAGTAACATTGGACAATACATGAGTTATTTTACATGATTTTTGATCTTTCTTTGTGTGTTCCAATTTAATTTTGCAAAAAATAAATGATATATATATCTTATATTTTTGTTTCTTAAGATATCATCTTGGTTCGTGTGGGATAGTGCGCTAAGGAAATATGCTATTTTTAATGCGTTTGACCACTGCAAATCGGATAGTGTTTTACTGGCAGGCAGTTATGATGAGTTTTTCGTCATAACAGATAAGGGGGGGGGGGGAACTTTATAGGTACGCTAATGTCTAGCCATAATATTCCAAGGATGTGAAGGAGTACGAAAATGTAAAAGTGAAAAAATGGGAATGAGTCTGATACGGGCGATAAATAAATATCATTTGTTACGTAGGACTGAAAAGTAAAAGTATAAACAATATGTGTATAATTTAATTCTATAAGATTTCATATGAAGATTTTTTGCCTTCTACTATTGTTACTTTGCTCAATGAATTCCATGTCTCAGGAAAAAATTCCTTTTGAGATCAGGGATGGACATTTTTATCGGTATGGGGAGACAACCCCTATTCTTTCTGGAGAGATGCATTATGCCCGTATACCACACCAATATTGGCGCCACCGCTTGCAGATGATGAAAGGAATGGGACTTAATACCGTGGCAACGTATGTTTTTTGGAATCTTCATGAGGTTGAACCTGGAAAATGGGATTTTTCCGGAGATAAGAATTTGGCAGAATATATAAGGATTGCCGGGGAAGAAGGGATGATGGTCATCCTTCGTCCCGGACCTTATGTTTGTGCCGAGTGGGAATTCGGCGGGTATCCTTGGTGGCTGCAGAATATACCAGGTATGGAAAATAAAGAGGGATAATACGGAGTTTCTGAAATATACGAAAAAATATATTGATCGTCTGTATCAGGAAGTGGGCCCCCTGCAATGTACCAAAGGTGGTCCTATCATTATGGTGCAGTGTGAAAATGAGTTTGGCTCATACGTTTCCCAGCGTAAAGATATATCGTTTGAAGAGCACCGTTCCTATAATGCAAAGATCAAAGGGCAGCTGGCTGATGCCGGATTTACCGTTCCGTTGTTCACCTCCGATGGAAGTTGGTTGTTTGAGGGCGGGTGTGTGGCAGGTGCCCTGCCTACGGCCAATGGGGAGAGTGATATCGCTAATCTTAAAAAGGTGGTGAACCAGTATCATGGTGGCAAAGGACCGTATATGGTTGCAGAGTTTTATCCGGGCTGGCTGTCGCATTGGGGAGAACCGTTTCCTCAGGTCTCTGCCTCGGAAATCGCCCGCCAGACTGAGGCTTATCTGCAAAATGATGTTTCATTTAATTTTTATATGGTGCATGGAGGAACGAACTTTGGTTTTACCAGCGGTGCCAATTATGACAAGAAAAGGGATATACAGCCTGATTTGACCAGTTATGACTATGATGCTCCTATCAGCGAGGCCGGTTGGATCACTCCAAAATATGATTCTATACGTTCCGTCATCCAGAAATATGTGAAATATCCCATACCTACTCCTCCTGCCCCTATACCGGTTATAGAAATCTCTTCGATAAAACTGGAGAGGGTAGTTGATGCCCTGCTTCTTGCACAAAGTATACAACCAGTGAACGCCTCTACTCCTCTGACGTTCGAGCAACTTAATCAGGGATATGGTTACGTTTTGTACACCCGTCATTTCAATCAACCTATCAGTGGAATCCTTGAAATCCCAGGATTACGTGATTATGCCGTGGTTTATGTAGATGGTGAGAAAATAGGTGTTTTAAATCGCAATACCAGAACATATTCTATGGAGATAGATATCCCGTTCAATGCCACTTTACAGATTTTGGTGGAGAATATGGGACGTATCAACTATGGAAGTGAGATTGTATATAACACAAAGGGGATTATCAGTCCTGTCACTGTTGCCGGTAAAGAAATTACGGGTGGCTGGAATATGTATCGGTTACCAATGGATAAATGTCCTGTATTGACTGAATTTGGCGATAATGTCTGCAGGAACACACCTTTGCAGGCTGTTCAATTCAAGGATCGCCCGGTTATTTATGAGGGAGAATTCACATTGGATCAACCGGGAGATACCTTTATCGATATGCGTGCATGGGGAAAAGGGGTTATTTTTATAAATGGTAAACACATCGGCCGTTATTGGAAAGTGGGACCACAACAGACTCTTTACATTCCGGGTGTATGGTTAAGAAAAGGTGAAAATAAGATTGTAATTTTTGAACAGTTGAATGAGGTTTCCCAACAGAACGTCAATACGGTCCGAAAACCCGTGTTAATGAATTTAAAATAGTATTATCGATATAATGGTTGTATTTATAAGCACTGATATTTGTGCTGTTTGTGTCTAGGTTGAAAATGGATGATCGGAAAAATCTGCCGGTGGTTTCTTCCAATTGTATTAATTTATTTTGATGTTTTTAGTGTGTTCAATCAAAGAAATACGAATAGGGGGGGGGGGATTTTAGTTTTTTGATAAAGTATAACGCTGAAATAGTTTTTTATCTTTTAATAAACAATCTATGAATAACATTTTAAAACAAGCGGGAGCAATTCTGTCGCTCTCGCTATTGTGTGGGATGCAGGTTTATGCGTTCCCTGACTACCCTTCCCTGAGGGGACAAATTATCGAACAGAGTGATATCTGTCAAGGAGTTGTCAAAGATGCCAATGGCGAAAGCATTATCGGCGCATCCGTACTTGTCAAAGGGACGACAAACGGCAGCATTACGGGACTTGACGGTGATTTTTCCCTTAGGAACGTAAAAAAAGGGGATATAATTGTTGTTTCTTATGTCGGCTATCAGAGCCAGGAAATAGCCTGGACAGGTGAACCGTTAAACATCGTTTTGAAGGAAGATGCCGAAGTCCTTGACGAGGTGGTTGTTATTGGCTATGGTGCTGTAAGAAAAGCGGATATGGCCGGTTCCGTAGCCGTGCTGGACAACAAAAATTTCAAGGACCAGCCTATAACCCAGGTTGCAGACGCTCTTCAGGGGCGTGTCAGTGGCGTTCATGTTGAGAACAGCGGCGTCCCCGGGGGAAGCGTGAAAATCCGCATCCGCGGTGCTAACTCCATCAGCAAAAGCAACGACCCTTTGTATGTGGTTGACGGAATCGTCCGCGAAAGCGGTTTGGACGGTATCAATCCTGAGGACATCCGTTCGATGCAGGTTCTCAAAGATGCATCGTCCACTGCCATATACGGTTCCAGGGGTTCGAACGGGGTCGTTCTGATCACTACCAAGAGTGGTAAGGCCGGTGTGCGTGAAATTATGTTCGACGCATCAGTGGGAGTTTCCAATGTATATAAGAGATACGATATCCTTGGAGCATACGATTACGCTCTGGCGCTCAAGGAGGTCAAAGGTATTGATTTCTCAAACGAAGAGATGCAATCCTATCAGAACGGAACGGCGGGCATCGACTGGCAGGATGAGATTTTCCGTACGGGGATCACCCAGAATTACAAGTTGGCTCTTTCCAATGGTAGCGAGAAGACCCAATATTACATTTCCGCCAACTACATGAGCCAGGAAGGTGTGGTCATTGAATCGAAGAACGAGCGTTATCAGGCGAAGGCGAATCTTTCCTCACAGCTTACCGACTGGCTGCATATCACGGCTGACATCAATGCTTCCCACGGTGTGCGTCGCGGGGGATCTTTTGCCTCCGGTAAGGATAATCCGATCTGGATTGCTTTGAACTATTCGCCTACCATGACGATGATGGCCGAAAACGGGAACTATAACACCGATACTTATAATTCCATAGCTTCCAACCCGGTCGGTATCCTAAAGTTGCAGTCGGGAGAGACAATGACCAATGTTTTCAACGGACGTGTTGATTTGCGCCTTGATATAATGAAGGGGCTGACATTCACCACAACCAATGGCGTGGACTATTATGACGGGAAAAGTTATAGTTTCAGCTCCAAACGAGTGGGGACCAAGAGTGGTATGGGCAACAATGACACTTACCGCCTGATGCTGCAGAGTTCCAACAACCTGACATATACGGGTTCCTGGAACGACCATCATCTGACAGCCACGGCCGTATATGAGGTGACCTCCTCCGAAACCAGGACAATGGGTATAACCGGTAACAACCTGCTGACCGAGGGTGTGGGCTGGTGGAATGTGGGTATGGCTTCCTCTCGTGATGCAAACAATGGTTACGAGCAATGGGCGCTGATGTCGGGAGTGGCCCGTGTCATGTACAATTTTAAGGATCGTTATATGCTTACCGGAACATTTCGTGCCGACGGTTCTTCTCGCTTTGCCAAAAAGAAATGGGGGTACTTTCCTTCTATTGCCGCAGCTTGGACGTTGAGCAATGAGGATTTCATGAAGGATGTTTCCTCGGTTCAGGACATTAAACTTCGCGCCAGTTATGGTATTGTGGGTAGCCAGGCCATCAGTCCTTACGCAACCATGGGCCTTATGAGTGCTACTGCATACAATTTTGGAACCAACAGTAATTTTACCGGTTATTGGGCAAATGACATAGCAACTCCCGAGCTTACGTGGGAGAAGACCAAGCAGTTCGACCTGGGCCTGGAGTTCTCCCTGTTCGACAGGCGGCTGAATTTCAGTGTGGACTATTTCTATAAGCGTACTACAGATGCGTTGCTTAAAAGAAGTATCCCCGGATATGTCGGCGGTAACTCTTTTTGGGTGAATGACGGCGAAATCAGTAATCGTGGTATTGATTTGAGCGTGACCGCCCGGATTATGCAGAATGACCGGTTCCAATGGACCTCCACCTTGAACGGTACTTATTTGAAGAACCGCGTGGAACGCCTTTCCGGTGGTGAGAATGATTTCATCAACGGCTCCAGTCCGGCTGCCGGTATGGTTGATTATGCCACCATTATCAAGCCGGGTGAGGCCATCGGTACTTTTTGGGGATATGAATGGACCGGCTTGGATGAAAAGGGACATGACACTTACACGGATGTAGATGGAAATCAGATGATAGACGGTGGCGACCGCAAGGTCATCGGCAAGGCCAATCCCGATTTCACCCTGGGATGGAATAACTCCCTGTCTTATAAAAACTGGGATCTGAACCTGTTCTTCAACGGATCTTTCGGAGCCAAGCGTTTGAATCTTGTAAGATATACGATGGCTTCGGCCGAAGGGAATTCCCGCTTTGTAACTCTGGCAGACGCCTATCTGAAGGGATTCGACAAGATTGGCTCTTCGGCAACATACCCGAGCCTGACCGAAGGTGGAAATAATCTGCAGCCGGTTTCAACCAAATGGCTGGAGAACGCGGACTTCCTTCGTTTGGAGAATATCAGTCTTTCATACACTTTCCCCAAAAAGACAACGGGATTCGCTGATTTGCGGCTTACTTTCAGCTGTCAGAACCTTTTTACAATAACCGGGTACAAGGGGATGGATCCGGCCGGTACTACCTTCTCGAACAGCAGCGTTGACGTTGACGCGGGTATTGACATGGGAGCCTATCCTTCCCCAAGAACATTCACATTCGGTCTCCGGATGAATTTTTAAATCTAAAATAGAAGAACTTATGAAAATAAAAATAATAGCAGGCACTATGGTTGCCCTGTCATTTTCACTGATGTCGTGCAGTGATTTCTTAACGGAAGATCCCAGGGGAAAACTCACTCCGGAAAACTTCTTCTCTACCCAGGATGAATTGAACATGAGCATATATGCCCTTTACCAGAAAGTCAATCTTTCACAGGTATATACGAACATGCAGCTGCCCCAGTGGCAGGGGGATGATATAACGACCAATCCGGGGAGCAACAAACAGCCTGCCGCAGAAATGGACAAGTTTGCCGCAGCAAACAACAACAAGGGTGTCAAAGATGCGTGGAACATGCATTATGCCATTGTAAAGGCTGCCAATTTGATCATACAGGGGGCCTCTAAAACACCTACCACTCAAGATGAGATAAATATCGCCCTCGGGCAGGCTAAATTCTGGAGGGCATACGCTTATTTTACCCTGGTGCGACTTTGGGGACCGCTGCCGATGAATCTGGACAATGTCAACGATGATTATACCAAACCTCTATCCCCCGTGGAAGAAGTGTATGGTCATATTGTGCAGGACCTGACCGAAGCTGAGGCCGTATTGCCTACGGGTTACAGTGGCAGCCCCCGCTTTCTGAACGGAGTGAATGTGTATGTAACCCGGCAGGCAGCCAAATCTACTTTGGCAGCAGTGTATATGGCTATGGCCGGCTGGCCGATGAACAAAACGGAATATTACGCAAAGGCTGCTGAAAAGGCGAAGGAGGTCATTGAGGGTGTGAACAGAGGTGAATACGAGTATAAGCTCGATAAGGATTACAAAGATGTGTATGCTATGAGCAATAACTATAATAATGAGACGGTGCTCGGCATAAACTATTCACCGTTCGTGGATTGGGCACAGGATTCGGAGCTTACTTCATGTAACCAGTTTGAATCGCTGGGCGGTTGGGGAGACGCCTGGGGTGAAATTCGTTTCTGGAAGGAGTTTCCTGACGGTCCGAGAAAAGATGCGACTTATGATCCCAAGATTCGTCTGAAAGACGGAACGTTGGTTGACTGGTGGGAGTTGAAGGAGGACGGTACCCCTGTCGTTCCGGAACATCACCCCATGTTCAGTATATTCTCCGTCAACTGGGATCCTGCGTCAAAAGTGAATATCAGTGCCCCGTATGATTATACAAAACCGGCCAGTCAGAACATGTGTAATGACCATCGGCATAGAATCATTCGTTATTCGGAGGTTTTGTTGTGGTATGCGGAGGCCAAGGCCAGGACGGGGCAGACGGACGAGTTGGCATTCAAGTGTCTGAATGATGTCCGCAAGCGTGCCGGACTGGAACCGCTCACCGGACTTTCTGCAGATGACCTTGCCGAAGCGGCTTATAAGGAGCATGGTTGGGAGGTGGCAGGCTACTGGGTGGCCCTTGTCACACGCCGTGCGGACCAGTTCCGTATGAACAGACTGAAAGACACCTTTAAGGAAAGAGCGGAGAACACGGCTGTTGAAGTCGCCGACGGGATTCAGGTAAAGGAGTCTGTAGAATATACGAACAGGACATGGAGTGACAATCTGATGTATCTTCCATATCCTGATATGGATTCCCAGAAAAACCCGAATCTGGTAAGGTGATTTTTTATTTTAAGCCAGAGGGCTACCCGCCAATCACCTGTTGATTGGCGGGTAGCTCCTCTGATTTTCAATGTATATTTTTTTAATATCATGCACTAAATTTTGAATTGTTTTTTCCGTGTTCTCTGCTCCTGCCTTTCCGGTCATATGTTTTCGGAAAGAAGGGTATGTGACCTGCACGTGACTTTTGAACTGATAGAGAAATGGGGTGTGGAGATCGTTCCCGTGACATTATTGTTCATTCTTATGTTTTTCTCCCTTTTGGAAACTCAGGAGGTATCATTCGTGTTCCGATTAATGTCCTTTTTTTGAATAGTCATTTGTGACCTGTTTCCGGCATGGCAGTGCTGGGAATTATTGACAAAGGTATAACAAGTACACATTCGATTCCTAGTAATAACGGATTGAGATCACGAACATTCTGAAGTGGCAGGAGGCCGACAGTATGCTTTTTGATTTCTACCCTTTAATAATGAATCCTACTGTACTACTGTAAAAAATAGGGTATTAATATACATCTTTTTTGGAAACGATCTGGAAAGTATACTACGCAAGGGGCACGGTGGAATTCCGTAAGGACTGCGAGTGGAAGGGAGTGGTCTGCCAACTCGATATTTGTCCTTATTGCCATCGCACCCTAGCCTGAACACATTATCTAAACAGCTATATTTGCAAATTGGAATGTGACCGTAAGTATTATAAGGCAAAGCAGGGAGATAGGCTGGAGCTGAGCAGCAACCCGATATCTCGCATGACCGAGATAAACAACTAAAGTGAAAGGCAATGAATATTCTCATCCTAAATACTATTATAAACAACCTACAAAAGAATAATCGTATGAATGACAAGAAAATGACAAAAAGTATGATTCTGAAAGGCGTGACAGCGGCAATTTGCATCACGGCAATACTACTTGCAGGCTGCTCCACTGTCTATGAGGAAAAGATGGTATACAATAACATCGAAATTCCTTTCAAGAATGATTTCCCTACGGACACTGTGACTTACGACAAGCTGCGAGCAGAACATACCCGAATCCTCCTGAACCTGAGCGATCCTTCATCAAAAATCGTGAACAAGGCAGACTGCACTTTCCGTACAGACCAACTTGTTACCGTAACAGGGGCGGAAGAGGACGACTTGCTCCGCATCACCAGCTGGTCGGCAAAGACTATTCATAAAGTGAGTCTGGAGATGTATATACCTGAGGCCGAGGAATATTTGCCTGTGGCTTACCTCGACTCTATTCCTGCGTTCTCCAGTTTCGAATTCAAGCCCTCGTTCGTGGGTAAGAGGAGCGTGTGTCGCACGATGGATGGGGGCTTCGTGAGTTTAGAATGTCCTCACCTTGACATGGAACGGATGAAGGTGCGCCTAGTGAGCGACGACGAACATCTCGAGAAGCTGTCAAAGATAGATGCTAAATGGACATGCAGTTTTTCTAACTACAGCTGGACACCTACCGCTGGAGATAACTGTCCCTACCGAGAACTGCGTCCCATCTACGCCCGCGAGTGGGTGGTGATTGTGACTAACTACGCCTATATGATGACTACACTCGAATATAATTATGTGATGTCCCACTTCAGAGAGGTGATGGGCGGCGATCTGTGCGATAACGACAGAAATCTGTTCAATGCTGAAAAATACCAGACGGAGAAGGAACGCTTCAAATCAGAAAAGACATTCCGCTTGGGACAGAGCAGTCCAGCCTATGGCGGACTGGGAGGTGGATACATTTGGGCAGTGACAGACTGGAATTTCTACGGGCACTACGCCTCGTTCAGCGGCTGGGAATCCATTGCACACGAGTTTATGCACTGCATGGGCTACTCTCACAACAGTAACATGACTTATGCTGCCAATAACGGTGAAGGGGTGAACGTGGGCTGGACAGAGTTTATCTGGCAACTGCACCTGTGGCTGAGCTACAAGGGTGACCTGCCCTATCCCAACCGCAATCTGTTGGGTTTCCATAAGCCAGAGAATGCCTCGTATAGGGACTGTGATATCAGTGCTATCTTTCAGGACGATACAGTGCTGAAGCAGAATATTGAGAGATTCTGCAGGCAGAGCCGGCTAGTGAAATACTTCACCGAGCACCCGATAGATACAGTCACTATACCTAAAGAGAAGGAGGAAATGAGATGAGAAGCCGAATGATGATAGGCGTAGGGGTTGCGTTAGCGTTGACGGCCTGCGAGCAGACTGAGGTAAGGGAAATCACAGAAGACCGTTACCTGCCACAGCCAATGGATACAGTGAAGATAACGGACAATTATTATCTAGACGGCTATATATCACGTGGGGCAGAGGATATAGGTGAGGGACGCACGTTGCAGGCAGTGAACCTCTTCCTTGATGGGGACGAGCTATACGTGGCAAACTTTGCCGAGAGATGCGTGGACGTTTTTGACGTAAAGCGCTTGACTTATAAACGGAGCATCTCCAACGGAGAGCGCACTTTTGTCCGTGATATTTATGTGGAGGATGGGCACCTGTTTGTAGCTGCTGGTGACAGTCGGGAGGTGCAGGTGTTCGATAAACATTCTGGGACGTACTTAACTCGTCTGGGTACAGGCATATGGCCGGTAAGTAACGTGTCGTGGGCGGGCTGTGTGGCTGCCACGAAGAACTTCGTCTTCGTACGTGACTCGAAGGAGACTAACGTACGGGTGTTCGACCGTAAGGCGGTTCTGTTGACGGCAGTGAACAACAACACCGTGTTTGCCAAGCTAGGTACTGGCAGCGACTTTATTGGTAGCAGTACAGAACCGCATGGTGAATCCTATGACATGGAGGTCATCGGTGACTCACTGTATGCCTTCATTCCTCGCTCGGGAACAATCTACGCATGGAATATACATGAGATAGCAGACAAGAAGAATGATACGCCTACTTCTGTAACCTGGTCAAGCGGCGTAAAGATCTGTTCGGTAGCGAAAGGAAGGAACGACAGCTTATTGTTTGTAGCAATGGTAAAGGACGGGAAAACACAACTTGCGGAAATAGCCTTATCGGACTTTCAGAGCCGGAATTTTGACCGCCCTCTCCGGCTGTTCGTTTCGGACAGCCGGGTGAGGCTCTCCCCACAGCCTATAGTTACTTACCTAGAAGAGAGAATAATACTGCCCAACGGAGATAAGCTGGAATGCTGGGAAATACGGAATAATCCTTCGTTTGTGATATTGCCGACGAGGTGATATATACAATGAGTTATTTTTTATCTAAATTACTTCAAATATCAAAATGAAAGGTCAACTATTTAAGTATAACTTTGCCTTTTGTGGAATAGGCTTAATTAGAGAAATCCAGTAAATACCATAAAATTAGACAACTAATTTATAGCCAGATTATTGCGAATTAGTTGGCCTTTTGGTATCTTTAGGTATTCCGTGTGACAAGAAGTCGTACAAGTAATTGTTCAGCACTGTGCCTGAACCTATTGTTCCGTCAATAGTAGTCTAAAGAGGCGTACTTTACCAGTAATGGTTTAGTGCGAAGTCCTCTTGACAATGCAGTCCTTTACAAAAATATCCAATGTATAGGTTGTTAGGCTGACTGATATGAGTAACATATGTGAATCGCTATACCATCGTAATAAAGAAATAGCTTACGGATATTTATAAGCTATAACCAAAAGGTGGGTAGTCAGGATAGTCTTTTTGGAATGTAAGGCTACACGGACATCATACTGGCGGTGGAGGGGCGGGCTCTAAGTCGGGCGTCAGTTACTTGTACGGAACTTGGTAAACCCGTATTTCTCCTGTCTATGTCAGGCAGGTAAGCCAATTGCAAGAAAAGCCGAATGTGGTGCGGGTAAAGGATTGCGGAGAAAGTGAATGATTCTGTGTAATGCGGAGGATAGAGGTTTAAACATCACCCCATGCGAAATCAGGCAGACTTCCGCAGGGTAATTCTTTGTGAAACGATTGTAGAACTTTAATAAAATGAAGAAACTGCAAATGAGCAAGGCAAAAGCCGAGTGTGCATCTTTAACCGTACGAAACACGACATGAAAAGATATCGATTCTTCCAAATATGAGCGTAAGGTGAGAAAACTGCAGGTCCGAATAGCAAAGGCCCACAAAGAAAAGAGGTACAACAAGGTAAAGGCCTTACGGTACCTACTTGCCACTTCCTACGAAGCCAAGGCATTGGCGATAAGGAAAGTAACTTCCAATAAAGGTAAACGTACGGCAGGGGTTGACCATATGAAGTGGGACACTGATGCCAAGAAAATAGAAGCTATATGTTTATTGAAAAGGAGAGGATATAAGGCCTTCCCGCTGAGGAAGGTCAACATAGCCAAAGCAAATGGCAAGACAAGATCTTTGGGAATACCAACCATGAAGGACAGAGCCGTGCAGGATATATCTTATGGCTTTAGAACTTATAACTGAAAGTGAAGCGGATGCGAACTCATATGGGTTCAGAAAGTTTAGAAGTACTGCAGATGCAATAGACGCACTTCATAGATGGTTGAGTAGAGACTGTTTACCACAATGGATACTGGAAGGTGACATTAAGGGTTGTTTTGATCATATTAATCATGAATGGCTTCTCAACAATGTGTAGATTGACAGGCTGGTATTAAGGAGATGGCTGAAAAGCGGAGTAGTATTTAATTTCCAAGTATCAATAGATACGCTACACTTTTTCTTTTCGTTGGCAAATCTTAATCCGTATCTTCGTAGCATCCGTATATCTTCTTTCATGCTACGA
>OGLK01000127.1_pt1 | contig 72273 bp, 68 predicted proteins | sample 1572811 | NCBI WGS metagenome assembly OGLK01 (sample SAMEA2581898, study PRJEB24529) | metagenome | biome: Human gut stool | place: China | collected 2011
GCTTGTCGGAAAGACGTGATGAAATATACCAAGGAGTGGGAAGACCTGACTCATCAGATGGGATATTGGGTGGATATGAAGCATCCTTATATCACGTATGACAATCGTTATATCGAAACATTGTGGTGGCTGCTGAAGCAACTGCATAAGAAAGGCTTGCTGTATAAAGGATACACAATCCAACCATATTCTCCGGCTGCCGGAACAGGACTGAGTTCTCATGAGCTGAACCAACCGGGCTGTTATCGTGACGTAAAGGATACGACAGCTGTTGCCCAGTTTAAGATGAAGAATCCGAAACCGGAAATGGCAGAGTGGGGAACTCCTTACTTTATTGCTTGGACAACAACTCCCTGGACATTGCCTTCAAACACAGCGCTTTGTGTAGGACCAAAGATTGATTATGTTGCAGTTCAGACATATAATGCTTATACAGGAGAACCTATAACAGTTGTTCTGGCTAAGGCTTTATTAAATACTCATTTCAATCCGAAAGCTGCTGATCTGAAACTGGAAGATTATAAGGCAGGAGATAAGCTCGTACCGTTCAAAGTAATTGCCGAATACAAAGGTGCTGACCTTATTGGTATGGAATATGAGCAACTGATTCCCTGGGTGAAACCGGTTGAAGTATCGGAAGACGGTAGCTGGAAAGTAAGTGATAAAGGCTTCCGTGTAATCCCGGGTGATTATGTAACGACAGAAGACGGTACAGGTATCGTTCACATTGCACCGACGTTTGGTGCGGATGATGCGAACGTGGCTCGTGCGGCAGGTATACCATCACTTTTCATGATTAGCAAGAAGGGCGAAACCCGTCCGATGGTAGACCTTACCGGTAAGTTCTATGTACTGGACGAACTGGATGAAAACTTCGTGAAAGAATGTGTGGATGTAAATAAATACAAAGAATATCAGGGTGCATGGGTAAAGAATGCCTATGATCCGCAGTTTATGGTAGACGGCAAATATGACGAGAAAGCAGCACAGGCTGCCGAATCTTTGGACGTAGCTCTTTGTATGATGATGAAAGCAAACAATCAGGCTTTCAAAATCGAAAAGCATGTACACAACTACCCTCATTGCTGGCGTACAGACAAGCCGGTACTTTATTATCCGTTGGATAGCTGGTTTATCCGATCTACAGCCTGCAAGGAACGTATGATGGAGCTGAACAAGACGATCAACTGGAAACCGGAGTCTACCGGAACGGGTCGTTTCGGCAAATGGCTGGAAAATCTGAATGACTGGAACTTAAGCCGTTCCCGTTATTGGGGTACTCCACTGCCTATCTGGCGTACAGAAGATGGAACGAGCGAAATATGTATCGAATCCGTAGAAGAACTTTATAATGAAATCGAAAAATCGGTAGCTGCCGGATTTATGAAATCCAATCCGTACAAGGATAAAGGTTTTGTACCTGGTGAATATACCGAAGAAAATTATGATAAGATAGATCTTCATCGTCCGTATGTAGACGATGTCATTCTGGTATCGGAAGACGGCCAGCCGATGAAGCGCGAATCTGACCTGATTGATGTCTGGTTTGATTCCGGTGCTATGCCTTATGCGCAGATTCATTATCCATTCGAGAATAAAGATATTCTGGATAACCGTGAAGTATATCCGGCTGACTTTATCGCGGAAGGTGTGGATCAGACACGCGGATGGTTCTTTACACTGCATGCTATCGCTACTATGGTATTTGATAGTGTGTCGTATAAAGCCGTGATCTCTAATGGACTGGTGCTTGACAAGAACGGTAATAAGATGTCCAAGCGTCTTAACAATGCTGTCGATCCGTTTACTACGATTGAGAAGTATGGTTCTGATCCGTTGCGTTGGTACATGATTACTAACTCATCTCCATGGGATAATTTGAAATTCGACGTTGAAGGAATCGAAGAAGTTCGCCGTAAGTTCTTCGGTACCTTATATAATACATATTCGTTCTTTGCGCTGTATGCCAATGTAGACGGATTTGAATATAAAGAAGCAGATGTTCCGATGGCAGAACGTCCGGAAATTGACCGTTGGATTTTGTCAGTATTGAACACCTTAATCAAGGAAGTAGATACTTGCTATAATGAATATGAACCGACTAAGGCAGGACGTTTGATCTCCGACTTTGTCAATGACAATCTGTCTAACTGGTATGTTCGTCTGAACCGTAAACGTTTCTGGGGCGGTGAATTTACTCAGGATAAACTGTCTGCTTATCAGACATTGTATACTTGTCTTGAAACAGTTGCGAAGCTGATGGCGCCTATTTCTCCGTTCTATGCCGATCGTCTGTATACGGATTTGATCACTGCTACAGGACGTGATAATGTGGTTTCTATTCATTTGGCTGAATTCCCGAAGTATCAGGAAGAAATGATAGACAAGGAACTGGAAGCCCGTATGCAAATGGCACAGGACGTAACTTCTATGGTATTGGCATTGCGTCGTAAAGTGAACATCAAAGTTCGCCAGCCGCTGCAGTGTATCATGATTCCAGTGGCGGATGAAGAGCAGAAAGCTCACATCGAAGCTGTGAAAGCATTGATCATGAACGAGGTGAATGTAAAAGATATCAAGTTTGTGGATGGTGCTGCCGGCGTATTGGTGAAGAAGGTGAAATGTGACTTTAAGAAGTTAGGCCCGAAATTCGGCAAACAGATGAAGGCAGTGGCTGCTGCTGTAGCGGAAATGTCTCAGGAAGCGATAGCTGAACTCGAAAAGAACGGAAAGTACACATTGAATCTGGATGGAGCGGAAGCTGTGATCGAAGCTGCGGATGTCGAAATCTTCAGCGAAGACATTCCGGGATGGCTGGTTGCTAATGAAGGTAAACTGACTGTTGCTCTTGAAGTTACAGTTACCGAAGAACTGCGTCGTGAGGGTATAGCCCGCGAATTGGTGAATCGTATTCAAAATATACGTAAGTCCAGCGGTTTCGAGATTACGGACAAAATAAAGATCACAATCTCCAAAAATACGCAAACAGATGATGCGGTGAACGAATATAATACTTATATTTGTAACCAGGTTTTAGGAACATCCCTTGATTTGGCAGATGAAGTGAAAGACGGCACAGAACTTAATTTTGACGATTTTTCATTGTTTGTCAATGTGATAAAAGACTAATACTAATATTGATTAACCTTTTAAACTAGTAAAGTTATGGCAGAAAAGACTAGATATTCGGATGCGGAACTCGAGGAATTCCGTGCCATTATTATGGAGAAGTTGGAGTTGGCTCAACGTGATTATGATCAGTTGAAGATGAGCTTGATGGGATTGGATGGTAATGATACCGACGATACATCTCCTACTTATAAAGTGTTGGAAGAAGGAGCTAATACGCTTTCAAAGGAAGAAACGACACGTCTGGCACAGCGCCAGTTGAAGTTTATCCAAGGATTGCAGGCTGCTTTGGTACGTATTGAGAATAAAACGTATGGCATTTGCCGTGAGACTGGAAAGTTGATTCCGGCAGAACGCTTGCGTGCTGTTCCTCATGCTACACTCAGCATCGAGGCTAAGAACAGTGGTAAAAAATAATAGATAGCTACAAGCTACGGATGACGAGCTACAAGTAGCTGCGCAATGTTTACGCACGGCAACTTGTAGCTCGTTATGTTTAATTTATGATGAACAAATGAAGAAACTATTCACGAAGGGTAGAATTGCCCTGCTTGTTATCTTTTCCGTACTGATTATTGACCAGATCATTAAAATCTGGATTAAGACTCACATGTATTGGCATGAAAGCATACGTGTGACGGACTGGTTTTATATCTATTTCACCGAAAACAACGGTATGGCTTTCGGTATGGAAATATTTGGAAAGTTGTTTCTGACCACTTTTCGTATTGTAGCAGTAGGGCTGATAGGCTACTATCTCTATAAGATTATAAAAAAAGGCTTCAAGACCGGATATATCGTCTGTGTGGCCCTCATCCTGACCGGAGCTTTGGGGAATATTATAGACAGTGTATTCTATGGCGTCTTTTTCAATGAAAGTACTCATTCACAGATTGCCAGCTTCATGCCCGAAGGCGGTGGATATTCTACCTGGTTCTATGGCAAAGTAGTGGATATGTTCTATTTCCCGATTATCGATACAAACTGGCCCACATGGATGCCTTTCGTAGGTGGAGAACATTTTATATTCTTCAGCCCGATCTTTAACTTTGCAGATGCTGCTATCAGTTGTGGTATCATTGCTTTGCTACTTTTCTATAGCAAGTACTTGAATGAATCTTACCATTCACTGGATAAAAATAAAAAGGAAAGCTTAGGTCATGAAGAGTAGGTTTCGGTTTCATCTGTGTTGTGTTTGCATGTTGGCGCTTGCGATAGCAGGCTGTAAAGTCAAAAGACCTGACGATGTAATCTCAGAATCGAAGATGGAGAATTTGCTGTATGATTATCATCTGGCAAAGTCTATGGGAGATAATCTGCCTTATAGTGAAAATTATAAGAAAGCTTTGTATCTCGATGCCGTTTTCAAGAAATATGGTACGACAGAAGCCACATTCGATTCGTCTTTGGTGTGGTACACACGCAACACGGAGGTATTATCGAAAATTTATGAAAAGGTGAGCAAACGCCTGAAAGCTCAGCAGAATGAAATTAATCATCTGATAGCTTTGCGTGACAATAAACCGAAGATGTCGGAACCGGGTGATAGTATTGATGTCTGGCCCTGGAAACGTCTGATACGTCTGACGGGTGAGATGATGAATGACCAGTATGCCTTTGTATTACCTGCCGATACTAATTATAAAGATCGTGATACATTAGTTTGGGAAGTACGTTATCGTTTCCTCGAACCAATGCTAGCCGATTCTTTGAGAGCTGTTACGATGGCCATGCAGGTTATATATGAAAAGGATACATTAAATCGCCTGGAAACAATCACTGATCCGGGTGTGTACCAGTTACGTTTGTCTGCAGATACATTGGGTGTGATGAAGGAAATAAAAGGTTTTATCTATTACCCGGGAGTACGGGGAGAGAAAGCCGGCGCATTACTGGCTGATCGTTTTTCTTTAACCCGTTATCATTGTTCAGACTCGCTTTCTGTAGCCGAACGTGATTCGATTAATCAGTTGGAAGCTCTGAAGACAGATTCTTTAAAGAAAGTATCTGATCAAAAGGATACTAAGATTTCGAAAGACTCTTTGCAAAAAGTTGATGAACTGAAGGATAATCAACGTATATCACCGGAAGAAATGAACCGCCGTCGTACGGTGACTCCTGAAAAGAAGCCGGAACAGATTGAAGTAGAGCAACATATCCAGCAGGAGAAGATTGAGCAAAGAAAGGAACGGCAATTGAATCAGCGTAGAAATCAGCAAAGACGTCAGTCACCTTCCCGTTAATATTATGAAACGCTTTGCCGCTCATTATTTGCTTCTGCCTGATGTTGGCTTTATCAGACAACAAGTAGTAGAGATTGCTGATGAAGGATATGTACGGGATGTTTTTCCGTTGACGGAAGAAATAGAGTCTGTTGAATGGATGCCCGGGCTGATAGCATTACTTCCCGAGAATAAAATAAAAAACACTGAGATGTTCAGCAAAAACATCTCAGTGTTTCAATTTAATCTTCCAATAGTTTCGGGACAAACTTTCCCATGTTTTAAAGAGGCTCTTACAGCGTCTGCAAAGAGGGGAGAAGTACTGTTTCCTTATTTATTTTATCCTTTTGATTTTACTTCCATGCAGCCTGTCGCCGGAACTCGGCACAGATTACTGCGGTAGCAATAGCTACGTTGAGAGATTCCGAGGTTTCTTTTCCTTGTGGATAATTGGGGATATAAAGTTTCCGATTGATGAGTGCTTCCACTTCTTTTCCTATTCCGTTACCTTCATTTCCCATTACGATCAGTCCGTTGGTGGATAATGGTTGTTCGTACATGTTTTCTCCATCCAAAAATGTTCCGAATACAGGAGCATCACCGAGTGAATGAATAAATTCGGGAAGAGAGGTGTAATGAACCTTAACACGGGCGATTCCTCCCATAGTGGCTTGTATGGTCTTGGGATTGTATACGTCTACCGTGTTCTGAGAGCAGATAATATGTTCGATACCAAACCAGTCCGCCAGCCGGATAATCGTACCCAGGTTCCCCGGGTCCTGAATATCATCCAGTGCCAGGCAAAGAGACTGGCGTGCGAAATCCGGACTTAACGTATATTGCGGTTGCTCGAAAACAGCAAGTACTTGCTGTGGTGTTTTCAGCAGGCTGGCACGTGATAGTTCTTCTTGAGAGACTTCTGCAATTTCATTTGCTTGAATGTCGGGATGCGCTTGTAACCATGAAGAAGTTGCAGCCAGAAAACGGCAAGGGAAATGTCCTAGTAAATCACCTGTTAATTTAGGACCTTCGGCTAGGAATACCTGTTCCTCTTTACGGGTTTTCTTTAGTTCCAGTGAATGGATATACTTTATTTTATTTTTGCTTAGCATTATTCTTTTACTTCTTTATTTACCGCAAAGCTATAAATATATTTTTAATAAATCGGCTGTTGAACAAGTTTTTTGAAAATAATTCTTTCTCATATTAACAATATTTGTATGAATAAAAATTGATTATCTACTTAATTTTAGTAGTTTTGCTTAAAATTAGTAGTTTGATATTCAGTATAAAAGATAACGATATGGAAAGATTGACACAACAAGAGGAAGAAGTGATGATTTACTTTTGGAAAATGGGACCGAGTTTTATCCGGGAGATTGTGAATGAAATGCCGGAACCAAAACCGCCATATACAAGTGTTGCCTCTGTAGTCCGTAATCTGGAGAAAAAGAAATTCTTGTCTCCTTTCAAGTTAGGGAATTCTATTCAGTATCATGTGCTGGTGAAAGAAAGCGACTATAAGCGTAGCTTTATGAATGGAGTAGTAAGTAACTATTTTACAGGTTCGTACAAAGAAATGGTTTCCTTTTTTGTCCGCGATCGTAAAATCAGCAAGAAAGAACTCGAGGATTTAATCAATATTATTGAGGATGAAGAATCATAAATCAAGATAGGCATGGAATCTTTTGCAATCTATTTGATTAAAGTAAATATAGCTTTGATTGTATTATATGCATTCTATAAGCTCTCTTTCAGCAAGGATACATTTTTCAGGCTGAGACGGATCATGTTGCTGCTGATATGTGTGACTTCGCTGATTTATCCATTGATTGATTTTTCAGGCTGGACGGACGAGTATGCAATAGGAGAAACGATTACTACCGTTTACAATAAACTGTTACCGGAAGTGCTGGTTACTACAGCTGTACCCGTTGCTACAACTGAAGTTGAAGGGACAACCTGGCAGGCCGGTACTTGGTTATGGATTATTTATGGATTGGGAATAGGTATGTTGTTACTGCGTAATCTTTTAGAAGTTAGTAAAATACATCACTCTTTAGCCTGCTCTCAGCGCTATTCTCTGAAAGGTGTACCTGTTTATCAGTCAGAAGACGTAGGGGAGCCCTGTTCCTTTTTTCATTGGATATTCATAAATCCGATGCAATATTCGGATAAGGAAATTGATGAGATATTGATACATGAACAAACTCATGTCCGTGAGTTGCATTCATTGGATATAATACTGGTTCAACTGGTTATATTATTATGTTGGTTTAATCCGTTCTCCTGGTTGATACGCAGTGAAATACGTATGAATCATGAGTATCTGGCGGACAAGCAAGTAGTGACGTCCGGCTATGACAAGAAATCGTATCAATATCATTTGTTGGGAATTAAACATACCTCATTGGCTGCAGCAAACTTCTATAACAACTTTAGTGTATTACCCTTAAAAAAACGAATTAAAATGCTAAACAGAAAAAGAACTCATAACATCATGGTAGGTAAGTATCTGATGTTTATACCAGTAGCCGCATTATTGCTGTTATTCAGTAATTGTGCTAATAAGAAAACAGATAAAGTCCAGTCTGATACAGAAAAAGCAGATACTGTAGTAGCTGCTGAGCCGGATAAGACAGCAGAGCCTCAGGTTGAAGTTGCAATCACTGAGACGAAGGGTGATTCTATTTATTCAGTAGTGGAAACGATGCCGGATTTCCCCGGAGGACAGAAAGAACTACTGAGTTTTTTGAGTCGCAATATCAAGTATCCGACGAAGGCGATAGAAAATAAAATTCAGGGTCGCGTTATTGTACAGTTTGTGGTTAACAAAGATGGTAGTATTTCTGGTGCGAAAATAGTACGTAGTGTTGATCCGGATTTGGATAAAGAAGCTCTTCGAGTCATAAATTCGATGCCCCAATGGAAGCCGGGAATGCAAAAAGGGGAGCCTGTATCTGTGAAGTATACAGTTCCTATTGTATTCAGAAATCAACAAAATTAGGAATCTTATTCGCCACGATTTATAGAAGTAATTGCAAGGATACATAGTCAGTAATATATAGGTATTAGCAAAGCATACTTTGCAAATTTCTATAATTCGTGGTGAAAAGAACTTTTGTCGCATTAATTATTGTTTTGATAATTTCCCCGAACGAAAAATATGCTCTATCTTTGTCCCTATATATTTGCTTCCGCTTTTATAGAGATACTGTATGAGGAAAGGATTTCTTTACTTATTTACTTTTGCCGTTATCATTCTGTCGCTCGCTTCGTGCACTGCCACTAAGTATGTGCCGGATGGCTCTTATCTGCTGGATGAAGTCAAGATTCATACAGATCAGAAAAATGTCCGTCCTTCTTCCTTACGAATGTATGTGCGACAGAACCCTAATGCCAAATGGTTCAGTTTAATCAAAACACAGCTTTATGTTTACAACCTTTCAGGACGAGACTCTACTAAATGGGGAAATAAGTTCCTGAGAAGAATCGGGGATGCTCCTGTAATCTATAGTGAGACTGAAGCGCAGCGCTCGCAGGATGAAATTACAAAGGCAATGCGTAATATGGGCTATATGGCGGCCACAGTGAAGCGTTCGACTAAAATAAAGAAGAAAAAGATCAAGCTGTATTATGAGGTGACAGCCGGCGATCCTTATATTGTCAATTCATTAAAATATGATATTCGTGATCCTAAGATTGCTGATTTTCTGAAGCAGGATTCCGCCAAAAGTCTGCTGAAAGAAGGAATGATATTTGATGTGAACGTGCTGGATGCCGAGCGTCAGCGAATTACTGACAAGTTGCTTCGGAATGGTTATTATAAGTTCAATAAGGATTATGTCGGTTATACGGCAGATACGGTTCGGGGTACTTATCAGGTAGACTTGACCCTGCATTTGCACGCCTACAGAGCGCATGTGAGCGATTCGGTGAAAGCACACCAACAATATTGGATAAATAAGATTAACTTTATTACGGATTATGATGTCCTGCAATCTTCTGCGCTGAACAGTATGGATATCAATGATTCTCTTCATTTTAAAGGGTACCCTATTTATTATAAAGATAAACTCTATTTACGTCCGAAGATGCTTACTGATAATCTTCGCTTTGCTCCGGGGGATTTGTTCGATGAACAGGATGTGCAGCAGACTTATTCCAATTTCGGACGTCTGTCCGCCTTGAAATATACCAATATCCGTTTTCTTGAAAATCAGGTAGGGGATACGGCGAAGCTTGACTGCTATGTGATGTTGACCAAGAGTAAACACAAGTCGGTAGCTTTTGAATTGGAAGGAACCAATTCAGCCGGTGATTTGGGAGCAGCAGCTTCCGTCTCTTTTCAAAACAGGAATCTCTTTCGCGGTTCGGAGACTTTTATGATCAAGTTTCGTGGTGCTTATGAAGTGATTTCCGGACTTCAGGCAGGCTATTCTAACAATAATTATACGGAATACGGGGTGGAGACAAGTATCAACTTTCCTAATTTCCTGTTTCCTTTTCTCTCTTCGGACTATAAACGGAAGATTAGGGCCACTACAGAGTTCGGATTACAGTATAATTATCAGATGCGTCCCGAATTTCTACGTACCATGGCATCGGCTTCATGGAGCTATAAGTGGACTCAACGCCAGAAAATACAACATCGTATCGATTTGATTAATATCGGTTTCCTTTATTTGCCGAGAATTTCGGAGAGGTTTAAGGAGGATTTTATTAACAAAGGGCAGAGCCATATTCTTCAGTATAATTATCAGGACCGTTTGATTATTAATATGGGATATAGCTATCATTACAATAGTATTGGTGGTGCCATCATTAATAATACAATTGCTTCCAATTCATATTCCATCCGTTTTAATTTCGAATCAGCGGGAAATATCATGTATGCTTTATCCAAAGCAACGAATATCCGTAAGAATAATGATGGGGAATATGCTATTCTGGGCATTCCATATGCACAATATGTGAAAGGAGAATTTGACTTTTCTAAGAATATAAGGATAGATCATCGTAACTCGTTTGCGTTTCATATAGGTATGGGCATTGCTGTTCCTTACGGGAATGCGAAGACTATCCCGTTTGAGAAACAATACTTTTCCGGTGGTGCCAACAGTGTTCGCGGGTGGACGGTACGTGACTTGGGGCCGGGTTCTTTTGTGAGAGATGAAAATACCAATTTACTGGATCAGTCCGGTGATATCAAGCTGGATGCCAGTATTGAATATCGAAGCAAATTATTCTGGAAGTTTCAGGGAGCCATCTTTGTGGACGCCGGTAATATATGGACCATTCGTGATTATGACAATCAGCCGGGAGGAGTCTTTAAATTCGATAAATTCTATAAGCAAATAGCGGTAGCGTACGGATTAGGGCTTCGTCTGGATCTGGATTTCTTCATTCTTCGTTTTGACGGAGGTATGAAGGCGCTTAATCCTGTTTATGAAAAGGGGAAAGATCGTTATCCGATTATCCATCCTAAGTTCAGTCGTGATTTTGCTTTCCATTTTGCGGTAGGATATCCTTTCTGATCAATCATTGCTAATAAAAAAGGAGATGAAACTGATTATACGGTTTCATCTCCTTTTTGTTTTATTGTATATGCTTTTAACGAGCGGCAAACATCAGGTTGCTCATAGTAGCCTGACGGGCAGCCATCATACCTTGAGCGTCCAATGTAACGTTCATTTTTTCGCCGTTTGTTAAGAACAGGTCAGCAGTACCGTCGTTATTCATCTTTAGCAACTCAGAGCTTTCGCCGTTTGCAACTACATTCCAGGTATTAGCTTCTTTGTTGTAGATCAAATCCATAGAAGCTGTTTCGCCTTCCTTCGTGATTGAATAGCCATTTTCAAGCGTTTTAACCATATAGTTACCGTTTTCTCCTTTTACCTTCTTCACGTCGCCCACATTAGCCATCGGGTTGGAACCACTCCAGAATTCGATAGAGTTGATTACTAAGGCATCAGCAAGGTATGCTACGCCATAAACCGGAACAATGTTGAAAGCTAAAAATACAAGTTCATTTACAAATTTGTTTCCGACTCCTTGATTCCAGGAACTTAAACGGTTGAATAAGCCAAATGATCCAACACAGGAGCTGAATAATAAGCTACAACTAAGTACAACCGCTACTAATGTCAGTTTGCTTTTTTTCATGTTTACTTTACTTTTTGATTAATAAAATGTTGATAAATTCTCTTTTTAATAGATGCAAATATAACATTTTTAAATTAATCAAGGTTATTATTTCTTGTTTTTATATCATTTACGTTTGTTGTGTGCCAACTTGTTTCCAATGAAATGATCTATGGAAAATTTACCGGGTCCGGCAATGTACATTAATACAAATACTACTAAGTAGATGAATGCCAATTCTTTTACTGCAAATACGTCATTAGCATGGATGACAAAAAAGGCAACTATCATAGTAAAAATCATCGGGATCATTGCCAAGCGGTACAGAAAGCCGAAGATGAAGCCCATTGAACATACCAACTCACCAAAGATCGCTAAACCGAGGGATATGGAACTGCCCAGCCCGATCGGATCAGGAAAAGCCGTGGATAACTCCTGGAAATTGCTCCATTTCTGTATACCGTGGTTCATTAATAATATTCCGAAAATGATGCGGACTGCCAATAAAAACAAGGATACTTTTGTTGTATTTGGCTTTGTGGGGAATAAAAAATTATAAATCATAAGTCGTTCTTTTTATAAGTTTGCTTTTTATTTATATAAACATAAAAAATATTGAAATTGTTCTCTGAAAACGATAAAACATAGAAACAAAAAAAGATACCGGAAATAAAATGACTGATCAGCCGCTTTGTTTCCGGTATCTTTTGATAAGGACAGGATTTTCTTGTCTATTCTTTGTTTAGAATATAATGTTCGGCAAGTGCTCCCGTTATTTCTTGTTTGTCATCGTTTAACAGACGAACTTTGTTTTCTTCTACTTTATAATAAGATATTTCTCCACCTTCTTCTTTTAAAGTCAGGATATTACCTTCCAGTGTATAAGTTCCTTTTTCATCAAATGAACTGTCCCGGTCGATGTATACAGAGTGAAGAGTAAACGTTTTGTCAGGATTTAATGTCAGAGTTGTTTCAATGCCCGGACAGTCGGCAGCAGGAAAGACACCTTTATAGGTCCCTTCATAATCAAGCGATGTTTCGGCATTATGTATATCAGCCACTTGGGTTGCTGTACTGTCCGCACTTGTACTATTGTTTGTTTTCGCACTGTTTCCGCATGCTGCCAGAAGAAAGCAGGAACATGCCAGAATGATAACTTTTTTCATGATCGTTACTTTTAATAGTTTATCTAATTAAGTTTATAGTTCGTAAAGGTATAAATAATAAGTTGAATCCGGGCAATAAAAAGAACCGAACAACTTAATTTATGAATTTATAAACGGTCAATACTATCAGAGTACTTAGATAAACTTTATAATTGTATGTTAACATATAACTTACCATTTCTTTGAGAAGAGTTCAAGCAACTGACTTTTCTTCAATGGTTTGGCAAGAAATTCATTGCATCCTGCGTCAAGAGCGCTGATTCTGTCAGCATCAAAAGCATTGGCTGTAAGTGCAATAATAGGTATCCTATTATTAAACTCACGGATTTTGCGGGTTGCTTCCAGTCCTCCCATGACAGGCATTTTCATATCCATGAGAACAAGATCGAACTCTTCCTCACGTACTTTATTTACTGCTTCCGCTCCATTTTGAACATGGGTTAGATGGTAGCTTTTGAGAATATGTTGCACTAACGAATAGTTACTTTCATTATCTTCGGCAATTAATATCTTCAGTTCCTTCTTGTCGATTTCGTTCAAAGAAAGCTGGTGTTGCAATGGCAGTGAAATAGTTGGGTTATGTTCTTTCTGAGTGCTGATTTCACAAGGAATCCATGCCCAGAAAGTCGATCCAATACCGGGAGTGGAAGTAAATCCGACTTCTCCTCCGGCTCCTTCAATGATAGCTCTTGAGATAGCCAGTCCGAGTCCGGTGCCCTGGGCAAACTCATTGAGCTTCTGGAAACGTCCAAACACTCGTTCCTGTAATTCTTCCGGGATACCGACTCCGGAATCTTCCACATAGATCCGGATTCCTTCTCTTTCGATGCTGTATCCCATTTTTATATATCCGGATTTGGTGCATTTGACAGCGTTTGTAAGATAGTTCATCCATACTTGCTTGAGCCGGCTTCTATCCAGGAAAATCCAACAGTCCGGACCGGAATTGTCCATTTGAAACTCAACATCCGGATTGGTTATCTTTGGCTGGATCATGGTATAAAGCTCGTTGCATACTTTGGCTAAATTGAATGTTTCTCTTTTGCGTTCAAGAATTCCCGATTCAATCTTGGAAAGGTCGAGGATATCATTAATCAATCGCAATAACAACTCATTATTGGATTGGATGATGCTCATGTATTCTTCTTTTTCTGCCGGATCTTCAGAATATACCATCAGTTCGGAGAAGCCGACGATCGCGTTCAGAGGCGTACGTATTTCGTGACTCATATTGGCAAGGAAAGCCGATTTCAGACGGTCGGAAAGTTCGGCTTTGTCTTTCAGTTCCTTTAGTTGCTGTGCCATTTTCTCCCATTTCGTATTGTTGACTTTAATACCGGTGTAGCGAATTACATTGCCTTTCTTGTCTCTTTCCACTGGTATGCCGGTAACAATGAGAGTCTGCCATTCTTTGTCCCATTTAGTTTTGGATCGGAATTTGAAGTTGAGATCCTTAGTTGTTCCTCCAATCATATAATTAATATGGTTGCGGACCAGCTCGATGTCTTCCGGGTGGGTGACATGCAGATAGTCTTCAGGTGTGATTACATTTTCAGAATGGAAGTCATTCACGGGGTCATTAAATGCTTTGAATTGTTTGCTTTTTACTTCAAAATCCCAGTAAGACATGCCTACAGTTTTGAAGGTGAGCTGCATCTTGTAGTTTCTTTCTTCAAGTTCCTCATTCAGTTGATGAAGTTTGGAGATATTTTGTCTGAATCCGGTATATCGTACGTTGTTGCCATATTCGTCTTTCTCGAATGGAACACCTATGATATTACAATATTGCCAGGATTCATCATACTTCGTTTGCATACGACAAGTGAAGTTAATGGTGAGTTCCTTGCCTGATAGCATAGACTGTATGGCGTCATAGGATGAAGAACGGTCTTCAGGATGAATAACATCCATGTATCGTTGGATGCTCACCAGTTTATCACTGGCATAATCATTGATCGGGTCATTATAGGCTTCGAACTCTTGAGTCCGTACATCGAAATCCCAATGAATGATATTGCTGACTTTCATGGCCAGTTCACGCTTGGCGATTAATTCCTGCGTCTTCTTTACCATTTGCATCCTTTCCGTTATATCCAGTTGGGTTCCTATAATCAGCAATTTCCCAAAATGTTCGAAAGATAACCGCATCATGCTTTCATAATAGCGGTATTGCTTTTCTTCTTCATTATAGAAACGTAAGGTGATGTTTCCTTGCAGAATTTCTTTGTTGGTCAGTTGTGATAAAAGTTGTATTAAAGGTTCATGATCTTGTGGATGCAGTATATTTAGAATCTGATCTAATGTCGTGTTTTTTTTAGCTATAGGATCTCCATGTAATGGATTGAATGTTTTTTTATACACGTCATATACCCAAGACGACATAGAGGCCGCTTCCATTGCCATTTCCAGATTCTTTTTGCTTTCATCCGTACGGAATTCAGCTTCTTTTATGGCAGTCACATCGTTGGAAAGCAATATATGCCCGATGATTTCTCCCTCCTTGCTTCGCAGGGGAACGACCTTTGCTTCATAAATGATCGTGTTCTTATTTTGGGTAGAGAAGTATGCGTTGTCTTTTATCCGGTCAAAGTCGTATTCGAATTCCAGAACAATATCTTCGCCTCTCTGAATGCGATTTTTGAGAGTTTCGTCCACATAAGGACTATTAAAAAGATTGACGATATTAACCACAGTCGTTTTATCAGTGACTCCATACATCTGCAATGCATGTTCATTGATACTGCGCAAGATACCATTTGTATCATAGATCTCAATACTCATTGGCAGACAAGCATAGATACTTTCTGCAAACAGAAGTTGATCTTTTGTTAAAGGGAATGTTTCTGGTGCTGAAGATGACATTACATTTTGGGTAGGTTCTGTTTCACTTGGGTTCATTTGTCCTTTGTTTTTGTCTATGTATGATGCTCTGATTTGTTTGCTATTGATTAATTTATACAACTTCTTGATTGCTGCAAGAAGCTATATGCTCACAAACATACAATAAAAATATGGAATAAAGAAATTAACACTAATAAAAGTGAATGACAACTTTGCATTTGATTAATGCCAGGAAAGCATGAAAGGCATCTTTTCACTCTCAAGAAATCTATATTATATAAGGTGAAATACTAAAAGTGCTTGTCCGGGTCTGCATATTCTCGTTTTTATCTTTATCTTTGTAGGAAAATATAAAAATATGGCACAACATACTTATGATGAAGAATCGGTCCAGGAGCTGTTGGGCTGGGCGAAGAAGATGATTGAAACAAAGAATTACCCGACAGAAAAGTATCAGGTTAATGCGTGTACTTCAATCATTGATGGTAAACTTTATCTGGAGTCTTTAATTTCGATGATTTCCAAAAACTGGGAAAATCCGACTTTTCATCCTACCATTGAGCAACTGTGGGAATATAGGGAAAAGTGGGAAGGTCAAAAGGAATAATCTAAGTTTCAGATTTCCCCAGAAAATGCATAATGCACTCTGAAGCGATGTGCCCGGAGTGCATTATGCATTTTTATTAATGGATGTAAGTCTGATCTTTCGCGTCGGAGATTAAAACGGCAACCATTTTCTTTTTTTCTTCTGACTGGTATTTTCTTCTCTTTGCTGGCTGTATATATCGGCAAATGTCTTTTTCTCTTTTATCATTTCATAGATAATTCCCCAGTCGGGAATACCGCCGACATTCCGGTCGTCTATAAACAGATCGGCTTTCAGTTTTCGGGAAAAGCCCTGATGATCTCTTTCTTCTTCCGGATAGTCTTTATTGGCTGCATAAAACTCCAGTCCTCTGGCTCTGCACCATTCTATGGCTTCGTCCAGAAGTTCTCCCTCGCGTACACTCCACAAGATTAAACGGTGCTTTTCTTGTTGTAACAATTTCAGCGTTTCAACTGCAAATGGAATTTCTTCACCAATACGTGGATAACGATGCTCTACAATCGTTCCGTCAAAATCAACAGCTATAGTCATTATGATATATTTAGAATACGTAATTTAGGACAAAGATACGGACTGTAAGCTAAAAAAACGTATATTTGCGCTGAATTAACATTTTAATAAAAAAACAGAGATTACATGAACAATTCCCCTCAGCGTGCCGCCAAAGGTTTTACAAGAGCCTTTTGGGTGAGTAACACAGTCGAACTGTTTGAACGTATGGCATATTATGCTGTTTTTATCGTTCTCACTATTTATTTATCCAGTATTTTAGGTTTTAATGATTTCGAAGCAAGTATGATTTCCGGTCTTTTCTCCGGAGGATTATATTTGCTTCCTATATTTTCGGGTGCTTATGCAGATAAGATAGGTTTCCGGAAGTCGATGATTATTGCCTTTTCTTTATTATCTATCGGTTATTTGGGGCTGGGCGTATTCCCTACATTGCTCGAAGCGGCAGGGTTGGTGAGTTACGGTGCGACTACCCGGTTTAATGGTTTGCCGGACAGTTCTTCCCGGTGGATTATCGTTCCTATCCTGTTTATCCTTATGATAGGAGGTTCTTTTATCAAGTCTATTATTTCCGCATCTGTAGCTAAGGAGACAACGGAAGCGACCCGCGCCCGTGGTTATTCTATTTTTTATATGATGGTCAATGTCGGTGCTTTTACGGGTAAGACAATTATCGACCCTTTGAGAAATGTGATCGGCGAACAAGCTTATATTTACATTAACTATTTCTCCGGGGCGATGACGGTGATTGCCTTGCTGGCAGTGATCCTGCTATATAAATCGACTCATACGGCAGGTGAAGGAAAAAGTCTGCGTGAGATAGGGCAGGGCTTTATGCGGATTATGACTAACTGGCGTTTATTGATTCTTATTTTAATCGTAACAGGCTTCTGGATGGTACAACAGCAACTTTATGCCACTATGCCTAAGTACGTCATCCGTCTCGCAGGCGAAACAGCTAAACCGGGATGGATCGCGAACGTTAATCCTTTTGTGGTAGTATGCTGTGTCAGCTTTATCACTCGTTTGATGGCAAAGCGCAGTGCGATTACTTCGATGAATGTGGGTATGTTCCTGATTCCTGTTTCTGCATTGCTGATGGCTTGTGGAAACATATTGGGAAATGATATTATCTCAGGAATGAGCAATATTACTCTGATGATGGTGGCCGGTATTGTTGTACAGGCGCTTGCCGAATGTTTCATTTCGCCGCGGTATCTGGAGTATTTCTCTCTGCAGGCTCCTAAGGGAGAGGAAGGTATGTATTTAGGATTCAGTCATCTGCACTCATTCCTTTCTTCTATATTCGGTTTCGGGTTGGCTGGTATTCTGTTGACAAAATATTGTCCGGACCCTGCCTTGTTTGAAACTCGTGCGGCATGGGAGGCCGCCAGTGCGAATGCGCATTATATCTGGTATTATTTCGCTGCTATCGGGCTGATTGCCGCCATAGCTTTGCTATTATTCGCAAAAATCACCGAATCCATCGACAAAAAGAAGAAATCTTCTCGGTAATTATCTTCTTTTTTATGTATATTTGCCGTCACTTTGCTGTAAAAGTTGACGGCATTTTGCATTTTAATAAAGAAAGATAAAACATGAAAGTAAGATTTATAAGCCTGGCGAGTGGCAGCAGTGGGAACTGCTATTATCTGGGTACTGATACCTATGGAATACTGATAGATGCCGGTATCGGCATCCGTACCATCAAGAAAACACTGAAAGATTTCAATATTCTGATGGAAAGTATACGTGCCGTATTTGTAACGCACGATCATGCGGATCACATCAAGGCTGTAGGGCATTTGGGGGAAAAGATGAATATACCTGTTTACACCACGGCTCGTATTCATGAGGGGATTAATCGTAGTTATTGTATGACGGAAAAGCTCAGCACATCGGTTCGTTATCTTGAAAAGCAAGTGCCTATGATGCTCGAAGATTTCCGTATCGAATCTTTTGAAGTTCCTCATGACGGGACGGATAATGTAGGATATTGTATAGAAATAGACGGCAAAGTCTTTTCTTTCTTAACCGACTTAGGGGAAATCACTCCGACGGCGGCAGATTATATCAGCAAGGCAAACTATCTGATTCTGGAAGCGAACTATGACGAAGAAATGCTTAAAATGGGACCTTATCCCCAATATCTGAAGGAACGGATCATGAGCAGGACCGGACACATGAGCAATTCTGCTACTGCTGAATTTCTGGCAGAAAATATCACCGAGCACCTGCGTTATATCTGGTTGTGTCATCTGAGCAAAGACAATAATCATCCGGAGCTGGCATATAAAACGGTAGAATGGAAATTAAAGAACAAAGGTGTAATTGTAGGTAAAGATGTGCAACTACTTGCTTTAAAGCGAAATACGCCTTCTGAGCTTTATGTGTTCGAATAATAACGAAAAAAAGATAGTAAAAAAGCTGCATTATTGTTTGGTCAAATGAAATAAAAGACCTACTTTTGCAACCGCAAACGAGGAAATAAGCACTCTTAGCTCAGTTGGTAGAGCAACTGACTCTTAATCAGTGGGTCCAGGGTTCGAATCCCTGAGGGTGTACAAATCCAAAGTTGCAATATAAAAAATGTTGCACTCTTAGCTCAGTTGGTAGAGCAACTGACTCTTAATCAGTGGGTCCAGGGTTCGAATCCCTGAGGGTGTACAAAATCACTTGAAGGAGAAACTTAAAAATTTCTCCTTTCTTATTAAGAATCAATCACTTATCATTTATCACTCTTATAATCAGTGCACTACGTGGGTTTAACTTTATTAGATTACCCCGATATGTGCCTGCATAAAATCGCTCAATCTGACCAAATGCGATACACTTTGCGATACATATCATAATGTGCGATACACTATGAGTGAGACAATGCCTATTTTACGGTTTGTTTACGACCGTCGTCACAAAGCCAGCGACGTTAAACCGGCTTCTGTAGATCTCGAAATTTACTTCAATCGTCGAGATAGAAAGTTTATAGGGACTGGAGTTCAGTTGTTCCCTATACAATGGTGCGATACAAATCATGTCGTGTATCACGATAATGCGGAACAATTTAATCGGATAATTGATGCTCTAAAGAAGAAAGTTGAGCGAATTTTCATTGCGATGCAGGTTGACAAGGAAGAAATTACTCTTCAATCTTTCACCGATAGATATGAAGGAAAGACTAAACCAACCTCTTTTATTGATTTTATGTACGATTCCATCGCAAAACGGAAAATTAAAGAAAGTACAAGAAGGGCGCATTTGGCTGCATGGGAAACTGTTCGTAGGTTTGGCAGACTTCGGTCCTTTAAAGACGTTACAATTGAGAACATAGAGCGATTCGATGACTTTCTCCGGCGAGAAGATCCAGACAGATGTCAAGTAACAATACACGGATATCATAAACGATTGAAGCCTTATGTTATTGAAGCTTATAAGTTACGCTATATTGAGGATAACCCATATAACTTTTTCGATGATGAGCGTGGTGCTAGTAAGGAACGGGAACCATTAACAGAAAGTGAGCTTGAACGGTTGCGAACAATAGAGCTATCTCCAAGACTTGATAAAGTAAGGGATCTGTTTATTTTTGCGGCGTATACAGGACTCTCTTATTCGGATTTATGTGTGTTTCGGTTTGATTTAGATACTGTTGAGAATAACGGAAAGTATTTCATTACCGGCGAACGCATAAAAACAGGTAGTAAGTTCTATACTCCGATACTTCCGCCGGCAATGGCTGTTCTGGATAAATATCTATATGATCTTCCGACTATCAGCTTACAAAAGTATAACGACTATTTGCATTTGATTGAGGCACTCATGGGGATACGTAAGCCGCTAACGTCACACATTGCTCGGCATACATTCGCCACAACAGTCGCAATCATGAATGATGTTTCTATCGAATCAGTATCAAGGATGTTAGGGCATAAGCATATATCAACTACTCAAATATACGCAAAAATGCCTAATACAATGGTAGAACGACAAGCTGAGAAGTTGTTCAGCATTAAATAATAGGGTAGTGGAAAGAAATAATATATTCATATTCTGATTATATAATAATATTATTCATTAACTTTGCCGTCCCAAAGAAGGCTGAGGTTTGATATAACTTTCTTTCTTAACTTCTGAAGGCATGATCAAGATGTACTTATCAAAAGAGATTTCAGATCCTCACGTGTGTTAGAAAACTTCGAGTGGAAGTTTTGGCGTGAGAAAAAGCCATCAAAGCAGATCGTTGATCTACTAATAAAAAGGAATTCTGAAATATGGAAATATTAGCTTTTATTGCTGTTAACGCAGCAGCTATGATCCTTGCTCACTATGCAATAGAAGGTATAGACTACGTTGTAGACGTAGTTAAGAGCAAGCTTAGATAATACAATACAAACAGATTATGAAGGGTCTAAGAATTTCTTAGACCCTTATTTTTGTAACTACTTGCTTCTTATTCGACCTACGACATTGATTATCAATAGTACAATAACACCTATCGAAAAACCGACAAGTCCGTATTTGATTGTTTCCCAGCGACTCAGTTTCTTTTCGACTGGATAAGGGACTTGTACTACCTTCTGCTTCTCGCTAAAAAGAGAATCATACTTTGCCTGCAACATAGAGTAATCACGTGACAGTTCCTTGTACCAGTCACGGTACCTATATAATTCGGTCCGGATAACGTTTCCGGATTCATCTACTACGATTACGGTAGAGTCCTTCATTACAACTGAGTCCTTCCGCACAGTCTGTTCCTTGATTACAACCGAATCTCTCGTTATTACCGAATCTTTTAGTTGAATTTTGGTTTCTACTGGAACATACTGAGGACTCCGGCAGGATGACAACCATATTCCCGACATAAGGAAGATGGTTAGAATGTAGATTAGGCGTCTCATGGTCGAATGATTGTATTGCGCAAGAAGTTGGTAAACTCAGAACGTACATCAAAACAGGGGCACGCTTTGATATATTCTGCCGGCTCTACTTCGCCGCTGCTATCCAAATCCGGCGAAGTATCACGATGCCCAAGCACTTCAATAATAGGATACTCTTGACAGAGCTTCGCTACCAATTCGCGCAGTGTAGCCCTTTGAGCAGAAGTACGTGTATCTGCCGGCTTTCCAGATGCGTCCAGGCCTCCGATATAACAGATGCCAACACTATGCTTATTATACGAAGACTCTGAAAATCCTTTGGTATTACAATGCGCACCGTCAATGGAAAGCGGGCGCCCATTCTCTACCATTCCATCAAGGTCAATGACGAAGTTATAACCGATCTGACTAAAGCCTCTTTGCTTGTGCATCCGATCAATGTCTTTAGCTCTCAAATCCTGTCCGGTACGTGTTGCTGAGCAATGGATGATAATAGCATCAATTTCCTTCATTTCTTCTCCTCCTTATAGTTAATAGTCACTTGGCGGCTGCCGGTTAGTGCATCCGTGTACATCACATTTCTTTATCTCAGCTTCTTTCAATCTAAGCTCCAGTTCATGCTTCTTATGAATATCTTCCAGATGAGCGGACTGTTCCTGACGGAGTTCAACATAAATAGCGTCAATCTTGGCGTCACGTTGAGCGATACGATCTTCAAGCCATGCGACTTGCTTGCGTTCATTTTCATCCTCCATACTATCCGCTGTCGCATCTTCCTTCCTTGCATTCGTTCGACGATTCACGTAGAAGTTAACTATCCATTTGATTGCTTCAAAACCTCCTAAAGCCCCGATCAGCGCCAGCCATTCATTTAATCCCATATTTCTTTTCTCTATCTAAAATATTATTATTACCTTTGCAATTCATTATTTATATCATAGTAATTAGGGATATTTCCCTTAATGTTTGTTTTGTTTGTGTTTGTATACCGTCTTGCTCGTGATGAGCAGGGCGGTTTTTTTTACGCCAGCATCACCGAGATATATGTACTGACAAACGCCGCACACTCTATCCAGAACATCCACTTCTTATACTTATACATCAATATCCCTGCTGCGATGAAGGCAACCAAAGGAATATACCACATTTCTGATAAGCATACCCACAGGACCGCCGAGATACCGCATATAGCCGTAGCCGCATAATGTATCTTCCCCTCCAATTCCAGCTTAAAACAGGGGGCGGCACCGACAAACATCAGCCCTCCGCATGACAGGAAAGCAAGGAACTGAATATTTTCACTCGAACATTCAAGCCACGCAGGGAGCAAAAGCATTGCCGGGACAATCATTGCAAGCTGGAACAGCCATTTTTTTCGTCCTCTCTTTCCTAACTGATAGTAAGTATCAGACACTGACCACGGGATGTTTTTTATCACTTTTAGGGAATATGCTACGTATGTCACGAGCAACAGCAGCGAGATAATAACTAATAGAACCATAATCTTTATATTATAAGTTAAACACTAATTTTTCAGGATAACCAACTGTGTAGTCGTATGCTTCGACTTCTTCAACAGTATGCGATACCTTGACCGCAGCGATATGCTGTTGCGTTACATTGTAGCAGTCAAGAGCGTACAGTTCTAGCGAATTAAGCATACCAATAGCTAATGAAACAGGTATCGTAAACTGCATTCCGGAGAACCAAAGGTTTGTCACCTCCCTTCCTGCTTCCTTTTCAATTCCAATCGAGTTCATTAGCCCTACGCGTGTGGATTTATCAAGCCACATCAAGTTCCCTTCCATCATGAAGGAATTGACCGCATCGGATGTGTCATAGCTATTGATCCGAGCTATCTTGGAGGATATCGCCCTTTCAAGTAGTTCCTCCGGTGTCGGGTCAGGGGACACGTATTCTTCATATCCTGCTTCCAGATACTGCTCATGCGTAGGATTGATCACCTGCATGTCACCAATGACGATCCGCCTGCCGGCGAATACTTTCTGTCCATTTTCGATCTTATAATACTGTTTCATAATCCTTGTGCTATAAAGAAATTATATTTTTCATTTGCCCCTAGTTCTCTGTTATCAATACGCATCGCATTTATTTTTCCGTTCCAAAATTCTCCTATTCCTGAAGCTATTCTGTTTGCTCCCAGCAACAGTGTTTCATCGGTGTGGGATGAAGGAAGTGATATACTGGAAGGAATCCTATGAGTATAAGCGTCATTACTGGTCACGATTTTACTATAAGTAACTCTATTACCGTTAGAAGTCAAAACCAGCCCTCTTCTGACGCCATACACACTATCATCAAAAACCGTACTAGGAGTATATCCACTTTTTCCAATCATACTACAGCGTTCAAAGGCTGATCCTGTAAGTTGGGAGAAAGTGACACCATGCTCACTTCCATGGTTACGTGTAGTGAATATGGTCTGATTCGCTCCGTTATCCACCGCTCGTGACGTGAAGACCAGCATCAGCGTAAAGGGTTGTCCGGTCCATAACTTGATGCCGGTATCCAGATACTGGTCCGTCCCATTAAAATCATATGGGTTCTCAATCTTCTGCTGCGCCATCATCAGCCCTCTTCTAATCCCGCTCATTGTACACCTCCTATCACCGCTATATTATTAAGTACTGACACCTGATAGGTCTTATTCGCCTCTATGGTCGGTTCATTGATCCATTTGACCGTAGAGGGCATTACAAGTGTAACGGGAGTACTGCCACATGTAAATTGAAAGATTCCCTCATTACCTTCAGCCAGACCGATATACACACTTAGCCGAGTGCAGTTCGTTACAACATGTAACATATTCATCCTTAAAGCCAATGAAGCATTTCCATTTGAATCGCCTACGACATTGTCTATTTGCCTGTATGAGGAATATATGGCCCCATGACTTGTTGATACTGTCAAAGAAGATGATACGACATACTCTTTAATGACCATCATGGACGCTTCGTCATCCCCTGCGAACATACTAACAATCACATCCCCGTTTGATTGTACGTACATATTCACAGGAACGCCAAAATAACAATTATTATTTATTGCCTCTATAAGGCTGTCATACTGAGCCTGTGTACAATTTCCATCTTCATACATATCCAACAGCCAATTGATATCATAGTATTCAACTCCTCCTCCCGCTCCGGCAACGACTTCCGACCATGCACCGTTCTTCCGACCATATTGCTTATTGTCGTCAGGGGCATCAGTGAGGTATCCGGCACCGTTTGCCAACTGATTGTTGTCGGTAGGAATAGTCGGAAAATCGACAATCTGAGATTTCGTATGAGTATGGGAAGATGCAGCTTTGCCTGCCAGAGCGGTATTAATAACTTTATTCTGAACAGGATTAGTACTGGTGCCCGACAAGGAAGAATCGACGGTAATCTTATTTGCTCCTGCTGCGATTCCAGCTAACTTGGTCTTTTCCGCCTGCGAATAAGCTACATAACCTTGTAATGCGACGTACAGATTTTGAGCCTCCGTCTTTCCCAGCTTCTGAGCGATAGCATTATTGATCGCCGTAACAGCATCCTGATTGTTCAGCACAGCCGCTGCAAGTTCTCCGAGGGTGTCAAGAATTTCCGGAGCCGTTCCGATCAGTGCGGATATCTGAGTATCCGTATATCCTTTTGCCGTCGAAAGGTAGTTTGTGATCAAGGTCCGGATGTCCGCATGCGCTGTCCCTGATGTATTATGCGCTCCAATCTGCGCGGATACGTCGGGCGTGGGAATCTTGTCTATCTCATCATCTACATATGACTTACTTACAAAGTTGCTGTCGTTCGTCAGCTGGCTTACCTTTGCCGGAATCGTGGGCTTGTGCAGGATGGCACCTTTCCCGGAAGTAGCATTCCAGTCCGGCTGCACCTGTTCGGGAATGGTGGGTGCCGCGTATTCTACGAAGGAGCCTTCCGTACTGCCGTTGGAAGAAGGTACAAACAGGTACTTCTTTCCTGCTACCAGTCCGGTTCCGGACGCGGATACATTACCCGACCCTTCACCGGGCAAACCTTTATCACCACGTGGAATAGTCAGCGAGAGCAGATATTTCGGATGGCCTTCCGTCGTTGTGCCGTCAGCCGTCAGCGAAGCGGAAGCCTGCGTTCCCGGATTACCGGTAGTGACCGTTCCAAATTCCAGCACGGGAGTCTTTCCATCCGTTCCCGGATTACCCTTGTCGCCTTTGGGTAACACCAGGTTAATCCTGTACCTTGGATTTCCCGAAGCATCGGTACCGTTTGCCGTGACCGTGGCGGATGCGGACTCTCCCTTATCTACCGTTCCAATTTCAAAGGAGGGCGTTTTTCCGTCTTCCCCGTCAGTCCCGGGATTGCCCTTGTCGCCCTTGGGCAGGGTGAGGTTGATTTTGTATTTCGGATTGCCGGATGAGTCTGTACCATTTGCCGTGACGCTGGCTGAAGCAGAAGATCCCTGGCTGACCGTCCCGATCTCGAATACAGGTGTCTTGCCGTTGTCTCCCTTGTCGCCCTTGGGCAGGGTGAGGTTGATCCTGTATTTCGGATTGCCCGAGGCGTCAGTACCGTTTGCCGTGACGGCAGCCGAAGCGGAAGTACCCTGCTGTACTGTACCGATTTCGAATGCGGGCGTCTTGCCGTCCTGGACGTTTTTGGCTGCTGTATTGGCTGCGCCTGCCGCGTCTGTAGCCGATTTAATCGCGGCGGCCGTGTCCGTCTTACGTTTCTCTTCCGCTTCGACACGAAGATTCTCGGCATCCGTCACGCTTGTGTTCGTCGCCTGCAGGGTAGCGATCATATCCCGGGCCGGCTGCTGCAACTGCGCTATCTCCGCCCCGGTCAGATCACTGAAATGAAGCTTCAGCGAGTTTTTCTGCGCTTCGGTAAGATCGTCAAAGGTCAATGAGATGGATTCGTAATTGACCAGCAGCTTCCATGCCGTATCGGTCGTATACTTCCATTCAATGCCAAGGTCACCCTTGCGGAACTCGGGGGTCTTTCCGGCGGCTACGATTCCGGTATTAACGGTACCGATCCACCAGACGTTCTCCTTGATGGAGGGTGTAACATCATTCCTGACAGCCGTCTTGAATAAGGCGACCGTCATCTTGCCGTTTACTCCCGTACTCTGTACGAGCAGAATGTTATCCAGTTCCGACACGGAGGAAACACTCTGAAAGTCTTTTATGTCTAGATTTTCCATAATCCATGTTTTTTAAGATTGTGCCTCGCTATCTTCACAGACCGCTACGGCTATAATTTACAAATTAAAAGTTCTCCTTAATGCACCACCTCGTAATAAGGGATGTTATTGTAATTCCCTGTCACTCCTATGTAGCTAAGCTCCGAGTAGGGATAGATACACAGGCTGAACGGATAGCGGACTTCCGTACCATCCTGCTCAATCACCGTGACTCCGCCATTCCGATAGGTTAAGGCGTTGGGAATAACAACCCCTCTGAACATTTTGCCGGCGGGTATTTTGATCTTGACCGTCGTTATTGAGTCTGCATAAGTCGCGTCATCTGATAACTGTACATTCAGAAACACATATAGCGCATAACTGTAGAAATTACCGATAAACACCTGCGATCCCAGTTCGTGCATGTAAATCTGTAAACCAAGACCCGTATCGGGATTGCCGAGATTGTTAATCCTGTTATACCCCGCAGCATTCAAAACCATCCATGAAAGGTTCTTTTTCAAATCCGTACCCGCGTCAATGATCTGATAGGCTACCCTCACGTTAGCCATCGCGTCTATGTAACCCGCATTTCCGTCAAGCTGCAAATAAGGCTTAAACCATTGCATGTCGGATTCACCCACATCCTTAATATCCGTTTCCGCTCCTCTTAGCAGACCAAGACGGGATTTCATCAGCAAATTCTTGTACATGAATCCCGCAATATTGGCACCGTCGATCAGGGCTGTATCCATCGCCACAAACTTGAACTTGCCGGCAGGTTCCCAGTTCGCGTCACCGGTAGAAGATGTAGGAGGTACGGTGATAGCAGATCCGTGACGTTTGACCTGAAATGTGAATACGCCTCCGTCTATCTCATAATTGACAATGTCACGGGTAGTATTCGTATAGGTGTATTCCGTACCGGCTGAGAAGAATCCGCAATAAACGGGCATGGCACCCGTTGCTCCGGTATCCCCCTTCTCTCCATCTGACAGGACGCTTACGGAAGTGCTCAGCAGGTAATTATCAAACGAGGAGGAAGAGGCTTCGTAGGTACGTATCACGAAGTACTTATAGGGATATTGGGCAACATTTACCGACACAGCTGACACCTTTGTTATACTTCCGATCTTCGTCCAGGCACCACCGTCCTGACTTCCGTATACTCCGATATAAGCATCCACCGCATTCCCCTCAGCATCCTTGTGAGATACCGTAAAAGTTTCCGGCTCATAACTTCCTGTCGATGTACGGCCGATCTGGGATACAGATGCGACTAACTGATACGCCGACTGACCGTCTTTTGCGAGATTCATGAATAAACGGTAATTAGTGTAAGATCCCCAGATCCCGTCACTAACATTAAATCTACGCACGCAGGTATATTCGTAAGGATACGCTTCCGACACTCCGGAAGGATTATCCGTCCACCATTTCGTATCTTGCCAATACTGGGTATTGTCCGGTGATATGCCGGAGGCGGATGCCGCTATCAGAACTTTATAGGCGTCATTATATTTGACTACGTCGCCTTTTGTATACATTTGAGAAGCATTATAGCCATAAGCATCTCCTATATACTCATCTACAAAAGCGTCCGAACGAGGCATTTCCACTGTCATTTCCGATGCAGAAAGCAGGTATATCTGCTCTTCACCGGGAAAGTCTGTAGGAAATACCACAGGATCACTCCATACGGGAAGGGAGTCCGTATTCGGGTCAATGACCGCACTGCTGAGATAGCATACATTCTGCGGAATGATACGGTAATCCATCTGCCCTTCCGCAGCGGATGAGCTTGCGGCCGCATAAGCCAGCTCTATATAATGACTTCCTGCAGACGGAGCTATTACTTCGATAGATGTATATTGAAATCCTCCTCCGATCCACAGCGTGTCTTCGCTATTATACGAGCTGGTATAAGGTGTATCCAGCTTCATGACTACCGCATACCTGAGAGATTTTGAAGTGTAACAGTTTACCTGCAGTTTAAATGACTGTCCCTTTTCGGTAGCGATAAAAGAAATCCTTTGCAGATAGGTTTTGTTCCATACCGTTGACGTACCGGTAGTATAGTACAGGTCAGAGGGATAAAAGTCACCCGAATGGGTGAGATCCGGCTCTTTCACATCAGGATCGAGGGACCATCCTTCGGGAGAAATACCGGAAGGCTTATCGGGCTTTCCGTTGCTGTATTTATACCGGAGCTCGGTGTATTTTCCGTTCTTTCCGTTTAATCCATCCTCACCCTTTGCCTTGATGCCGGTATCTATATACTTTCCCTGATCAGCGTCCCATACCCACCAGGTTCCATTTTCAATCTTTGGAGAATGCCCGTCATCCCCCTTTGCAGAATCGCCGGAATCTACGTACTTTCCCTGATCGTCGTCCCACACCATCCATGTACCGTGCTCGGAAATATAAGGGCTGTGACCGTCAGTGCCATCGCTGCCGTCCTGAACAACGGGAATCGTTTCCTGGTCAACCATCGTTATGCCCGATGAGTTCTCAGCGTACAGTCTGAACGTAATATCCTTTGTTATGCCAGATATGGCAATGCTGCTTCCGGGGGTATAGCTTTTAGGCGTACCCGAATCTATGATGTAATCCAGCGAATAGCCGGATGGACGGGAGGAAACGACGGTTAAGGCGCCGTCAGTCTTCAGGATGCGGCAGGAAATATCAGCGATGACGCTGTTGCCCGCGCTGTTCTTCTTTATGATGTTCATCGATGGCTGCAACGAATAGATGACAGGATTCTTCCCGTCGGCTCCCGGTCTGACCTTGTTAATTGAAAGATATACGGTACGCTCGTATTGAATACCGTTATGTGTCGCCTTGCCCGTTATCGGGATACGGATCGTGTCGGCTGCGGAAGAATCGATAGCGGTTATGGTTACTATCCCCGTATCCTTGTCGGTCGTAGAGGTTACTCCGGGCACACTTGTACGGGAAAGCGAATCGAGCGTTAATTGCGTAGCACCGTAATACATTGAAAAGGTACAGCCAAGAGGCAGACCGGAAGTAACGGCACCCGATGCGTCACAGGACACCGACTGCATCCAGTTGCTCAGGTCCGCTACAATGCTTCCTTCACCGTCGGTACCATTGCGGACAACCACGACCGAGAACCGCTTGTCGAATACGGCATTTCCTTCGCAGTTGATCTTCAGGTCTACGTAACACTCTTCGTAATTGGTGACCTCCGTGATGGTGAGGATACCGGCAGACACGGAAGCGCGACAGCCTGTGGCGGATACCACAACGACATATCTGTCCTTGTCTACCGCGTCGGAGAACAACAGTTCCGTTTCACCCTTGAATGCCTGTATGCGGGTGGAAAGGTTATACACGGAGGTTACCACGTTCTCATTGCCGGAAATAACATTCTTGTTGCCGGAGATGACATTCAGTTCCTCGTACAGGGAAGTCAGGTTGCCTTGGCTGTCAAGCTTGACTACACGCTCGTAGGAAGACAGGGAGACGCTGTATGCAGACTTGCCCTGCAATTCTTCAATTTGCGAAGGAGTGAACTGGATATTGACTCCTGTCAGGTAGGTATTCTCCTGGAAGGTGCCATGTCCGTGCATCACGAAGCCACCGATTGTCAGACCTTCAAGCAATCCGTCCTGCATCGAGATGTTCCTTGTCGGGTCAATTACCCAGGTATCGACATTTTTGAGTCTGCGGGTGTAATAACGGGTCTCGTAAGTCATTGCCTGACGGTCCTCATCGGTGAAGTTACCGTAGGCGTAGAAGTTCATGCCGGCTGTGGGGTGAACTGTTGTTCCCGGCTGCAGGGTATATTTGAGCTTCATCGCTCCCGGCTCGTTCAACAGAATTTCGGAGGGGGTGAAATAAGCGGTAGCGAAGCCGGCATAATTCAGGAATCCGTTCGCGTCTGCACTGTCGGAGGTGTTGTTTCCGCCTGAAAGGTTGTGGAAGACACCACGGCAGATATCATTTACCTTCGATGTTCCAAGCTGTCCTTCAAGCAGGTCGAGCTCGATTGTGCGGTTGGCGGTGTCTACGGACTTGATCGTTCCGAATGCGAAGGTATTGGCCTTGTCTCCGGAGATGACGTCAATGCAGTTGAAGGTGATTTTGGGAGTGACCATTTCCTCACGGAAGATGGCTTTGTCCACTTCAAGTACTGTCTTGCCTGTCTTCTCGTCAACTGTGACAGAACCGCCGGAACCGCCGATCATGCCGGTGACGAAGTTGCCAATATTCATACCTTTAATAGCCTGTATAAGATCATTGGATACAATTCCGCCGGATGCTTTTAATAATCCTTTTACGTCTGACCCGCCAAGAGCAGACAATAAACCTTCTACCGTCAAATTTTCACCTACTTCCAGGCTATGTTCAGTACGGTCATCCTGGTCTTTATGAATATACCTGCGTTCTAATTCCAGCAACAAGGCTTTTATCTTATCGTCGACCTCTTTAATTGTACGTAATGAGGAAAGAACATTGTCATCCGTATATTCTATTTTGTCATCCTTCTTTATGATGCGTGAACAAATTTCAAGAAGCGTACGAAGAGATGAAAGAACATTTTTATCTGTCAATGACTGAGTGTCATTAACTTTTAAAATGTCAATGTTAACACCTCCTCCAGTCACTACAGTAGTTCCGCCACCTCTACCGGAAGAAACAACTGACCCAATCGGATAATTCCCGGATCGGGGCTTAGAAGGGATTGCTCTTGATTTTATAGTAATATTCATACTTCTATCATTATACATTGAAACTGATTCATCTTGTAGTCGATTGTACCTCCTGCGTTGATGAATTTCTTATTAACCATATAATTGTCATACAAGCGGGATAAAGGAGTTATATCGGAAGATGCTTTTATTACTTGCGTTAATTTGATACGGGTGGCATTATAACGTTTGATAATACGTCGAATAAGTTGCTCTTCTGGACGGACTGTAGTTTCTTCTATGACTGAATAAAGATTGTCTCTCAGGTAATCTTCACTTAAAATAACTTTGCCATAACCCGCGCCATCATGGTTGTATGAGCTGATTTTCAATTCGATCTCATCGAGTTCATTGATGTAGTTCTCATTAACCGCGTTCTCATAAATACGATCAGAATTAGATGTAGTATCCTCTCCATCCCGAGGAATGAATCTTACAGTAAAGTTTTGTAAGAATACCCCATATTTATTAACTTCGGATGGATACATACTAGCCAATAGTTGAAATTCCAGCTCTCCGGCCGTTATTCCACTTCCCGTAAAAGAAGAATATATCATTTTACCGGATGCGCCTTCATAAGGGTCCGTTAGCTTCTTGTCGTTAATGACCGCTTTATAACCCTCATTCTCGTATGCCCCGAATGACAAATATGTACATTTATAAAGATTATTTCCGAGTACCGGATCATCAGTCGTAAGGTCTATATGACCAATAAATAATTTGGTTCCGATTAATAAGTTTCCTCCCCATCTGTCCTTTGACAATGGAGATAAAGGTTCGTTTTGGAAATACCTGACAGAGGCATTTATACAAAATACCCCTGGAGGATATGCGACGCATGGACTTCGCAATATAAATACTGGAACATATCCACCCAATGCTACCCCATCTTTGTTTTTCAATCTTATTCTAACAACATCAGTATAGCTATACTCTGTAATATCGGGAACCTTACCACCATCCTTATTTACCATTTTGTAGTTGCAATACCTCATAGGGATAGCGCCTAAAAGATTATCCGCTTCTATATTGTTTTTGTATTCATTTATATCTACACGATGAGCGAATTGTTGGTATTGATACATCTCCAAATCCCCTGGATTCAGGAGGATGCGATGCGACACATCATCTCCGGATGTTATATCTGGTAAGGTAGCCAATCTGTCCAGGTCGTCATAATTAACACTGAAGTTTAAAGTTTCAGGGATAGGATAATTGCTACATTTCACTGTTACTTTATTATAGCCAGGGAGTACATCCAGAGAATGATCAGATCCGGTAAATCCAATGTTTTGTACGATGAGATTATTAAATACTGCATCTGTTTTCTCGATCAGTCCACTGTTATATTTATGATATACTCCGTTATGATCTATATCGACAAAGAAAAGCTCTCCTCGCCAATCTACACAGGTCCAGTGGAGGAATTTGCATACTTCTTCGAGTACCTCTTTAAGTTTCAGCGCTTTGTTGTCTTCATCGAAGAAATTCTGTTCACTAATTCTCATCTCCCAAAGTATATTACTTCCGCCTGATAAATATTCCTTTTCGTTTTTCGCATAGACGTATGGGATATATACTGCATTATATTGTACAGAAGTTGCTTTGATGCATTTCTGTAGTAAACTCCATAACGAGACAAATTCCTTTCTGCTTCCGGTTACGTCATAATCAATAAATTCAAGCGTGGACATCGCACTCATACACTCTATCTCCAGTTCGAATTTAGAGGAGCTGTAATTCTGTGTATATAGTTCCGGCTTGATATACCCATACCACGTTACTACCCCATCTCTTTTGAATATAACCCGGTATTGCTGATAGGCTGTGGAAAATAGACTCTGCAAATAATCGCTGCCTACTACGCGAATTGTCGCAGTACTGAACCTGACAGGCGTATACAGGAATTCTTCATCTGCAATATCGACAGTGAATGGTGAAGCCCCCGCAACCAGCTCAATGACTTCACCCGAATAATTTTCTTTCTCTATCTCCACAACACATGGAATGTTATCTATTGCGGCAAATGGTATTGTATATATTAGTCCGTAGCTCATGATATAGGCTTTTTCCCTTGTGATTTAAGTTCATTGTTGATAGTCAGAATCAGATCCTTTGCCCGGACTCTGGTTGTTACCGATGAAGATATATTTCCACCTCCACCCAATCTTCCGGAATTAATCGCTTCGAATAAATGAGATTGCTGGCCTTGATTGAGTATCATTTCACCGGCATTAACACGGGCTAATATCTTATCTCCGGATGAAGGACCGCCGGTAATAATGCCACCATTTGCGAACTTAGGAATTGAGGCGGCTAATATTAATGCTTCCATGGCTGCAATTTGAGCAGCAGCAAGACCTACTCCTGCAAAAGGAATAGATGCATATGCTGCTGTACTTTTTGCAGCCATTTCCGCAGATGCAGCTGTAGTTTTTGTTGATGATGCTGCGACCTCTGCCGCCGTTTGAGTCGCAAGAGCAGTAATTTCTGCTGTAGTTTCTATCGTTTTATTCGCAACTTTTGTTCCGGTAGTAGCCGTATCAATAGCCGCCTCTGTTTCCTTCGCCTTTGTGAGCTTATTTGTTAATTCCGTAATACTTTCAATTGTTTTCATCACCGACAAGAATCCATCTGCAATTCCGGAAAACATATTCCAAATGGCCATTAACTTTTCCCATTTAGTAGCTTCCTGTTCCGGATCAAATGCATCTTTCAGGCGTTCGAATGCCGACACCAATCCATCTACAGTTGATACGACATTTTTAATACCATCCCATTCCATCTGATTAAGTTCCTTGGTGAAATTTTTGATATCTTCCTGGACCTGTGCCAGTTTTAATGCCTCTTCCAGCGATGGAACGTCAGCCATAGCATTCGCAACCTCATCTGATAATGTCTTCCCGATAATTCTTGCTTCCTCTTTATATTTGTCTGCCAATTCTTTTGCCTTGTCCAGATTTTCAGAGGCAATATCAACTTTGGTTTTCTTGTAGTCAAAAGTTTCGTCGCGAGGCTTTATCTTAATTGGAGAAGCAAGTATCTTTGCATTCAGTTGCATAGCTGAAATAAATACATCTGCCTCATCTCCAATGCCTTTAATGCCGGCAGCAGATTTAGCCGCATCAACGGAAAGTGAAACTATATTGGAATTCAATTCTTTCTGAGAGATAAGACCTTTGGCTTGCTGTGCTTGGGCTTCCCTGACCTTTGTATTGTAATCCTTCTGCACCTTCTCAAACTCAACAAGAGCGGCATTCTTATCTTGATTTCTTATCGCTTTCTCAGCAGCGGTCTTAAGATTCTGAAAATATTGACTCTCAAGTACTTCTTTATCACCTGTTCCTTTGGCTTGGGCGTACATCTTGATGTTCAGTTCTCCCAGGGCTTTATTATACTCTGCCTGAGTGATCTTTCCGATCTCTAATTCAGCGCCTAGCTCCTCAAATTGTTTATCATAAGATTCTTGCTGTTTCTGAAGAGGAGTTTTTTTCTTTTTGCCATCGTCCGGATCAGTTGTTGGTGTTGTAATTGTGGTGCTTCTAGAAATCTCAGTTCCTAATCTCGATTTCGCATCACTGAGTATTTTTGAGAATTCAATATAAGCATTCAAATCATCCTTTAAGCCATTTTCAAATCCTATAGCGTCAACCATTGACACTTTATGCTTTGCTTTGAACCTCTCTTCTTTAACCAAATCTCCGCGAGCCATTTCCCAATCAGGAGCCAATTCCTGTACTGTCTTCCCGTTGTAGGATTTTGAGCCTATTTTGCGTAATTCATTTTCGCTTTCTGCTACTTCCTTTGCTGCCAGTTCGGCTCTTGCTGCACTTTCAAGCAATTCTATGCGTTTAGATATTTCTTTGTTTACATCTTGGTTGGTTTTTAGCTCAGTACCGAGAATACCATTGATTTTCCCTAATATTTGTTTTTTGTAATCTAGTGATGAATTAACTTTATTGTACTCCGATAACAAGGCTTTAACTTTTACGATTTCTGAGTTCGACTCTGCCGCATGATTCATTCGATTCAGATAATTGTCAAACAAGCCCTTTATTCGTTGTGACTCTTTATAAGCATTATAAAATTTAGCAACGATAGCCCCTATGACCGCAAGTATTGCTGTTGGAGCCATAGAAATGAGAGTTGCCTTAATTGATAACATCGCTTTGCTGAAAGCCATTCTGATAGAAGCACCGGCCTTTTGCGCTTTCCATGCAACTTCATCAAACTTCTGTCCTGCATCCTTGGCCGCCCGACGTGCTGCTGACTTGGCGGCTAATTCGGCTTTGGCAATAGAGGAAATAATTTTATTGACCAGCCGACTTGTAACCATGACTAAAACAGCTGCAACAAGATAGGTAACAATGCTTTTTATATTGTCAGCAGCCGATTTAACAATATTGGTCAGCCAGTCTATCAGAGCTTTATATTTACTTTGTATATCCGTGCCGTTCACTAACTCTGTAAAGACGTTTTTCAGGCGATTTACAGATGCCTCCAAGTTATCAGTATCAATGTTAGGAATCATCTCATTAAGCGCCTCTGCAAATTTAGGAAGCACATCCTTACTCATCAGTTTACCCTGTTTGAGCAACTTGTCCAGACCAGCAACAGAAACACCCGCAGCTTTTGCCATAGCCTGAAGAGCAACAGGAAGACGTTCTCCCATCTGTAGACGCAATTCCTCGGAACTGATCTTGCCTTTACTCATCATCTGGGATAATGCAAGCATAACTCCATTACTGTCGTCCGCACTCATACCGAAGGCCGTACATGCCCGGGAGACGGATTCGAATACTTTTCGTTGATCGATCATGGACATACCGGATATGGAAGCAGCCGCCGTGAATTTTGCGTAGTTAGCTGTCAGAGCATTAATCTCTAATCCGTATTTTTTAGCCAGATCGAGCAGATATTTCTGATTATCCGCATATTGGGACATCGTGCCGGAGACATTCTTCAATGCGGTGGTAACACGGTTTGTTTCTCTCGCTACATCGATGAATCGGGAGACTAGATTGGTTAATCCAAGGCCACCTGCACCAAGTGCTGCTGCGAAGGTGAGGATTTGCATCTGCATAGAACGGAATGCGGCTTTTACCTGATTCGTTCCTCTCTTAAAGTTCTCTGTTAAGAGGTTTATTGCTATACTGAAACTTAAACGTCCTGCCATGATCTTATAAATTTAATAGGTCTTTTCCTTTTTGCATGAATAATTCAAATCTTTCTATCTCAGTTTCTTTGATTTCTTTTTCCGCTTGCTTCTCCGCTTCCTCCCAAGGGAAAGTGATCAGATCCTTAGCTCCATTTTCCATCTTTCGTGCATCGATATGCGGGAGAATGGTGAGATATGTCCACATTCGTGCGCTTTCCATATCTTCTTTTCGTTTCTTTTCGTACGCCTCTATGTAGAGTGGGAGGTCACATAACTCCATTTCATTGAGCGCATACTGGGCATCCAGTCCAGACATGATGAGAGTGGATACGATATCAGCTATTGTTCCCGGGCTATCATCGGTACTACCTATGTCAGCTTTTTCCTGTTTTTTCTGGAATTGGCTTAATACAGCCGTTTCCGTCTCTAACTTCGACACCATTTCTCTAACTAACTTTTGATTGGATAGTGTTTTCCGGAAGATATCAAAGGAATACATAGTATTCTCATTATTACAGATAGTTGTGGTATACAATAGTGCTTCTACGTCTTCTTCATTGGCGTAATCCATCAAGGAAAAAGACTTCTTCCGCAGTTGTTCCCAGCGTATGATTGATTTAATTGTTAGTCCTATTTTCATTGTATTATTATCAAATAAGGCGGCCATCACAGGACCGCCTTATGCACATTTGTTACTAACTAACTTTTATTCACTTGCGTTTTCCGGTGCTCCACTCGCAGTTTGTGTCAGACCTCCAATACCTTTAAAAGAACTGCTGCATTTAGCTATTTGCCCTGCTTCGGATGAAATAGACATCGATGTAATCATCACTTCTCCGGTATAGCTCATCTTTGCAGTGTCTTTCTCAAAGGTTCCGCCAAAATTGTCTTTGTCCGTTGCTTTTGCCTCACCGAAATAAAATGATAACGTTTCGCTGGCTATCTGTTTAGCCAACAGAGTATCATAGCTCATTGCACCTTCCTTGCGAGTTACCAGTGACTCGGAAGAAACGGTATAACTTTTCTTTCCGGGAAGGGAACCGGACCAGTCACCCATCATTTTGTTCGAGATATCTATTTCTTCGGTTGTCACTTCCAGTGTTGCATTTGATGCAAAGGCGATAGGCTGATCGCCAACAAACACAAAGAGTTCACCTCTGTAGATATCTTTTCTTGAATCTAATTTTACTCCTGCCATAATATTTATCTTTGTTCTATTGAAAATTGTAAAACTTGAATGTATTTGTTATCAATGAAGTCCTCAGTAGAGTCTTCAAGCTCAATATATATATCCGGATCAGCAAAGTCGCCGGATAAAGTATCATAAATCAATGAAGCGAGCTCCTGGCTGCGATCATAGTTTTCACTTACCGCAATCACGTTCACAACCGGTACCTGCCGGTATACGCCAAACTTGGTGCGATCCTGTTTGTAACCATCACGCTGATAAACGATAAAGTCTCCCTCCGTATTCTCCGGTGCAATGACCGGGAATATCTTCTCATCGACAATATCCTTGATGCTATCCGAAGCAAGAAGAATGGCACGCACTTCCGTTGTGATCTTAAACATATTCATCGTCTCTCGTTTATTCGTTGTACTGCTTTCTGAATTCCTTGACTGATAGCCTGCATAGCTTTATTCTCTTCTGTTTTCTCGGCATCACCCCAAAAACTGTTGCCCGGCATAATTCCCCGGCTTTTACCGGTATTGGTGTAACGTTTCTTGGTCCCTTGATCTACAAGATGAGAATGATTGCCGCCTGGACGATCAAACCCTGCCAATGCTCCCAGTTTATTACGTTTTACCCGAGTAGTGAAAGAATTCATCAGGTGATTAGTCTGCTTTCCGTGATGTAATAACCTTGTGCGTAGATTGCTTCTACCTTTCACGCGAAATACATTCACTGCTGCACGTAGGCCGCTTTTCACCGCCTTATCTTTTTCGAAGTCTTCCAGATTCCGGATCAGATATTGAATATTCTCTCTGTCGATCGTCGTTACCTGAATCATACATCGATCTTTTTAAGCGTTAAAGTCAATTCGTTGGCTGCAGGTTCTATCATCTTTATCTCCCAGATACAATCTGCGTATCTTACACGGCAACCATATTTGATCTGCGGATAACTACGTACTTGCATTACTGTTGTATGCCCGACAAACTGTTCATACGCATTCTCTTCTACGGAAAGCAGAGTCTGTTTCTTGCGCTGTGCCCGGCATCGGAATACTTCTTTATATTCCTTGCTGACAGCTCCTGTCGAAGACTTTACTTCGACAGGAATCTCAAATACAAGCTGATATTTCAGCAGACCCGCTCTCATTTGGCATAATTCCGATAAAGTGATACGAGATATCTGTAAGACAGGGGTACTTCCGCCGACTGTGCAAAAGCAACCGGTTCACGATTAGCATAAAACTGTCCGACCATCAGGAGAATACACTGACGAAGAGGCGCAGGTAATTTACCTTTGTTCTCCTGCGTCAGCGTATCCAGTTTCTCACATACATCTTTCTCTACAACAGTTTCAGAGGCTTCTATAAGCCCGATAATGTATTCGTCATCTTCCGTAAAGGACTCCTCTACGTTCAGATGTTTCTTTGCCAGTTGTAGTTCGACGTATGCCATAATTATTTCAATGATGCGATAGTAAATGATTCTTTGCGGATAAATCCCATATTCCAGTAGGAATTGGTTATCAGTCTAACTGTACCACTCAAAGCCTGCGTATACGGATCTACCAGTAACTCAATGCCGCCCCATTGTCCCAGGAAGTAGTCCGCCCAGTTACCGAATACGATACCAAACTCATCAGCTGTATCTCCTAATTCTTTCGGCAGATTATTCGTACGCAATGCGCGATAACCGTTCAGTTGTCCGTCCCCATTGCCGGCAAAGATAAATCCGCCTGCGCCAGAAGCGTCCTTCACTTTGGTTTTAGCTTTTCCCACAAGTGACGGGTGCAGAACATAAGACAGGTTGCCAAATAATGCATTCTGAGTGTCCGCATTTGTTTCCATAGCTACAATCTGCGCCCATGTCATGTCTCCCTTAATATCTTCGTTAAGGGTATGGAACATACCGTCCGGTGTGTTAGCAACGTTCTTGTTTTTACTGAACGCAGTCTGTTCTATCTTTTGTGCAATAGCTACAGCGATAGCTTGACGAATATAGGCCTCTACGGAAGTATTCTCCTGGACGAGCAACTGCTTTGAGATATCTACGTACGCCGTCAAACGTATCGGTTTGAACGTATCCCCTTTATCGAATTTACCTGCACCATCCTTGGCCGGAGCGTTTTCGCCTTCCCAAAAGACATTTGCACCGGAGAACTCGGGCCAGTAGATGTTACCTTGCAATCCTGTCATAAAACGAGCACCAGCACGGGCTAGCACAAGTGAAGATTGCAGCGGCAGCAGCATTTCTTGTTGATCTTCATCAATAACTACGCCTGTAGCCGCTTCGGTAGCCGCAGTAAATGCCGCACGTTTTTCTAGGTTCATCGGCACAACAATACTTCGTTTGCCTGCTTGCTGGGCACCCGACATGTTGTGATATGCGGTAGCCTCTTCAATAATACCCGCATCTGCGTCATTCTGCCCGGACCCATCTACCAAGTTAGCGATGGCACGACGAAGAGAGAAGTTACCGTTACCGGCAGTTACCGTTCTTACAGGGCGTTTACTACGATTTTCCTCCTCTCTCTCTTCGATTTCAAGGTTGATTTCAGCCATGCGAGCTTGATTGGTGCCTAACTCTTCATTTTCTTCTTGGGAAAACTGACGTTTTTCACCTTTTGCTTTCCCGATGATTTCTTTCGAACGAATAGATAGTTGCCTCTTCTCATCCTTCAAATCTGTGATACTCTTTTCTTTAGCCATAAAATAATAAATTAAATGTTTAATGAATTTTCGATATTTTGATAGTAGGACTCAGGGATATCCTGTTCCTTTTTTCGCAATTCCTCTTCTGCTAATTCTTTGCCGCGCATATAAACCGAAGTTTTACTGTATGCGCCATTATAGACCGGAGCAATGTCATAGAGATTATCTATTTTCTCAATCGATCGTTTCCAACTGCCATTTTTTTGTTTTTCCCATGTATCCTTTTCTACATCGAAGCAGAAAGAACATTCTTCGATTTCTCCACGACGGATATTTTCACGTAACTCGTCACCTAAAGCCGTCTTAGGAGCTTCAAAACGGAACTTCAGCCCCTTATCGTCAACTGAAAGTACCAAAGACCCCTGTCCATTCTTGCATCTTGCAAGAATGCCACGGCTTTGATCGTGATTCAAGAGCGCAAAAACATCACTTTTTGCCAAAACTCCGTCAAGCGCACCGCGTTGGATGACTTCCGTGAAGGATAATCCGTCTGATGGGGTGTCAAAAAGCAATGCGTAACCTTCAATGGTACGTTTTTCCTCATCTTCTCCGGTCACTTGTACCTGGAAGGGAGTATTTCTGATTTCTTTTTTATTGTCCATGATTCAACTTTTTATTTACTAACCACAGAGTTGTCATACAAATCGGGATTATTTTTAGTATTTTCTACTTTTTCTTTCACGGCATTGTCTAATGTCTGCATATTTACTTGTACGAATGCCTTATCTCCACCATCCAAACGAGGATACCCCAACTCTCTTCGTGTTTCGTTCGGTGTGATTCCTGCTACATAGGATAATTCTTTGTAGAATGAGGCTTGCGCGGCTTTATCGGTACGCAATATGGCTGAAGTGTCGAATTCCGCAATAACATTACCCCGTTCCGATTTGAGGAATACTTTTCTGTTAATCTCCTGCTCGATTTTAGTTATGACAGCTAACACAGTGTCCGTCAAATATTGTAGCTGCGTAGCCTCAACAGTTGAATAGCTCGCTTTTGACAAGTCAAATACTTTTATAGGGGAGACTGAGAAGAAACGGCATATATCTATGACATTAAACATACGGCTTTCTATAAACTGGCTGTCTTTGGGACTAATGGATATAGGCTGATACTTCATATTCCCCTCTAAAACAGCTATGCCGTTTGGATGCTGTTTCATCCGCTCATTCCACGTCTCATAAATTTGATCCTTTTGAGTTTTATCCATTCTGCTTCCTTCCACAGTCAGTATGCCAGATAAAGAACCTCCGGAGCTAAAGAATCCGGCCGCATGTTCCTCTGTACTGGTAGCGATATCAATAGTCTGACGGGCGTGCGTTAACGTGGATACTCCGATAATGCCATCGTAGGAGAAGTTAAGTACATGAATCATATCTTTAGGGTCCACCAGTTCCCTGAATCCGACTACCTGATATCGTTTACGCATGATACCGTTCTTATCAGTGATATAAACGATTGTCACTTGGCTGGAAGGAATATAAATCAATTGAAGTACATTTAACTGATAATCCCTTTCGATATAGGCATAGCCGTTTCCGGTAAGAAGAACTGAAGACATGAGTGTTTTAAAGAAGACATATCGGGTCATATCTTCATTAGGTTCCATATTCAACAGCATATATGCCGGATGTTGCTTGAATTCCTTCTTAAATCCTTCCTCGTCAATCTGGTAGGTCTTCAGCGGAAGAACTGCTACACTGTCCGATATGAGATCAACACATCTGTAAACCGTAGATAGAAGCATTGGTTTTTTCCGACTGGAAAGGATCGGATGAGCTCCGGTATAGCTCCATGCTGTCAAACGGGATGTTTCCGCTTTAGACGCTTTTCTTATTTCGAAATTCGTAAATGGTATTTTCATATAAAGTACACTTTTACACCTAACCAAAAAATTGTCATACAAATCAATAGAATTCTCCGTATCGAGGTGAAACGAGATAGATTCCGAGTGCTTCCAGCTTAGCTATAACCCCGTCGATTTTCTTTTCTTCAAATTGCTTGGATGGTTTAGTATTGCCGTTTTTATCTCTCGCCATAACGACATTACGGAAGCAATGACGGTTTATCTGATTGTTGTCTATTACCGCCTTGCCGGACAATAGCAAGCGCTCCAGCTCTTTAGTAGGGCGGTTGAAATTTCCGAGTGCCTGGCTAAATGGTTCCATAGGCAGGCCTTTTTCTTCGGCATTAATAACGAACTGCGTCGCATTCCAGGCATCATACGCTATTTTCTGAATATAAACTATATCTCGAACCCGCATAAGATCGTTGAGGATATAATCGTAGTCTGTTACATTTCCCGGAGTAATAGTAATCAATCCCTGTCTGCGCCATTCTCCGTATAAGTCCTTGAATCGTTTTTCCTGTAAAGCCGCTTCCGGTAAGTAGTACAAAGTTTTGAAATAGTATTTATCTGCTGTAGGAAACATAAAATCGGCGCAAGTGAGGTCGCTAGTGCTTGATAAGTCAATGCCGGCATAACAATCCATACCTCGGAATTGCTCAAATTCAAGACTTGCGGAAGTCTGTAAAATATAGTGATCCGGAATCCAAACAGTTTCAGAATCACACCAAATATTGAAGTTCTTTGTTTTAATGCCGACTTCTTCGGATGGTGCATTAATTGCGGACTGTACTTGAGTCTGCAAATATTGCGGTTTAACCGTAATCCCCAGATTGGGGTTGCTCTTCTGCCAAGTCTCCGGATCTTTCCAATCATCTCCCTCATCAGGAGAAAAGATAGCAGCAAAGAGTGTATCATTTTCTTTTAGCCCAGACAATACTTCCGTACACATTTCACGGTATTGGTAACATGGACCTAATTTATCGAATCCGGCCGTAGTGATAATAACCGCCATTGGGTTATCACGCATACCCTGCGATGACTGTAGTACATCTTTCAACCCAGTATTCTTAGCGGCATGGTATTCGTCTATCAGATACATAGATGCATTAAAACCGTCCAATTTTGAATCGTCTGCTGCAAACACCTGTAACAAAGACAGCATCTTTTCGAACTTCACTTTATCGCGATAGGAAACAAGGTCTTTTCCTTTCGGGTCAATCCCTTTTGCGAATTGAGAACAGAACTTGAAAGCAATTTTAGCCTGTTCTTTAGAGTTGGCTGCAAGATCCACCTCTGCATCCATTTCTCCATCAGCGATTAGATGATACAAAGATAGTCCGGCGGCAAAAGCCGTCTTTCCGTTCTTTCGTGCAATCTCTATGTAGACATACTTCACAAGTCGTTCCCCCGTCTCCTTTATATAGAATCCATAGATAGCTGCTATTACAAATTGTTGCCACGGTTGTAGGATGAACGACTTACCGGCATGGCGTCCAGTGAAATGCTGAAGAATAGAGAAGAATTCTATGACCTCATCTGCTTTTTTCTCCTTGAATTCGTATCGATCATCCTCCATCATGGAGAAAAAACGTTCAGCAGCAAGCTGAATAAACTTACCGGATACGACTTTCCCGCCTATAACGTCTTGAGCGTATTTATAGTAAGTCTTTGTCTGCATTAACGAGTTTCTTTCTTGCCTTTCAGATACGTCTCAAGTGGAGATTCTTCGTTATCTCCTGCATTCATGGCTTTGATTTGTCCTTTGCTTTTTGCGGTTAGTCCATATTCTTTTGCCAATTCAAGATATTGACTCCAGCTTTCTTTCAGTAAATTGGCCTCTGGGCGTTTGACCATTTCTCCTTTCAGGTTTTTCATAGTAATCCCCTGCTGGCTCAATATGTCTACACAGTTAAGATACATATCATAAGCCGTAGCCATACGGTGAAGTTGTGGAATATCGGAGAGTTCAAGCATTTCCTTCTCATTTAATTGCTTGACAAGACCGGTAATAAGTTTGCGTGCCTCATCATGTTTGATACTATCGGGCACTTTAAAGCTGATTTTCTTCTTTTTTTCCATGATTCTGATTCATTTTTATCTAAAAACCATAGAAATGTCATACAAAACCGACAATTAACAGAACGAAACACTTTGGCTTTTTTCCAAAAGTGCCGTGTATGTGAAGAAGGGTAGGGCGAGCTTTCGAAGGTCTCAATCGCTCAAATTTGACCCCATACCCCTTTTTGATGAATTTATTGTTAAAATTAACTTAATATTAACAATGTAGAGGCTTTTCGTAGGAAAATCCCTATTTGTTTGCTTAAAGCAAATAAAACAGTATTAAAAGTTTGCTTAAAGCAAATATAATCCTTATCTTTGTAACAGTTAAAGCAAGGGGCTTTAAATCATTTGACATTATGAAACAATTAACTGATGGAGTTTGGGAATACTCACTAATCAATCCCGAAGGTTTTACTCTCAATATTGAGACAATGAAACCAATTAAGTACGGTCTGTCAGTAGCGTATCAAGACACGCAAGACAGCTTCGGAAAAGAGAGTTTAAACAAAGTTATTAATCACGCTTTAGAACATGGTAGATCAGTTGGTGGATGGTTTGATACTGAAAGCAAACGTTACTACTTCGACAGCGTAAAAATCTTCAAGAACTCGGAGATTGACAAGGCGATAGAGTTCGCAAAGAATAATAATCAGCTTGCAATCTACGATTTGACAAACTTAAAAGAGATCAGAATTAAGTAAGGGGTTCGCCCCTTGCTTTTTCATTCTTTTTAATAATACAAGAACGATATGGAAAAGAACAAAGAATTTATTAATGGTTACAGGAGAATGGGAATCGTCATTGATCTCTTGGAAGATGGAACGGTAAAAGTAACTCAGACGAGGCTGATAAATGGCTATATACTGAATCAAAAGCAACTCATTGAACGAGGGAAAGATATATATCCGGATGCTAAGATTATTCCGGTAGCATATTCTTTAAATGTAGATGACATCACAGTTGAATGGATTGAATCAAAGATGCAGGAATTTGGCATAAAGAGAAACGATTTGATAAAGCAATTAGCTATTGATCGTTCCTCTTTAAGCCTTATCATGTCCGGGAAACGGGAATTGTCTAAGCCGATGCGGGCTACGTTCTTCTACTACTTTCTGACGTATGAATTGAACCGGGATTTTAGAGAGCATATAGATAGTCTATAATTTATTGTGTATCCTTTGATGACATTGTTTACATAAACTCATCAAATTATCGAAGTCATAGGCTAGAAATAACCTTTGTTCCGGATCATCCGTACTCATAAACGAAGTTATGTGGTGGATGTCTTCGGCAGGAACTGTTTTGTCTTCCTTCAGGCATATTTCGCATAGAGGATTACAAGCGAATTTCCATGCACGTAGACGACGCCAGCGGTCAGAGTTATACACTCTCCTGCGCTCTGCGTCATAATAATTATCATTCTTCTGTGTCTTCTTTCTTGGTTTGTAAATAGTCGGCATAGGGCGTTTCTTTTAATTGTTTATTATCGTTGATAGCCTGATACTCTATCATCCGGAATCGGTAACAGAAATAATTCATCAATTCTTTGTCAGATGACAGAGTAGAGGTTTTCTCGTCCTGTGAGACGAATAAAATAGTGTCCTGAAAGATATCTTCATAGCTTTTGGAACAATACAGTCCGGAGGTACGATAACCGCACAGTTGTTTTAACTTATCATAGTTGTGCGCTATCATATCCATGACCTTTCCATTAACCTTCCCTTTCTTTGTTTTTCTCATTCTGCAAACTCCAGTTCCCGGATTTGTCTATTAATTCCTCAATACTGCGGTATACCATTCCTCTAACTATTACAGAGATACTCGTTTTTGTGATGTCCGACAACTCGTTTAGTAGCATCACTGTTCGTTCGTCAAACCTGACATTTATCATTTTTTTCCCCATGTTAATTCCTCCAGCGTTGTATGCGGGCTTTCACCGCTTGCATTAAAGCTTCTTGTTTGTCTATCTTGCCCACCAATGCTTTCATTACATCCTCATCCATTGTTCCCTTGGTTATAAGATGGTGGATGATGACGGGCTTGTTCTGCCCTTGACGATACAATCTTGCATTAGCCTGTAGGTAGAGTTCGGAACTCCAGGGAAGACCAAACCAGACAACTATGTGTCCTCCTGCTTGTAGATTCAATCCGTGACCGGCCCCGGCAGGATGCGCAAGTAGTACTGGTATACTACCTTCATTCCACGCCCTTATATCTTCCGGACCGCCAATCTCTTTTGGGTGATAGCTTTTTAATTTCCGAAGTATTCGGGATACATCGTGCCGGAAAGAGAAGAACACCAAGACTGATTGTCCGTTGGCAGCTTCTACAATTTCCTCCAAAGCTTCTAGTTTCTTCGAATGGATCTCGTGTACGTTTCGGATCGAATCGTAAATAGCCCCGTTTGAAAATTGCAATAACTTGTTAGAAAGTGCTGCGGCATTGACCGCTGAAATATCTCCGTCTTCATTCTCCAGAGCCAGCACTTGCTCTTTTTCAAACTCCAGATATTGTTCTTCTAATTTTTCCGATAGATGGATGTCTACCGTGCGATCTATCCGGTCAGGTAATTGCAAATAGTCTTCCGCCTTCATGCTTATACAAATATCGCTAATCTGTTTGTATATGGCTTCTTCACTGCCATTATTTAACTTATAGTCAAAAACGATTTGGCCATTAGTTCTCCCCGGACGAAAATATTTGCTGCGATAAGACGTGATTGTTTTTCCAAGTCTTTCACCCAAATCCAATAGGTACAATTGACTCCAGAGATCGATTAAACCATTGGGGGCAGGTGTTCCAGTCAAACCAACTACACGATTTGTCTTTGGCCTTACTAAGCGCAACGCCCTGAAACGTGCTGACTTAGATGACTTGAAAGACGACAGTTCGTCAATGACAACCATGTCGAATGGCCAGTAGCCTTGTAAATGTGACACTAACCATACTACATTCTCCCGATTGATGACATAAATGTCTGCCGATGCTTTTAATGCGGCCTTTCGCTGTTTTTCCGTACCTAAAATCTTACTAACAGTTAAGCCTTTCAAGTGCTCCCATTTTGCAATCTCATCACTCCAGGTAGACTCGGCCACTCGCTTAGGTGCAATAACAAGAACCTTGCTAACTTCTAAATATTCGTCCATCAATTTTTTTATAGCCGTAAGAGTACTGATACTTTTCCCCAACCCCATTTCCATCAGTAAAGCTCCGTATGGATGCTCAATGATATGCTGTACGGCTGTATGTTGGTACTCGTGCAAATTCGATTCGTTCAGCATAATATATCCTCCAGAAATTTGTTTAATCCTTCCTGCGAATCGATTACCTCTGCCTTGAATCCCAACGCACGCAGTTCTGCAATAGCTGTCTTTTGTAACTCCGTTGGCTTCTTTCCAGTTGTCTTTAGTTCAGCGAAGGCTATTTTCGCTCCCGGCATAAGTATAATGCGATCCGGCATCCCACGATGATAAGGAGACGAGAACTTGAGTGCTAGGCCACCCAGCTTCTTAACTGACTCCCGTAATTTGCGTTCTATAAGTTTTTCATTCATAATTCTGTTTTTTTAGAGTAACCGAAGTAACCGCGTTACCGTCATTTTCTATTAAAGCATAGCTATTAATTAGATTTATTAAATTAATCAATATTTATTACTATATATTTTAATAAAATCATAAATCTTTTAATAGAAATGAGTTACACAGTTACATAGTCTTTAAATTCTCTGACCTACAACAATTTACGTTGTAACCGACTATTGTTTTAATCAAGTTACACCGGTTACTGATTTTTTGAGTTGAATATATCTTCGGGGGCATTAAACAATTCCTTTTCAAATCTCACCCAACCCTTTTGTCTTCCATAAGAAGTGGATAGACCATTCTTTTTAACCCATCCTTTTGCATCTTTCATTATGGCACTTATACGGTTCTTCTCAGTAGGCCCGGGAGTCCCTTTTATCCCCAAGGTACTACATTCGTTCAGGATTTCAGCGATACACACTTTATCCCTTAGAATTACTCCCTCGGCCGATAAAGCATCCTGCTGAAAGAAGTAATCACGTTTCTGTTGATTATTTCTTTTAGACCAGTCAGAGGGTAGTTGAGTATTCAAAAAATCTTCTATAATACCTTGCCACTCATCTACCTTTTTATATTCTTCTTGAACAGCATGAAGTGCGTCTGATAATTCAATAGGCAGCATCAAGGGGATTCTTTCTTTATAACGTTGGATAGCTTCTGCCCATACCTGACCAACAATATCCGGTGTCAGATCTTCCCAAATATTATATTTAGGCTGGACCACACAGTTTTTAATAGGCCAGTACCGACGTTCCCCAGAACTGTCTCTTAGAAATTGTTCTTCGTTCGTTGAGGCGAAGAATATACACTGTCTGGGGCGATGTACATCGTTTTTGCCGTAGTGTGCATGAAAATCATCCGCCGTTTTTGAAAGAAAGTTTTTAATAGCTTCCACTTCTGCTTTTTTGAATCCTACAAGTTCTCCTACTTCTATGATAAATTTCCCCCGCAAATGCCGTGCTGCGTCTTCTGGTTTATCCGGTGAAGGCATGGAACTACTAAACCATTTCTGATTAATGGCCATCCTCTCGATGATAGTAGACTTGCCACATCCCTGTGTACCCACTAGTACTACAATCTGGTCATATTTTGTACCGGGTTCGTAGGTCCTGTAAACGGCAGCCGTGAAAGCTATTCTAGTTATCAATCGGTTCAGTTCCGTGTCCTCTGCACCCAAATAATCAATGAATAAAGTGTCTAATCTTGGAATACCATCCCATGTAAGCTCATTAAAATACTCTCTCACCGGGTGGAAAGCATTTTCACGACATACAACATCCAAAGCATCTGCTATTTTTTGTTTACCTTCTAACCCCCAAGGCTCTTTTGATAAATACAGCCTGAGATTAGCCTCGTCGTCATCACGAATAAACATTTCTGCATCTCCTTTCATTCTCCATGGCGGAAGTCGCAGTAAAGCCTTACGATCATTAAATGTATCATAAGCGAAACACCTTTTTAAGTTCAGGTCATTCTTTAAAATCAGATCTACATTTTTAGGAGTAGCCAGATAGTTACCTTTTCTATCTACGTCCATTTCAGCAAGCCAATCCGCGATCTCTCCCTCTTCGTCTATAATGTTCGCAAAGTCTTCTCCCGCCTCTGTCAGTTTCTCTCTTGCGATGGTAGCCATAGTAGCTTTATCTTTGGCTGCAAACTCCTCCATCGCAATATATGATGGGTATTTAGTTATGTTACGGTTAGTACTCTTATCTATGTCTTCATCTTTATCTCCGAACAAATGCAAGCGTACCAAGTCGAACGCATTACAGAGTTTTCCACTAGACGGATCCGTACCATGGTGCGAATAGGCGAACTTGTCTTCATATACTACTAAACCGGCGCCAGTAGAGCCATGAATGTACGTATATCGGTTATCTACCCCACAAGGCGTATAATCATCCGGCAAAAAAGTTTCTATCGCCTGATGGATGTCGTAAGTGCGGCAAAATGCACCGACAATACCGGATTTTTCCAGCGGGTCACCTTGCTTTTTTATTTCTCGTCGTAAACTGACATCTACTCGGCTGGATACAGGCCATTCAGACGTATCTTTCCAGTTCTTATACGTGGCAAGAATGGCGTCTGCATCTAACCACTCTCCGTCCTGATACCGGAACACGTATTGCCCATCTTTAGACGTAGAGGGCCAGTACATTAGTCGCTCCGGCTCATACGTCGTATCGTCGAACATATCAATGCCGAGAACACCGGCGATATACCGTCCGATAGCCTGATACTCATCGGGACCAACCGGATGGTTGAAGGGGATAACAAGACGAAGCCTTGGCGCATCCGAAGTATGTTTGTGCGTCGAATATACGGCAGCTGCACAACCAAACATCAGGCAGAAGTCTTCCCACACATCCCCGGTTGCAAAGTCGATGTCAAGTGTCGCCATCGTACGTTCTGCTACACTGCCTTTATTACGGCGTCCACCATTAACATATCCCCCGACAAAACCGCCTACGTCCTTTATTTCATCCTGCCGAGACTTCGACACTTTTCGGAACTCAGTTATCGTCTCGGCCGTACGTTGAGTCGTTTTTATTTTATTGAGAAATTGTCCCCAGGACCATTCCCGGTTCTTCCAACTTAGTTCTTTACGCCCGCCGCCGATAGCGATGAACAGTGAGCCGTCATTTTGCACTTTGATTTCTTTTTCTTCCGCCATAATCTAGCCTTTTTCCTTTTAACCTGTATTACTTCATAAATCCGATCAAATTCAGAAGGAATGTTGTCAATCATCTTCTACCTCCTCATTATTAAGCAGAACGTAGCTAATGTATATGATAGGCACGATTATATGCCTCTATTGCATTAGCCATTCTTTTATTTTCATTCATTTCTTCTTAGTTATACGCTAATCTTTTAAATAATAGTCAGTCATGTATCCAGCCCCTTTTAGAGGCAGGTCTTCCGCCCATGGAATAGGGTGCTTAAATACATTTTCAACCTCTTCCAGGGTTTGGCTTCCGTCTGTTCTAGCTTCAATAATAACTTCGTCGTGAACATGAAAAACGATAGGAAAACCACGTTTTTCCAAACGTAATATTGTCACTGCCAAACAATCACGGGCAATCGCCTGAACGATGTTCTCAACCAGTTTTCCGCCATAGGTCTCCTGTATACCCCATTGTTTAGTCGTTTGGTTTAAACCTTCATAAGTGATACTCTCATTGCCGAACCTATTGGTTCCTATTGCGGGTTTAGGATAACACAAGGAACGTCCTGACGGTAAGCGAACCATTAATAGCCCCATTGATTTATAAAAATGTAGTCCGTGGCATTCGGTTAATTGACTGGACGTGATAGTTGCTTTTGCACAATTTTCTATGTCTGCCCAAAGTCTTACAATGGCAGGATTTGCTTTTCTCCAATGCGTAACAATCTCCTGCATTTCGGTCTCAGATAGTCCCATTCTTTCGCCGCCCATTGTTTTCATTGCACCTACGCCACCTTGATAACCCAAAGCCAGCTCTGCGATTTTTCCTTTTTGCCTACGCGGATCCGTTTTGGTAATCGCTTCTACAGGAACATGAAACATCATAGAAGCGGAAGCCTCATATATTTTGCCATGTGTACGGAACACATCGAGACGCCAATGTTCGCCTGCCAGCCATGCGATAACGCGGGCCTCGATGGCCGAAAAGTCGCAGACTATAAAGGTATATCCCGATTTTGCGATAAAGGCCGTACGGATAAGCTGTGATAGTGTGTCAGGTACATTCCCGTACGCCATTTCTACCATGTCAAGGTCCCCGGATTTCACCAAAGTTCTCGCATAATCGAGATCATTAATATGATTCTGCGGAAGGTTCTGTACTTGTACTAATCTTCCGGCCCAGCGTCCTGTCCGGTTGGCACCGTAAAACTGCAATAGCCCGCGCACTCGATTATCATCACAAGCGGCCTTCTCCATCGCTTCATATTTCTTAGTAGATGTTTTGGCCATCTCTTGACGAATGCGAAGCATCCTGTCCACTACCTCACTATCAGAAATTTTCAACAGATCAGGTATATCCTTTTTATTTAAAGTCGTCACTTCGCTACCTGTCTCTTTCTCCAGCCAAGTTTTCAACTGCGCCACACTATTTGGATTATCAAGTCCTGATAGCTCAGCGGCTTCGGCATTTAGGCGACCTTTATATAAGGTGTCCATCCGGATAGCGTGCTTCACTAAATCCATATCAACCAACACACCACGATCATTAATACGTTGATCGATAACATACAATTCTTTCTCGGAATCAGGAATAATAAAGGCTTTCGTTTTATTGCGTATGGCTTGTTCTACTTCAACGTCCCGGATGCAATACCGTTTGAAAGTATCCCATTTGTTTGGTGCGTGTTCGGGAAGGTTACGAGTTCTTCCACCATTGACCTTTGTAGGTTTACAGGGGCATGAGAAATACTTGATAAGTGCTTTACCCTCGGTCATCTTCTGGTCTTCGAGACTCAACACTTTACCAACTTGTGCGAGTGACAAAGGAAGCCCCAGCATAGCAGACCGGACCATGGTACATTCCCATTGTTCAATCGGCAAGTCAATGCCGTAATGTCTCCCAATACAAATACGTTCAAAACTGGCATTGAAAGCCGTCTTTAAAATGTTTGGATCAGTCAACGCCTGGAAGATACGTTCCGGTAAAGTTTCCCCCGATGCAAAATCTACAATCTGCACAGGCTTATCATCGCAAGCATAAGCGAATAGAAGAATCGTAAAATCATCGGATTCTGCGTATTTATACAATCCGCAGCTAGCGATATCAACTGAACTGAACGTTTCGATGTCAATACCTAAGACTTTAATAGGCTCTCTGTCATATTCTGCCGCTTTCCCATTGAGCTTTACTGCTATCTCATTACAGATTGTTGAAAACCCTTTCGCTAACCGAACATTATACCGAATGACCGTAGGTGACAAACCAATTAATTCACTCCACGTTTCGAATGTGTTTTTATATGATGTAGCAATTACATTCAATTGCTGGAATTCGGTTTCAGTACATTCAATCTTTACATAGAATTCACCCGTAAAGAAGTTTCCCAAATACTTCGACAAGATAAGAAAACTGGTAGTCAGATCCTCACAATCCTGATCGGAAGCATCCTGCCGATAGCGCCGGATTACTCCGGACGCTACTTTGGCAAGTTGTTCTTGTGGTATGAGATTAGAATAAATCATCGCCACCGTCTGTTGCTGCTTCAAACGGGACTTCAATTTCAGCGAAGTCACTTTCAGCTGTTGAACGTCCTCCTAGTGGTTCGCCATCGGCAATCTTCATCAGGTTGTTGAGTCCGCAAGCAATCCCTTTATTACCATTCGTGTTGAATGCATAGAAAGTAATGGAAGCATAACCATAGCAACCACTATAAAACTCGTCTTCATTCTCTAATGGTTTACGCAAAGCATTTACTACTCCGGGCTTAGTCTTACAGTTGGCATTCAGGAAGAAAGAACCAACATAAGCTTCATCGTCAGGGCGTTCAGCATCACCATCACGCAAAGGATTTTTGTACACTGCCGGAATCTTACCGCCAAATTTACCGACACCTGCTTTTAGTGCGTTTTCAATAGCAGCTTTTATTGCTTCTATAGTCTTGGTATCACTTTTGGGGACAATAAGGGAAACTGAGTATTTTTTCTCGCCTCCTTCCGAGATGGCAGCAGGCTCCCACACATGTACATAACTCATTCTTACTTTCCCGGTAACTACTTTGGTGTTTAAATTTTCGTTCATAATCGTTTTACTTTTTTACGTTATTAAATATTTTAAAAATTACTGACTTCCTGTCTGGGCGCTTATGCGCCATACAGGTGTCTTTTAAAGAGCAATCGGCTGCACCGCCTTCTTTTTGAAATATGCAGTCTTTGCATCCCGGATCATTGGTGCTACTGTAGGCTCTAGGTCTACGGGCTACGATTCTTGTACCCTGAACATCTGTTACGTGATTCAATTTCAGGGAGGTTAATAATTTGATAAGTTCCACTTCTACACATTTTTAAAATCATTCTCTGCTGAATTCCATTCCTGACGTTTGTCTGACTCGGGAGCTAACGTCGGTTTACCCTGTGGCTTGATGATAAGATCCCCAAGTAGAGCAGTAAATGCTTTCTTGGTTACCAGCTTCTCCATGGCAGTAATAGTTTTTAGCTTTGCCGGCTCATAGATTAAATCGGATTTATATCCGTTCTCAATCAACCGGTCGGCCACCATCTTTTCATTAGAGTATTTGCGGATACTACGACCTTCCACTAACTTGAATCCCGGGAGTTTCTTACCCGCCAACGCAGCTTGCAGAGCGTAATCCTCTACAGCGGTCACCCAGTTCTTAATTACATCTATCTGCGCCAATATCCCAGAGATTTCTATATCTGATAGTAGGGAGACGTCATCAAATTCATGCTTAGCCGCTTCCAGGTTCTTCTCTGCTAGTGCACGGCATTGTGCTTTAGCCCGGCAGAACTGGCAATGCTTTCCAGGAATAAAACTGCCTTCTCCAGCAAACGCCATTTTTGCACGTGGCGCTAATTCGTTCATGCCCCACATTAGCAATCCTTCAACAGACATTTCCCATTCAGAAATATTATACAACCGTGGCTGATAGATAGTCATACGTACTGTATGAATGGCATACATGAAACCGAACATGTCTAATGCGCCCAAAGCGTACAACATCATCTGTTTGTTTTCCACCGCGGATACTTGTACTCCCTTACCGTATTTGAGGTCGATAATCTCCATTGTACCGTCTGCAAGGATAACAGCATCCCCCGTTCCAAATCCTTCTGGAACATAAGCGGTCAGGTCTATTTTCTCCTCAATACGCAGAACCGCATCGATAGTTGTCTTTTGTGCAAGCAGGTATTTCTCCCAAACAAAAGCGGCATAACCCTCTGCATATTCTTCAAGGCTTTCGCTATAAAAATTATCCTTGATAAGTTCAGAGGTCTTTTTAGCCCACTCCATTTCGTCAATAACGTTGGAGTAACGTTTCAGACGAAGTTCCCCGAATTCATGTGCGAGTGAACCTTCTAGCGCAAAGTCACCCGCTTTGTCCGGGAACTGTATCTCCAGCCGTGCCGACGGTGTACACGACAACCACCGGCTGGCGGAAGAAGGGGATAAAACAGCGTGACTCATAAGGCATTCACTTTATCGATGAATACTTGACGCTGTTCTTGTTTGAGATCCGGCACGCGTTTCACCCCGAATTCATCAAGTATCTTGAAGATAGCTTCTTTTCCTTTGTCCTTAGACTTGGGTCCGACAAATTTCCGGAGCATTTCATCAGTAATCTCACCTTGTTTTTCAACCGGTACCGGTTGTTCTTGGGGTACTGGGGCCGCTGTTTCTTGCATTTTCTCTACTCGGGCCGTAGATGTTGCAATAGCTGGAGCTATAATAGCGGGTTGCAATACTTCGGCAGTCTTTACTACACCTGCCAGTGTTGATACGGCACCAACTAAAGCGGGTGTAGCATCGAATTTCACGTTTACATTTACATTAAAATCCATGATAGTTTAATTTTTAAAGTAATATACCTTTGTTAGCTAACTCAATACGAGATTTAATTGCACTTATGTGGTGGAAGTGATCGAAAGCGGATTTCAAGCGAATCGCTGCGTCTACTTTCGCACTAAGATCCATTGAAAAATCGTATAGCCTACCTCGTGTAATGGAAACTTCTTCCTCGGCATCTCCCCGGGTGCCATCACCGTCCATAAATTCTGTGACGAAAGAAGGATAAATGCTTTTCAATATTTCAGATACGATAAAATCACCCTGTTCGGTGTATAATTCTTTTAAGCCATCAAATACGGCTTGTTCCTCTTTTTGTAAATCGGTCAATGAGTATGACATTTGGGAATAAGGGTTTGGATACCAATTACCGATCTTAGCAGTTTCTGCTCTGTTGATTAGAGCATTTAACTCTTCTTGTTTCTTTTTGTCGTCCATAATCGTTTATCGTTTTAATAATTTTTTGAATCATAATATTTCTGATTGGCAATGTATTCTTTGACTACATCGTCTTGAGAGGCACGACAACCTAGACTGTCATGTATGTACTGATACTTTTCCGCGCTCATGCCAGATAGTACCTCATCGTTATATTCAGTTTGCCCGGCATAGATGCAACTCGCTATCATAGCTATTGTAGTAATGATCATAAGTAGTCGTTTGCTGACTTTATTCATATTTTTCATTAGTTCTCCTTTCTTTCTAGAGTGGGCGAGGAGGCAATCACTCCAGCCTCGCCCTTCAATCATTTATCACTTTTATAATCAGCGGTCTCACGACGCGGGTTTGTTTTCTTTCAAATAATACGCTATTACTTCATTCTTGGAGAAATAGAGCGTTTTATGTTTTTTGTGGTAGGGGATATGTCCTCGGGAACATTTCGAATGCAAAGTGTTAACTGATATTCCCAGCCACTCCGCACATTGTTTAGCGGACATCAGTTCATCACATTTCAAATGGATAAGTTCAGCTACCTTTTCCGCTATAAGATTGATTTCTGTTCTTGATAACATGGCTTAGTCCTTCCTTTTATTGAATTACTAATAACTTCTCTAAAAGTTCGTCGAACTTATCATCATAATAATGTGGCTGTGTCTCTAGGGCATTTTTAGGACATACCTCATTTTCACCATATATAAGACCTTTTTCTGTTAAGCATTTGAAACGGGAAGTTCCTTTACTCTTGGACGGGCGCTCTTTTTCTTCTAGATACCCCGCGGCAATCATTTTCTGATTGAACTGGAGAATGCTAATCAGATTACTTCTTTCTTTCAGTAGATAAGTAGCGGAGTGCATAACACCTTGCGATTTTACATAATTGGGCGATGGAAGTCCCAAGGGTTCTGTTACAGCCTGAATCATTCTTAATTTAGATTCTTCTGACAGATTGAGCATCTTTGCGGTCCACGCTACTGCTTTCATCCGAAGATTATACAGGGTATTGGCATTCATTGCCATCGGATCCTTGTTCTCAATCTTCTTAGCTGTTTTGTGGAACACCTGGCGATATACTTCAAATACATCACGAACTTTACGGGCGATGAAGAACTCAAGACAGGGAACTGATAAGAAATACTCATCCTTCATCGTAGCACCGATTTTTCGCTCAACTTTTTGGTTTAACGATTGATAATCAACCCCTTCCATGAAATTTTCTTTCAAAGCACTTACCGCTTTGTTCTTAGCGGAATACACCAACGGCCATACCTCATCCAGATTAACCGGAAATTCTTCACTCGCTTTTGACAGCTTTAGAATAGCATTGAAATACTGCTTGATTTCTACGCTTGTACTCGTTTTTGTTAATTCTTTCATAGTCCTTTTCTCCCTCCTAAAGAGAAAAGCTCAACCTTTTCACAGACCAAAATGTAGGAGTTTGTCTATTACTAAGGTTGAGCCTTCTAAAATTTCTTGTTTTACTGCGGAAACTCCTACATGACCGCATTTTTCTGTCGTAAAACATTCACATATCATTGGATAATTGAAAAGGACTGCCTATCTTTGCAAATGACTAATGAACAGAGATAGGATTAGGGACGCTTCTCTAACGGCCCTTTTTGTATCCGTTTGTTTTATTATGAACTGAATTACGAATGCAAATATCAGTGATTATTTTCGGTAAATCAAAACATATGCCGATTTTATTCGCTGATTAAACTATTATTAACACTCTTGTAGCTATTGTAATAAATAAAACTACCGAATATATTCACTATGACAACAAAGGATAGATTAAAAGAATTTCTCTCGACACTAAAAATAGGAAGAAATAAATTCGAGTCTCAACTCGGATTAGCAAATGGTTATGTATCGTCAAAAGGAGCATCTATATCATCTGATGTTATTGAAAAAACGCTCATTGCATATCCTTTACTTAATGCAGAATGGCTTCTTACAGGTAAAGGAAATATGCTAGTAGACTTAGATGATGCCATAGAGGGTGAGGAATTGAACCCAGAGTTGAACCCAAATGCAAATACCCGTCCTAGAGTTCCTCTTACAGCAGCAGCCGGTTCTCTTTCAGGTGAATCTATTGGGGTCACATTGGAACAATGCGAACAGATGCCATTAATACATCAGATACCTGCTTATGACTTCACGATGTTTATTAAAGGTGATAGCATGTCTCCTCGTTTCGAATCAGGAGATGAAATCGCCTGCCGGCATATTGACCAATCTCGCTTTATTCAATGGGGAAAAGTACATGTCTTGGACACAACGCAGGGATTTGTCATAAAGAGAGTATATGAAGACGGGAATAAGATTCGTTGCGTATCATATAATCCGGAATATGCAGATTTCTCCATACCTAAAGAAGATATTCTCTCAATGAGTTTAGTCGTCGGGGTGGTTAGTATAATGGAAATGTAATTGTATGCTTGATGAAGAAGCCCCTAATAATTATATTTTCTTTCCTACTCTTGATTCATATTAAGGCGCAAGAGAAAGGTTGTGTAGGGCTATATATGCGAACCTATAAGGAAATGAAAAGTATTAATCCATCTACTGTAATAGATTCGAAAGCGGATGTATCATTTCCGGGATGGGAAAAGCCTGTTATTTCTTTATATATAAATAAAGAGTATTCAGAAAATCGTACTACGAATAGACAACCAGAGTTTTTTTTCTTTTTTCCTAATGAGTCAGATACAACTTCAGTAAGTATTAATGAAGTTGTGAAACTAACAAAAAACTATCCTTTCGTATATGCGAAATCTCCTAAGGATTTCTTGCTTATTAGATTATTCAAAATGAAGAATAAAAGAGCATATAGGATGGAAAAGGAAAAAGTATTTTCTGTTGAGAATAAATTCAAAACATTAGATATTGACACCATACCATTTACAATTATCCCAATATCTAATATTGCTTATAAAGTTATTCTTGATTCGCAGTTGCCTGCGGGGGAATATGGTTTTATTTATAAAGAAAAAACTCCATATAAAGAAGTTGTCTATGACTTTGGATGTGAATAGTCTGTTTTTAATTTGAGAAATATTTGAATAGAATAAGATGAACATAAACAATAACATTATAGCGAAATGAAAACATTTATTAAAGGAAAAATGAAAAGAATTTATTTAGTTGCTTTCGCAGCAACATTAACATTGTCATCATGCAATACGGTGTTTTATCAAGTATACAATACTGAAGCTCCTGGTATGGTAGAAAAGGACAATAGCCTAGTTTATGAGAACGAGGATTGTAAGTTGATGTATAATTTGTGGGCAGAAGATGGAAGTCTAGGTTTTATTATGCATAATAAAACAGATAGAGACCTATTTGTCGTATTACCGCAGACGTTCTTTATAAAGAATGGGATAGCGTTTGATTATTATAAAGCTAGAGAATATCGTAATACAGAAAGCGGTATGGTTTCTTCAAATGTATCGCTTGGAGCTGCAATTAGTGAAATTAATCTATGGAGAACGTGGAATACAACAAAATCAAGTAATGTAGCCGGTGGTGTTTCAAAAGGTGTTTCTACCACTATTGTGAGAAAGGAAAAACCAATCATCTGTATTCCTGCAAATGCGTCTAAGTTAATATATGAATATACAATTTCTGGCGGATTAATTAAGAATTGCGATAAGAAACAAGCCTATCCAAGGCGAAAATCAGCTCCTATAACTTTTACAAAAGAAGATACTCCACTCTCATTTAAAAACAGAATTGCTTATTCTTTTGATAAAGGCGGAGATGACTTGAAGTATATTGAAAACGAATTTTGGATATCAGAACTGATTAATTATTCTAAGAAGTCAGCTGGTGCAAATAAAACTATTAAAGATTGTGATAAAGAGGAAGGTGTTGTACGGTACGTCTTTAATATAGCATCTCCCAAAAAGTTTTATAATTCCTATAAAGGTACTGCCCGTTATGGAAATAGTAGTAGCAAAGGGAAACTTGTATATTAGAAAAAGTTTATTTTGAGTTGAAAAATACTTGTATCGCACTTGCGGAACACAAAATATCGTGTATCGCAGATGCAGATGCTACGAATAGAAGTTGTTGTGGAAAAGACAAAGAAGAACTACCTGCTTATCCGGTAAATAAAGAAATAAAAACGCCTCAACAGAGGCATAAACATAATATATTATTAATCCGATATGCGGAACAAATGTGATACATTATGGATCAGATTGCGATAACTGATTAGTTGATAGATACTTGCTCTAATCCCTGAGGGTGTACAAAGAATGAAGAAGTAACTTAGTTACTTCTTTTTTTTGTTTATATGAACTGCCTTGTAAGGGATCAGTTGTAAATCTTGTGAGGACTCTCTTCAACTCAATTTGAGCCTACTCTTCGGGACTCGTTGCTCCTTAGCCCGAAAGATGCTTGCCGATTTAATCAGACCTGCCTGGTTTAATAGTCTATGCTTCGTTGATTAATCCCTTTTGTATGCTAAGTTAATGTCTTTTGAAAGCAATAAGAACAAGTTTCAGGTACGTGATCCCATCGGTTCATGTACGTGGGCTGATGGGATCACGTGCGTAGTCTGAATGTTTCACGTACGTAAAACGAGAGCATATATCCTGCAAAATGTATTAATCAAGGCTTGTTGATGTATTAGGTATACTGGCTTTAACTATTATACATGCCATCTAAAATGTCTTAGGAAGCCAAAGAAGCATCGTTTAATGCTTTAGCAAATAAAATTTTGTTGTGACTGGGGGGAGAAATAATTGATTAATAGGAATTATAGAAGGTAAAAAGGGGGTAAAATACAATTTTCGGGTCGAAAATACAGTTCTCTGTGATAAAAAGAAAAAGAAGTTAGTTCCTGTTTAAATGTTGGTAATCAGTGTAGTAGGAGATATGGGTGATAATAGAAGGTGATAAATGAATTCATATAAATTCTATTATCACCTTATTATCACCGCTTATTGTCACCACTATTTTGTTGATTATTAGCTCTTTAACTATAAAAGGTGACAAGTGACAATAGAATCGTATATGAAACTACAGGGAGAGGAGCGTTATTTTAAAAAAAATACCGCTGTGGAGCATCGTGCCCCGACAGCGGTATTACTATTTAGTAATTCTTGTTTTAGAATTTGAAGAAGTTCTTGGCATTGTTGTAGCTGATGTCTTCGATCATCTGATTTACGCGATCCATTTCAGATACCGGAATTTCTCCGTTCTCCACATCACGTCCTACCAAATTACATAATGTACGGCGGAAGTATTCATGGCGTGGATAGGAAAGGAATGAACGGGAGTCTGTCAGCATACCTACGAAACGGCTCAAAAGTCCAAGTACTGACAACGCGTTCATTTGTTTTTCCATACCATCTTTCTGGTCGAGGAACCACCATCCGGAACCGAACTGAATCTTGCCGGCTATCGAGCCATCCTGGAAGTTGCCCAGCATAGTGGCAATCACTTCATTGGCGCAAGGATTCAGGTTATAAAGGATTGTCTTGGTCAACTTGCCGTTAACGTTCAGGCGGTCGAGGAATTTAGACATTGCCTTGGCTGTTGTAAATTCGCCGATAGAGTCGAAGCCTGTATCGGGTCCTAACAATTTGAACATCTTCGTATTGTTGTTACGGATAGCACCGTAGTGGAACTGCTGAGTCCATCCTTTTTCCCAGTCCATTTCTCCGAAGATTACCAACATAGCAGACTTGAATTTCAGAATTTCTTCTTTAGTCAATTCAGCTCCGCCATATACCTTATTAAATATAGCTTTGATTTCTGCGTCGGTGTAATCTTCTGCATAGAACTCTTCGATACCGTGGTCGGACAAGCGGCAGCCCTGTTCGGCGAAGAAGTCATGACGTTTGCGGAGAGCCGCAATCATATCGTCGAAATTGGAGATTGTCACGCCGCTTACTGCAGACAGTTTTTCTACATAAGCGCGGAAGTCGGCAGGAACTTCTACTGCCATTGCCTTGTCCGGGCGCCAGGTAGGCAACATTTTGATTTCAAAACCGCTTTCGCGTGTCTGGATATGATATTCCAGAGAATCAATCGGATCGTCCGTAGTACATACTACTTCCACGTGGTAACGACGCATCATTCCGCGAGCTGAGTATTCCGGCTGAGCCAGCTTCTCGTTACACTCGTCGTAAATCTCGCGTGCAGTCTTGGGGCTTAAAATCTTGTCGATGCCGAAAGCAGTCTTCAATTCCAGGTGTGTCCAATGATACAACGGATTGCGGAAGGTATAAGGAACGGTTTCAGCCCATTTTTCGAACTTTTCCCAGTCTGTGGTATCTTTTCCTGTACAATAACGTTCGTCTACGCCATTTGTACGCATTGCACGCCATTTGTAATGGTCGCCACCCAACCAGATTTCAGTCAGTGATTTAAACTTGTAGTCGTCAGCTACCATTTGGGGGATTAAATGACAGTGGTAGTCAATAATCGGCATTTTAGCCGCATGCTCGTGATACAACTTTTGTGCAGTTTCTGTCTGCAGCAAGAAGTTTTCATCCATGAAGTTCTTCATTGTTACTGTGTTTTTAGTATATAAAATTATTACTTTCTGCATTTATACCTATATAGTATTGATTTTAAAGCTAATAGGTGTAAATCTTCGTTTTAGTTTTATTAACCGTTATCGAACACAAAAATAGAAAATTTACTTGGAGTAACAAAATAATTCGTATATTTGCAGCGATTATTTATAATATTTAAGTTTTAGCACTATGGAGGACCAGAACTATACCATTAAAGACATTGCCCGTATGGCGGGTGTTTCCGCCGGAACGGTTGACAGAGTGCTGCACAATCGCGGCGACGTATCTCCTCAAAGCAAGGCTAAAGTACAAAAGGTATTGGATGAAATTCACTACCAGCCTAATGTATTTGCTATCGGACTGGCTGCCAAGAAGAAATATTCTTTCGTTTGTCTGATACCTTATTATATAGAGCACGACTACTGGCATTCGGTAGTGGGAGGCATCGAGCGGGCACGTCAGGAATTGCGTCCTTTCAATGTGAGTGTGGATTATCTTTGCTATCATCAGGGGAACAAGGAAAGTTATCTGGAAGTGTGTCGCAGAGTTGAAGAAAGCAATGTCGACGCTGTACTGATCGCTCCGAACTTCAGAAATGAGACATTGGCTTTGACAGACTATCTGCAAGCTAAAAAAATAACTTATGCATTCATTGACTTCAATATGGAGGAAGCGAACGCACTGACCTATATCGGACAGGACTCTTATAAAAGCGGATACATTGCCGCCAAAATATTAATGCGCAACTATCAGGCTGGCGAGGGGCAGGAGCTGGTTTTGTTCTTGAGTAATAATAAGAACAGTCCGGCAGAAATACAGATGCAACGGCGTTTGGCAGGATTTATGAGCTTTATCACCGAAGAGTATGAAGAGTTGGTGATTCATGAAGTGGTACTGAACAAGTCTAATCAGGAAAATAATCAAAAGACATTGGATGAATTTTTCCGGCTGCATCCGAAAGCTACGTTGGGGGTCGTATTCAATTCCAGAGTTTATCAGCTGGGCGAATATCTCCGTAGTGCGGGACGAAGCATGAAGGGGTTGATAGGATATGACCTTCTGAAAGCAAACGTGGAATTGCTGAAATCCGGTGATGTGCATTATCTGATCGGACAACGTCCGGGGCTGCAGGGATATTGTGGCGTAAAAGCTCTTTGCGACCACGTCGTTTTCAAGAAATCCGTTGAACCGGTAAAGTATATGCCTATCGACATTATGATAAAGGAAAATATTGATTTTTATTTCGAATTTGTATAATATCAACTTTATAAATTACAACTAACATGAAAGCATTAAACAAAGAAACAGCTCCTAAAGTACAACGTCCGGAGCGCATTATCCAATTTGGCGAAGGTAACTTTTTACGTGCATTTGTAGATTGGATTATTTACAACATGAACCAGAAGACTGACTTCAACAGCAGTGTGGTAGTGGTTCAACCGATTGATAAAGGTATGGTCGATATGCTGAATGCACAAGATGATTTGTACCATGTTAACCTTCAAGGATTGGATAAAGGAGAAGTGGTTAACAGCTTGACAATGATTGATGTAATCAGTCGCGCATTGAATCCTTATACGCAGAATGACGAGTTTATGAAGCTGGCTGAACAACCGGAAATGCGCTTTGTTATCTCGAACACTACAGAAGCCGGAATCGCCTTTGATCCGACTTGCAAACTGGAAGATGCTCCCGCTTCATCTTATCCGGGCAAGCTGACTCAATTGCTGTATCATCGTTTTAAAACATTCAACGGTGACAAGACGAAAGGTCTGATCATTTTCCCTTGCGAACTGATCTTCCTGAATGGCCACAAGCTGAAAGAAACGATTTATCAGTATATCGACCTGTGGAATCTTGGCAATGAATTCAAGACTTGGTTTGAGGAAGCTTGCGGAGTATATGCGACATTGGTAGACCGTATCGTTCCGGGATTCCCTCGCAAGGATATTGCTGCTATCAAGGAAAAGATACAGTACGATGATAACCTTGTTGTGCAGGCTGAAATCTTCCACCTGTGGGTAATTGAAGCTCCGCAGGAAGTGGCAAAAGAATTCCCGGCTGATAAGGCAGGGCTGAATGTATTGTTTGTTCCGTCGGAAGCTCCTTATCACGAACGCAAAGTAACTTTGCTCAATGGTCCTCACACGGTTCTTTCTCCGGTAGCATACTTGTCGGGTGTGAATATCGTGCGTGATGCTTGCCAACATGAGGTAATCGGCAAGTATATTCATAAAGTGATGTTTGATGAATTGATGGAGACATTGAATCTTCCGAAAGAGGAACTGAAGAAGTTTGCAGAGGATGTATTGGAACGTTTCAACAATCCATTCGTCGATCATGCGGTAACAAGCATTATGCTTAACTCATTCCCGAAATATGAAACTCGTGATCTTCCGGGATTGAAGACTTATCTGGAACGTAAAGGGGAACTGCCGAAAGGACTGGTACTCGGATTGGCTGCTATTATCACTTATTATAAAGGTGGTGTACGTGCAGACGGGGCTGAAATTGTACCGAACGATGCTCCTGAAATCATGAACTTGCTGAAAGAGCTTTGGGCTACCGGTTGCACGAAGAAGGTTACCGAAGGTGTACTGGCAGCAGAGTTTATCTGGGGCGAAGATTTGAATAAGATTCCGGGACTGGCAGCAGCTGTAAAGGCTGATCTGGATTCTATTCAGGAGAAAGGTATGCTTGAAACGGTAAAGGGTATCCTTTAAGTAAGTAATATCATATAAAAACAGCGTCACTGTTCGTTGTGAATGGTGACGCTGTTTTTATGTGTATATATGATATCAAAGATAGTTCTGATAGAAAGGAGAAAAACAGTTTTCTTTCTATTCAGCTTCAGCTGTATGAAGAATGAATGTGGTAGCTCCGATAGTTACGATTGCTCCGTCTTCCATGCGGACGCGGTCTTTATCTCCCAGAATCTCATTCATGAGAAAGGTACCTGTGAGGCTGGGGGCGTCCCGTAATGTGTAGACAAGCTTTCCCTGTTTGTTACGCTTCACATTAATGATGCAGTGGCGTCTGTCCATACTCATGTCACCGCTTTCGATCGGAGTATTGATAACGGTACCCACGCAACGACGGCCTATCACATTATCACCTTCTTGCAACGGAAGTACTTGTTTGAAACCAAACACGTTTTCAATAACCGTAATATAACCGAATTCTTCTTTATGAGCCTCCGCTTCTTCTTCCAGGTTCTCTTCCTTTCTAAGGGCTTTTACTTTGCTTTTTCCGAGACGGATGCTGAATTGTTTGCCACAATGTTCGCATTCGAATACAAGCGATTGACCTTCGCTGTATTTGGTTTCATCAAAAAAAAGGTAATTCTCACATTTAGGACAAAGAACTCGTTTCATGTTTCAAAAGGGGATTTATTTTGCCAGTAACCAGGCATTCTTATAAGTTTCGTTTTTTCTAAGCTCCAATAGTTGTTTGGTAGCTTCTTCGCGATTTCCGAATGAACGGATGCTGACACGTACTTTGCCATCGCTGTTCAAGGCTTTCGCTTCGGCAAATCCTTTTGCCTTTAATTGTTCTGCCATTGCTTCAGCATCTTTCAGACCGATTCCTCCTGCTACGATAATGTGAAAGGGATGATTGGCCTGTGGCTGAACTGCGGGTGCAACCGGAGTTGTCACTGCGGTCGTAGTCGGTATTGTTGCTGTCGGTGCGGCCGATGTTGTTTCCTGCTTGGCAACCTTGACTTCTTTGACAGCGATAGGTCTTGAAGTTCTGGCTTTATCAGCGGTAACTTTCTTCGTCTGACCAGTCGCATTCTTTTGATTATGCTTTGTCTCTACAGAAACAGGAGTGACTGCAACCGATTGTTTTTCTATTTGCTCAAAAAGCTCGGCAGGCAGCAACTGGGCATAATTGTTCTTCTCGACATACGTATTTTCTACAGGAGTAGAGAATGCGAAGAACATAACGATAACGGCAATCATTGCCGCAGCATTACGAAGAAGGGTACGACTGATGCTGATTTCATACGTTTTCTTTTCTTTTGTCAGACTGGCAGGTACCAGTATTCTTTCTTTTCGCTGCAACGCAGAGAGCTCACGCATCTCAAAAGAATCCAATCCATATAATGAAGGAGTCGTTATCTTATGATCATAAGGAGTGAATTCGTAGTTCCCGTAAATGTTATAACGGATTTCACCCACGTTTTCCAGATCGGCTTTACCTTCTTCATGAAGAATCTCGACGAAGGCGTTCACTTCTTTCTCCACCATACGGGTAGCATCGGCAAAACTGGTGTCATGCGCAGACATATAGGACTGTACCAACACGCCGTCATTCAGTTTAAGCTGAGAATTGAAACCGATGATACGGGTAGGAGGTAAAAAAAGATTTTCTTCTTTTACATAGGTTGCGGGAGCGTAGTGTGCTACGAATCCGCCAAAATTAGGAACGATTACGCAATCGTTCTCTAACAACAGAGCCTCTATGTGTTGTGCTAATTCAATCATAGTGCAAAATTAAGAGATTAATTGAATATATCCCAGAAAACTTCGAAAAAATCACTACTTTTGCATCGTTTTACTTATTACTACTAACGATGAACTATATACAGACAGAAATAGATGGGGTGTGGCTGATAGAACCCAATGTTTATTCTGATGAACGGGGCTACTTTATGGAAGCCTTTAAGAAAGAGGAGTTTGAAGCGAAGATCGGTCCGGTAGACTTTGTGCAGGATAATGAATCGAAATCGTCCTTTGGTGTATTGCGGGGACTGCACTATCAGAAGGGTGAATACAGCCAGGCAAAGTTAGTTCGCGTTCTGAAAGGAAAGGTGCTGGATGTTGCTGTCGATTTGCGCCGGTCGTCACCGACTTTTGGAAAACATGTCAGCGCATTGCTCAGTGAAGAAAATAAAAGGCAGTTTTTTATTCCCCGTGGTTTTGCTCATGGCTTTGTGGTGTTGAGCGAAGAAGCTGTGTTCATGTATAAGGTAGACAATAAATATGCTCCGCAAGCGGAAGCGTCTATAGTATATAATGATGAAACGTTAGGCATCGACTGGATGCTTGGGGAGTCGCAGATGCTTTTGTCGCCCAAGGATAAAGAGGGCATGGCTTTCAGAGATGCTGTATATTTTGAATAAACTCTAACAAACGATAGATATGAAAATAGCGATTGTCGGAACCGGTTATGTTGGTTTGGTAACTGGAACATGTTTTGCTGAAATTGGCGTAAATGTAACTTGTGTAGATACGAATAGCGAGAAAATAGAATCTTTGCAGAAAGGAGTGATTCCGATCTATGAGAATGGATTGGAAGAAATGGTACTTCGCAATGTCAAGGCAAAAAGACTGAAATTCACGACTTCGCTTGAGAGTTGCCTGGACGATGTTGAGGTTATATTTAGTGCTGTCGGTACGCCTCCGGACGAAGATGGCAGTGCTGATTTGAGTTATGTGCTGGAAGTTGCCCGCACCATCGGTCGTAATATGAATCAATATAAATTGGTAGTGACGAAGAGCACGGTTCCTGTAGGTACTGCGCGCAGAGTTCGTGCCGCTATACAGGAAGAACTGGATAAAAGAGGAGTGAACATTGAGTTTGATGTGGCTTCCAATCCGGAATTTCTGAAAGAGGGCAATGCTATCAGCGACTTTATGAGTCCGGACCGTGTAGTGGTAGGAGTGGAGTCTGTTCGTGCGGAGAAACTGATGTCGAAACTCTATAAGCCGTTTTTATTGAATAACTTCCGTGTTATTTTCATGGATATCCCATCGGCTGAAATGACGAAATATGCGGCTAACTCTATGTTGGCAACCCGTATCAGCTTTATGAATGACATCGCGAACTTGTGTGAACTGGTAGGTGCCGACGTAAATATGGTACGTAGCGGTATCGGTTCTGATACTCGTATCGGACGCAAGTTCCTATACCCAGGTATCGGATATGGTGGCTCTTGTTTTCCTAAAGATGTGAAAGCATTGATCAAGACTGCCGAGCAAAACGGGTATACTATGCGTGTACTTCGTGCGGTGGAAGATGTGAATGAGGCGCAGAAAGGAGTCTTGTTTGAAAAACTGATGAAGCAGTTTAATGGTGATTTGAGAGGTAAGACCATCGCCTTGTGGGGATTGGCTTTTAAACCGGAAACGGATGATATGCGTGAGGCTCCGGGATTGGTATTGATCGATAAACTTCTGAAAGCAGGTTGTCAGATACGCGCATATGATCCGGCTGCAATGAATGAGTGTAAACGTCGTATCGGTGATGTTATTTATTACGCCCGCGATATGTATGATGCGGTACTTGATGCTGATGTCCTGATGTTAATTACCGAATGGAAAGAATTCCGTCTGCCTTCATGGGCTGTCATCAAAAAGACTATGAATCAGCAAATTGTGTTGGATGGACGCAATATCTATGATAAAAAAGAAATGGAAGAGCTCGGATTTATTTATTCATGCATTGGTAAATAAGATAATTAGAGTATCTTTATACACAAAATTTAGACAAATGACGAAATATGTAGCGATATCGTTAGTAGCGATCTTGCTCGCAGCATGTAACAGCAGTAAGAATCCGCACTCTTCCTCCGGACAAGAGGAGGATTTGAGTGCGAAAGAACTGCTGCAAGGAATCTGGCTGGATGATGAGACTGAGAGCCCGTTGATGCGTATAGAAGGGGATACCATCTATTATGCAGATTCGCAGAGCGCTCCTATTACATTCAAAATCATACGGGATACTCTTTATACTTATGGCAATGATACTACCTATTATAAGATAGATAAGCAGGGGGAGCATATTTTCTGGTTTCATTCGATTGCAGATAATATGATCAGATTGCATAAATCTGAAGATCCTAATGATTCGTTATCTTTTGTCGGTCAGGAAATGATTATTCCCACCTATACGGAAGTAACGAAGCGCGATAGTATTGTGAACTATAATGGTAGCCGCTATCGTGCTTATGTGTATATCAATCCATCCAAAATGAGGGTGATCAAGACGATATATACTGAAGACGGTATTAGTATGGATAATGTGTACTACGATAATGTGATGCACATTTGTGTGTATGAAGGCAAGAAGAGCCTGTTTGCCAGTGATATTACCAAGCAGATGTTTGAAAGTGTGGTTCCTGCGGATTTCCTGGTGCAGGCAATTTTATCTGATACTAAATTTGTAAAGGTAGACCGGAATGGTTTCCATTATCAGGCTGTTTTATCCATTCCGGAAAGTTCTATTTACAGTATAGCAAATTTGACTGTCAGCTTTAGCAGCAAGTTGACTATTACTCCGACGAAATAGCCAAGTGTTTTTAGTTTCTTGCAGGAGAAGAGGGGCGGTTATTGCCTTTTTTTCCATTGTTGTTATTCCTTTTTCCTCCGAAGCTTCTTCTTTTAGAACTGTCACCTCTCTTATTGTTGTAAGAGCGGGGCTTGTATTCCGGTGCTTCTCCTAATTCGGCGGGAACGGGAATTTTATATATTTCTTTTTCAAGAAAGTTCTCGATGGATTTGAAGTTGCTCTGTTCTTTCTCGCTGATAAAGGTGAGTGCTACTCCGTCATTGTTGGCACGTGCTGTACGTCCGATACGGTGCACATAATCCTCGCTGTCATGGGGGACATCAAAGTTGATAACCAATCGGATGTCGTCAATATCGATACCACGGGCAACGATATCCGTAGCAACCAGAATATTGATTCTTCCGGCTTTAAATTCGTGCATGACCACTTCACGTTGTGCCTGTTCAAGATCCGAATGCATTTCTCCTACATTCAGTTTCATCATTTTCAGAGCCTTTGTTACTTCTTTAACCTTGATTTTGGAGGAAGCGAAAATAATCACACGTTCGGGTACTTCGTCAGTAAAAAGGCTGCGTATGATACCTAGCTTCTGATTCTCGTAACATACATAAGCTGCCTGGATGATTTTATCTGCCGGTCTTGAAACGGCAAGTTTGATTTCCGCCGGATTATTCAGAATTGTTTTTGCCAGTTGCTGTATTTTGGCAGGCATAGTTGCCGAGAACATGATTGTCTGTCGTTCTTTCGGCAAATATTTCACGATTTGCATGATATCTTCGTAGAATCCCATATCAAGCATACGGTCTGCTTCGTCCAGTATAAAATAAGAAACCTTGGAAAGATCTACGTATCCAAGGCTTAAATGGGCTATCAGCCGTCCGGGAGTAGCTATTACTACATCTGCACCTAACGTAAGTCCCTTCTTCTGTTGTTCGAAAAGGATTCCGTCATTTCCACCGTATACGGCAACACTCGATGCGGGCATAAAATAGGAGAAGCCTTCCATTTGCTGGTCGATTTGCTGTGCCAATTCCCGGGTAGGGGACATAATGACACAGTTAATGGCATCTTCGGGATGTCCTCCTTCGGATAACTTATTCAGGATAGGCAGCAGGAATGCTGCTGTTTTACCAGTGCCCGTTTGTGCAACTGCTATCAAATCTTTACCTTCTAGTATGATTGGAATTGCTTGTTCCTGTATAGGCGTGCACTCGTCAAATCGCATGGCGTCAAGCGCATCAAGCACATTTGCATTTAGTTTTAGTTCGGAAAACTTCATTACTTCTTTTTATTTGCCGACAAAGATAAAATAATTTTTGGTCTCAATTACATATTCAAATAAGAATCTTTGAATCCCAGGAAATAGAGCACTCCGTCAAGCCCGATGGTATTGATGGATTGTTTGGCATTTGCCACTACTTTGGGCTTTGCGTGGAAGGCGATTCCCAGTCCGGCGATTCCCAGCATAGGAAGGTCGTTGGCACCGTCTCCAACGGCTATCGTCTGAGCAATATCAACCTTCTCTACCTGAGCGATCAGACGGAGGAGTTCGGCTTTTCGTTTGCCGTCTACTACGTCTCCCAGATAGCGTCCGGTTAATTTGCCGTCTACAATTTCCAATTCGTTCGCATATACGTAATCTATGCCGTATTTCTTTTGCAGATACTGACCGAAATAGGTGAATCCTCCGGAAAGAATAGCAATTTTGTATCCATATTTTTTCAGTACATACATCAGGCGGTCTACTCCTTCCGTAATAGGAAGGCTTTCTGCTATTTCCTGCATGACTGATTCATCCAGTCCTTTTAACAAGGCTACACGACGTGTGAAGCTTTCTGTAAAGTCTATTTCTCCACGCATGGCGCTTTCTGTAATGGCCTTTACTTCATCACCTACACCTGCACGGATAGCCAGCTCGTCGATTACCTCAGTTTCGATCAAGGTAGAATCCATATCGAAACAGATCAGACGACGCATACGGCGGTACATATTATCTTGCTGGAAAGAAAAGTCCATCTCCTGTTCGCTAGCCAGCTGCATCAGTCGCTCCTGCATGGCGATACGGTCTTTCGGAGTACCGCGTACAGAGAACTCGATACAGGCACGGGTACGGGTATCTGTTTTGTCCTCATCCAAAGGAATACGCCCCGTCAGACGTTTGATGGCATCAATGTTTAAGTCTTGTTCTGCTAGTACGCGGGTAGCGGCAGAGATCTGGCGGGCGGACAGTTTGCGGCCCAATACCGTCAGTATATAGCGGTTTTTCCCCTGCATACCTACCCAGTTCTCATACTGATCGGTTCCTATCGGTTCGAAACGAATGGTTACTCCCAATGAAGATGCCTTAAACAGCAGCTCCTTCATAATGAATCCAGAATGCCTTTCTTCGCTTCTGAAAAGGATGCCTAACGACAAAGTATTATGGATGTCCGCCTGTCCGATATCAAGGATAGTAGCGTCATACTTGGCAAGTATTTCAGTTACGGAAGCGGTAAGTCCCGGACGATCTTCGCCGGTAACTCGAATCAGAATCAATTCAGTATTTGATGGTTGCATAA